>Ga0272448_1003089_pt1 | contig 20108 bp, 16 predicted proteins | sample YNPCB0191_FD_202220 | JGI IMG/M metagenome (GOLD analysis project Ga0272448, IMG submission 202220) | Hot spring sediment microbial communities from Yellowstone National Park, WY, United States - YNP-CB-019-1 | ecosystem: Environmental > Aquatic > Thermal springs > Hot (42-90C) > Sediment... | reverse complement strand
TCTGGTATTACAAATTTGAAAAAAGATAATATTTTTTTGCTTTTTTCCTTGAATATAAAATAAAGAAATATGATTATTAAAGAAATTGAGAAAAATATGGGAAGGAAATAAGGAAATCTTTTATAAATAAGGATTGAGCCAAAAAGAGCAAGAAAAATAAGGGATGCCAACTCAATAATCTGGTCTATGAAAACATTTATAATGCATGCATGAATGGGTCTTTTGCTTTCCTCCATCAAATAAGGAGCTCTTATGTAATCTCCTATCCAGAGAGGTGTTACGCTTCCATAAAAAAGACCTATGAGATTTATTTTAATTAAATAAAGATATCTTGCTTCTATTCCCTGCTTCCTGCATATCAGCATCCATTTATAAGTGCTTATAAAAAAGCGAGGAATAAAAAGGATTGAGGATATTAAAACAGCTAAAGGAGAAATTTTTTTAAAAATTTCAAAAATTTCGTTAATTCCAGCATCATAAACAATGTAAAAGAATAGAATTAAGCCAAAAAAAGGCAGAATTTTTTTTATGCTCTTCCAGTTCATACTGAAAAAATGAATAAGTTTTTAATATTTTTCTGATATATTTCTGTGAAATTCAGACACAAGCTAACAATTATTATGCTCGCTGTTTCAATTATCCCACTCATAATACTCCCCTATATCCTCTCTGAAAGAAGCGGGCAAGAAATCAGGGCGCAGGCGGAAAAAAACATAGCAAATCTTGTTGAATCAAAATCTGAGTTTTATGATTTTGTTTTTAAGGGTTTTAGAAATAAATTAGAAAATGTAGTTAAGTTGATAGAGGAAAACTGGGGGAAAGGAAAATATTACAACTTATCCTATATATGGAGTGTAAACGGAAGTTATGATAGCGAGGAAGTTAAAAATTTTGAATTTATAAAACAGGCATTTGAATTGATGGAAAAAGATGAAAATATAACTCTTGTATATTTTGGAATGAAAAATGGTTTATGCTTTTTAAGCGATAGCAACCTTACAAAAAAACTTGAAGAAATATTTAATGAGACAGGTGAAAGGTTTGATTACAGGAAAAGAATATGGTATATATCTGCAAAAGAAAATAATTCAACAGTATGGAGCCCCCTATATATCGATGTAAATACTGGAAAATTAACAACAACAATTTCGGCGCCAGTGCTCATAAATGGCGAATTTATTGGGGTGGCTGGCGCGGATTTGCTGCTTGAAAATATAAGGAACAATATACTTGATATAAATTTCGCAGGATATGGATATGCAATTCTTGCGGGGGAAGATGGCGATATTTTGGTTCATCCTGAATACAGCGAGATGGGCAAGAAATGGAATGAGACTTTTGAGGAAGAAAATGTTTTTAACATAAGCGGGCTTAAAGAAATTGGAGGTTTTATAAAAAATTCTTCAGCTGGAATGAAAATTATAGAAATGAATGGTGAAAAATACTATGCTTTTTCTCGTCCAATTGAAGAAATGAATGGCTCCCTGATTTTTATAATTCAGGAAAAGATCATTACTCAAATTGTTTCTACTAGGACAAGAGAATATTTAGTTATGTTTTTTTGTGTTTTGGCGGCGGTCATAATTACTTCTCTTGTTCTTTCAAAAAGTTTAACTAAACCGCTTGAGGAGTTAAGAGATGTTACAAGGGAGGCGAGCAAGGGAAATCTTGATATAAGGGCAAAAACAGGTGGAGATGATGAAATATCGGAGCTTTCCAGAGATTTCAATAGAATGATGGAAGAGCTGAGCATATACAGTAAATCTCTCAAGGAATCTGAAGAAAAATATAGGGGAATTTTTGATGAATCAATGGATACAATTTATATTTCTACTCATGAAGGAAAATTTATTGATATAAATAATGCTGGTTTGAAACTTTTCGGCTATAGTAGAGATGAAATTTTCAAGATAAATCTTGAAGAAATTTATGAAAAAAAGGAGGATAGGGAAAAATTCAAGAGAGAAATCGCCAAAAAAGGATTTTTAAAAAATTATGAAGTTAGGTTGAAAAGGAAGGATGGAAAAATAATTGATTGCCTCATTTCTGCAATAAAAATTGAAAAAGATAATAAGATATATTATCAGGGAATAATAAAGGATATAACCGAATTGAAGGAAGCAAGGAGAATGCTTGATATGTATAACTCCCTTATAAGGCATGATATAGGAAATAGAAATCAGATAGCCCTCGGTTGCCTGGAATTGCTTGAAGAGAGCAAGCTAAAAGAAGAACAGAAAAATTTGCTTGATAAAGCGTATGAAAATATTATGCAATCCCAAAAACTTCTCTACAAGTTAAGCATAGTAGGAAGAATTGGAGAAAGAGAACTTAAAAAAATTAGTTTGGATGATGCAATAGAAAGGAGTATAGAGTTTCATAAAAATATTGCTGAAGAAAAAGGAATAAAAATTTCTTTCAGAAAAAAGAAAGCTTTTGTTATTGCAGATGATTTGCTTGAAAACATTTTCTCAAATTTCATAGAGAATTCCATAAATCATTCAAACTGCAAGAATATTGAAATAGATATTGATGAAGAAAATGATTACTATATTGTAAGAATAAGAGATGATGGAAAGGGAATAAGCGAGGATGTTGCAAAAAGAATATTTGAGCTTGGAGCAAAGGGTAAGGAAAGCAGGGGAAGTGGCTTGGGCTTGCATTTATCAAAGATTATTGTTGAGGGTTATGGAGGGAAAATAATCCTTAAAGATGCTAAAAAAGCTGAATTTGAGATATATTTAAGGAAGGCATAATTATTTATGAGAGAAAATTCCTGATATGCCATCTCTTCTTTCAATTTTTACAAATCCAAATCTTTCAAATTGAACAATTTCTCCATCTTCAATCTTTTCCACATTTTTTTCTGCATATCCATTAATTATTTTTAAGCTATTTTCATCAAATTCATCATTTTTAAATGGAAGGAGGGGAACAATTACTTTCAGTTCTATCTTATCCTCGCTTACCCACTGTATTTTTTCAATTCCTTCAATTATATTTTCTCCCGCAAATTTCCCATACAGGCATGAACTCTTTTTCTCTATTTTTACATTATACAAATCTTTTAGCCTTATTAAATTTCCTTCTTTTATTTTTAAAGCATCCTCCTTGGGAATATAAAATACTTTGCCAACAAATATTTTCCTTTTACCCATATCAATTGATGGATGGTTTCTCAGCTCAACTTCTTTTTCAATTCCATCTTCAACAATAAGCTTTACTGGCTCTGGAACAAAAAAATATCTTTTTGCTTTTGCATCCAAATTTTTTCTATTTATTGCCTCTATATTCTCAAAAACAACCATCGATTCAGATTTTGATATTCCCTGAGAAAGAACAAATTCTTTTATGCTCTCTGCCAGTATGCCGCGCCTTTTTAAACCAATAAGAGTCGGCAGGCGCGGGTCATCCCACCCCATAACAACTTTATTTTCTATCAGTGGTTTTATCTTTCTTTTTGAAACGGGCATTCCCTTTATCTCCAGGCGTGAAAATTCCATTAAATATGGCTTTCTTAAACCCAAGCAATCAAGTATGTAGAAATATACTTCATCTCTTAGTTCATATTCCTTGCTTCTAAAAGGATGAGTAACTCCTGATAAAGAATCCTCAACAGCACCATAAAAATCATATGTAGGCCATATCCTGAATCTTTTTCCATGAACTGGATGGGGATGCTCTATTATGCGGAATAAAACCGGGTCTCGCATTGCTGTATTAAATGATTTCATATCTCCTTTTAACCTTATAGTTGCCTCCCCCTCCTCCATTAACTTAAAATCTTCCCATGAATAATTTTTATTTCTGCATTCACATTCCCTTCCATTTGCCCTATTTTCCCTCATTTTTTCTTCACTGCATGTGCATACATATGCATTCCCTCCATCAAGCATTTTTTTAATCAATTCATAGTGCTTCTGCAGATTATCAGAAGTCCTGTATTCTTTGTCCCATTCTATTCCAAGCCATTTCAAATCTTCTTTCTGAGCATCATAAAATTCTTTCCTCTCATTCAAAGGATTTGTATCATCAAAGCGAAGTATAAATAAACCATCATACATCCGAGCATACTCATAATCAATAAAGGCAGCCTTCGCATGCCCAATATGGAGGTAGCCATTCGGCTCAGGCGGGAAGCGGGTGACAACTTCCCCCTTCTTAGCAAATGGCAATGGTGGAAGCTTTTTTTCTTCCTTCTCTTTTTTTATTTCCTCAATGCCAATTTTTTCGCATTCTTCTCTTATTTCTTCAACACTAAGTTTATTTATTTCCTCAATAACTCCCCTTACAACAGGTATTACTTCTTTTGCGTCAGCATTGGTTTCAGCAATCACCTTTCCAATAACCGCTTTTAAATTTGCTTTGCCAAATTTCAATGCATTTATTAAAGCATGTTTTCTTGCAATATCCTCTATCTTCATTTTTCCCTTTTCACCGCAAATTCAGCAATTTCAATCAGCTTCTTCTTTTCTTCGCTATCCTTAATTTTCTCTATCGCCTTTTTTGCCTTCTCTGCATATTCAAAAGCCATATTTTTTGCATAATCTATTGCCCCTATTTCTTCAAAAAATGATATTGCTTTTTTAATTTCTTCATTGCTTTCCTTCCCATAATTTTTAAGCAATTTTTCCCTATCTTTGTTATATCCATATATATAAAGAATTGTTTTCTTCCCCCTCCTTATATCACTTCCAACTGGCTTTCCTATGTCTTTTCCAATTACATCAAGACAATCATCCCATATCTGAAATGCCATTCCAAGATTTAGGCCATAATTTCTTAATGCTTCTATATCTCTTTCTTTAGCCCTTCCAATAATTGCCCCTCCCATTGCTGCATGTTCAAACATTTTTGCTGTTTTCTTTTCAATCATTTTAAGAAATTTTTTTTCATCAACATATTCTTCTTTTTCAAAACTCATATCCATGTCCTGTCCCTCACATATTTCTTTTGCCATAATTGCAAGATTTCTTAAAATTCTCTTTGCAATTTTATCGTTTTCTATATAGCTCGCTATTTCAAAAGATTTTGCAAAAAGAGCATCCCCCGCAAGAATTGCTGTATTTTCTCCAAATACTTTATGAACCGTTGGTTTGCCACGCCTTTCTTCATCCTTATCCATTATATCATCATGTATAAGGGTAAAAGTATGAATTAGCTCAAGAGCAACTCCAAAGGGAATTGTATTCATTCCATCCCCGCCCGCCGCTTCGCAGGCAATAAAGGCAATTATCGGGCGCAATCTTTTTCCCCCCGCGGAGGGCAGATGCTTTACCGCATTATACAAATTTTTTGGCTCAATTTCATAGAGATAATTTTCTATTCCCTTATCAATAGCATCTCTTATTTCTTCTAAATAGTCCATATCTCAACCTCCCTAAGCTCCCTAATATTTTTGCATCCCGTAAGAAACATTGAAAAAAGAAGAGATTTCTTAAAAATTTCCATTTTTTCATCCATTGATCTGCTTTTTAAAATAGCAGTTGCAACACCCGCACAATCTGCGCCAAGCGCTATTGATTTTGCAACATCCAAGCCGTGTCTTATTCCTCCTGTAGCAACTATTTCAATTCCAGCATTTTTGCATATCTCCGCTATTTCAATCAAGCAATAAGGAGCAGGAATTCCCCAGTCCCAGAATATTTTCCCTATTTCCTCCTGTATCCTGTCCCTGATTTTTTTTGCCCTATAGCTTTCAACAGCTGAAAAAGATGTTCCTCCAGCCCCTCCAACATCTATTCCAACTATATCTGTATCTAGTAATTTCTCAACAACCTTCCTGCTTATTCCAGCCCCTGTTTCCTTAACAATGACTGGCTTATCAACTGAGGAAGCAACTTCCTTTATCATCCTAACGCATCCCCTTGCATTTCTATCCCCTTCTGGTTGAACGACTTCCTGCAAAAAATTCAGATGTATTGCAAGTACATCTGCGTCTATCATCTCTATAGCCTCATTCGCTTTCTCTATCGCATTATTCCATTCAAGCAGCTGAGGGGCTCCAACATTTGCAATTCTCAAAGGCACGCGATAATTTTTCACCACACTATAGCTTTCAACAACTTCTCTGTTTTCAAGCCCTGCCCTCTGCGAGCCGACGCCCATGCCAACGCCAAATTTTTCCGCAACCATTGCTATTTTTTTATTTATTTCCTTCGCCTCCTCAAAGCCCCCTGTCATTCCTGCAATTATTACTGGCATAGAAAGCTTTTTTCCAAAAATTTCTGTTGAAAGATTTATTTCGTCAATATTTATCTCAGGCAATGCATCATGAATTAGCATGAAATCATCCCAATAGTTATATGAATGCATGACATCCTCTTCCATTACTATTTCAAGATGCTCCTTTTTTCTATTTTTCATCTTCCCATTAATTATTTAAATTATTTATAATTATTTCTACCTCTTGCAATTGATGTGAATATTCCAATGATGCATAAAATCGCTGAAATTATGAATGCTTTTTCCATTGCATCAACAAAAGAATAATTTTTTGTAAGCAATATTGCAATTCCCATGCTTGCGGATTGACCTATAGTGCGCATTGTAGCAAGTGTGGCGGATGCAATTCCATATTCTTTTCCTTCAACACTTGCCATTATTGCATTTGTATTTGGAGAAGAAAAAAATGCAAAACCAAATCCTATTAATGAAAGAATTCCAACTATTATTATTAAACCTGGATCATTTCTGATATATAAGGCGAGCGAAAAAATACCGAGAGCGGTCAATCCTATACCCAATGATGCAATTATTTTTGCATCTATTCTATCAGATAATTTTCCAGCAGTTGGAGAGAAAATTGCCTGAAAAATCGGCTGGGAAACAAGAATTAATCCAGCAAAGCTCGCTGAATAGTTTTTTATATTTTGAAGATAAAGGCTCATAAAAAATGTTAATGATGCTGTGGCAGTATAATGAATTAATGCTGTTAAATTTGAAAAGATAAATACAATATTTTTTCCAAAAATTGAAGGACTTATCAGTGGATTTTTCGTCTTGCTCTCCCAAAAAATGAAAAATATAAAAAGTAAAAAAGAGAAAATTGCAATTATTATTCCTCTTATTGAATCAATTATTGAAATGGCATATATAATAGAGATTATAAATGCTCCTGAGAAAAATGAGCCAAAATAATCAAATTTCTCATAATTACCAGAAAATTCATATTTAAATCTGCTTAGGAAAAAAATTATTAAAATACAAATTAAAATCATGAGAAGAAATATGCTTCTCCATCCAAAATAACTTGTTAAAAATCCTCCTATAAATGGACCGCTTGAAAGTCCCGCATAAGTAAATGATGCATTTATACCAAGTGCTTTCCCTCTTTCTTCTCTAAAAAATGAAGATAAAATTGCTATTCCATTTGAGAAAATCATTGCACTTCCTATCGCATGAATTATTCTGAAAATTAAAAAAAGATATGGCAAAAAGGAGATCATTGATAGAAAAGATGCAACTGCAAAAATTATTATCCCGTATAAAAAAATTTTAATTCTTCCATAAATATCTCCAATTTTGCCAAATGGCAAAAGAAGGACAGCTGTTGCCAGTATATAGGATGTTGTAACCCATCCAAGAAAAATTGAATCAACGCCAAAATCTCTTCCTATAGAAGGAAGGGCTATGTTAATTGATGAACTTGTAAATGGAACAAGAAAAGATGAAAAACATGTTATAATCAAAACTATATTTTTATCCTTCATTTAAAAGCTCCTTAATTTCCGCTATTATCTCTCCAAATGACTTCACTTTAAAAAATCTTCTCCCTGTTACTTCATTGCATAAAGATTGATAAATCGATGAAATGCTTTCCCTTAGCATGGGCGGCAGGGGCGGCGGCTGAGCGACCTTTTGCCTCCAATCTATTGCATCAATTTTCTTTGCTTCCTCTATTTCTTTATACCATTCTGTTTTTCTATAATAAATTCTTGCAATTTCCTTGCTTACCGGTATGCCATTTATTGTAAATCTGCATTCATCTGGTGTGCCAACAACATCAACAACAATAATATTTCTTTCTTCATCAAAACCGAATTCAATTTTTCCATCTTCATTTCTTGCTCCAGTTTTTTCCAATTCCTTGCTTATCATCCCATTTATTTTTTCTGAAATTTCTATAATTTCCTCTATTTCTTCATTGCTTAACATCGCAATTCTTTTTACTTCTTCCCTGCTTATATATCTATCAATTTCTTCAAGCTTTGTAGAAAATTCATATATTGGCTGATCAAGCTTTTGATTTGCCTCCACTTTTTTTAAACCATATTCAGCAAGATTTATTTTTCCTTCCTTTAATCTCCTAAGAAAGCTTGAGCCTTCTGGTATAAAATTTCTGTATATTACTTCAACAGGTATAAGAAAATTTGATTTTTCTTTTGAATAAACTGAATAATCATATTCTTTCCCACATATTCTTGGCTTAATAACTCTTAAAATTTTTATTTTCATCCTGTTTGTTGCTTCTTTAATTTCCTTTATACTTTTTATTTTTTCATCTTCAACAATCCCAATATAATGATTTTTTATTCCATTTTTATTCATTTTTTCAAAAAAATATGCTCCAATCAGGCAGAGTGACTTTCCCTTATTTTCTATTAAATCTGGCATTTCACCCCAGTCAAAAACTGAATAGCGGTCTGAAAATATGAACTCAGCAACTCCAGGCTTTTCTTTTGCTTCTTCAATAATTCTCAAATCCTTTACGCTTCCCATAAAGTTATATCCTTTACCCTTTAAATTTTACTGTTCCAACTTTTTCGCCCTTAATTGCTTTTGTTAAATTCCCTTTTATTTTTCCGTTTATGAAATAAACATCGCAATCAATTTTCATTGCTTCTTCAATCTTATTTTTTATTCCACCAGTAACATCAAAAAATCCTTTACTTGCCTTTATTTCAATTTTTTCATCAATTAATTCAATTAATTTTGCATCTCCTTCGCTTGGATTTCTATCATAGATTCCATCAACATCCATTAAAAATATAACCTTTTCAGCAGAAAAATTATTTGCAAGATATGTTACTATTTGGTCTCCTGATAAAATATCGATTCCCCTTTCAACAGAAATTGATACATCTCCATAAAGGAAGGGAATAAAATCTTTTTCAATCAATTTTTCAATAATCTCTTTATAGCCATCAACAATCTCTCCCTCCTTAACTATAAAAATTGAAGAAGGGCAAACAGGAAAGGATGGCAATCCCCTTTCAACAAAAATATCAATTATTTTCATGTTTAATTCCATCATTGCTCTATGCGTCTTATAAAATCCCGCCGCCTTTTCCTTGCTCCATCCCTTCTTTATTCCATATTTTTTAGCCAGAGGATGGCCATAGCTCCCGCCGCCATGAACAACCAAAAATTTTTTTTCTGGGTAAAATGGCTTAATTTCATCTGCAATCTGCTCAACTATCTCCTTATTAAAAGAAAATGGCTTTTCTTTATCACTTATAACACTTCCTCCTAATTTTATGATAATCATTTGTTTATAATGTTATAGGAAATTTAAAAGTTATTATAAACCTTTTTGCATTTTCTCGTTATTAAAACACTTAATTTGCAAAGCCTTGCTCGGGAACTAAAGCCATGAATTCAAGGTTATCTGTTTTTTTCTTTTTATTTCCGTAAATTTTCTGTTTTCTAAAGAATCATAAATAAGATCATCCAATATTTTTTCTAAGTGAGATATATCCTCTCCTTTCTCTAAATTCATAATGATTTCTTTGACTATCTCTTTAATTTTATTCTTGACATCGCTTGAAAAAGAGGGAATTTTTGCATTGCTAAGCAATCTCTGGGTAAAAGAGATTCTTCCTCCTCGTTTTCCTCCATTTGATAGATAATATTTTCTAAAAAAGTTACTATTCAAAAAACCTAATAAAAACAACATATCATCATCATTGTATGGTTGGATAAATAGGACATCTCCTGAAGGTAAAAGATTTTTGTCTCCCAAACTAAAACGATTGTAAGGATGCCTATCCAGTGTTGGAACATATATCCGAGGCTTACTAATATTTGATATTAAAAAATTATAATTTCTTAAGGCCATCCAATTAAACCATTTTTTGTTTTCTGGCAAATATCTATGGCTCATTTTTTCTTTATATTTTAGCAATTTTTTATATATAGTAGGGTATGTATTCTGGAATATCTTTTCATCATCCATACTATCATCGATTAAGATGTAAGAGGTAAAGCCATTTACTATAAAGCGATTACAATTTTTTGCTTTAACAAAATTTTTTACAAGTCCTTTTTCCTCTTGTGAAAGAACGTCATCCTCTTTAATTATAAATGCTTCGTCAAATCCAGAAACAAGTCCAACCCCTACCATTGCGATATCCTTTAGTTTTACAAACGGGAAATCTGGTACTTCTATAAAAAAAGAAGACCAAGGATCTGAATTTATATAATGATTTACCTCTTGATAATTAAACAAATCATTTGGACACCTATTAGCTAAAGCATTAATTGCTCTATCGTAAATTTCTGCTGGAGCTGTTTTTCTCGTCTTAATGGTTAATAATTTTATTTTTTCTTCGCTTAGATTAAAATTTCCTTTTCTAAATTTAAAAATTATTGTTTCCGGGTTTTCATCTTCAAATAATTTCACTTCATCTAGGTCAATAATTATTTCTATTTTTCCGTGTTTTAAAATATGCTCTCTTACAGCTTTTGCATAGGTATTGTAAAAAAAATGATAAGGAACAATATAAATAAGTTCCCCATTTTCTTTTAAAAGATTAATTGACCTGATGATAAAAGCATAATATATATCTCCTTCACTTGTTTTGATAATTTCTTTAACATTACATGCCATTTCTTTTGGCAACGCATTAAAATGTACATAAGGTGGGTTTCCTATAATTAAATCAAATTTTTTTTGGAATTTATATTTTAAGAAATTTCCGGTTATTATTTCAAACGAAGGAAATTTAGATTTGCACAAATCACAGCAATCATCATCTATATCAATGCCTACACAATTTTCAAAACCGCGCTCTTTTAATTTTTCCAAAAAAACGCCGTTTCCACAGCCCGTATCCAACACTATACTATTAGAAGGAGTTGTAATTAATTCCACCATCAATTTTGCTATCTCCATCGGGGTTTCAACAAAGCCCACTCTACGAGTCATTTTCACTCCTTTTAATTTCAATTATTTGCTTTTTGATACTATTTAAAACAACAACTTCTGTCTTTGTAGAATTTATATTTTTTTGGAGGGAGTATATGATAGCATCAATTAGGGAGAGTACAAAAGAATAATAGTCGATAGGTCTTTTAATGGACGGATTATATTTTATTTGGAACATAGTATTTCGTGGATTTACATAAAATACGTCACTGATTTCCTCCAATAAAAAGAAATTTGAGTTGTTGGTTTTTTTATCTACTACAAATATTCCATAAGCAATAATTTCCTCACCAGCTATTCTCCTATAAATTAAATTGTTATCGATGATAACTTGTGATGTTAATCTTTGTTTTTTAATTCCCAAATACAATCTGAGAAGGTTATTATAAGTGGTAACATCGTTACGAGCATTGCTGTTTAAATTTCCAAATTTATTATTAATAAAAACAAAAAACTTTTTACCGTTTATTTTACCATAAGATAACAGATCATAAGGCGTTCTTCCCGCTTCGACTCTATAAATTGTATCCCTTGGTTCTGAGAATTTTATCTCTATATATTTCTCGGAAATTTCATAATTTTTCAGTGTTTTTAGGATAATACTATCTAATGTTCTATCAGTTATGTTTTTTCCTTTTATCTCTCTTTCAATCTCTTTGAAAATATTTTTTAATTTGGTGGATAACATTTCAAGCTCTTTATTTCCTTTCATATTTACTTAAAATAGGATTATTGCATTTAAAAGTTATGCCAAAAGATTGGGTCCGTTTTTAATGATTATTTTTCCACTATCACATCCGCTTCTTCTTCTTTTGCATCTACTATGACAACATCTCCATCTTTTATGGCATCTATATCAATTCCATCAACACATACTATGCCAGCAATTATTGCTCCAGTTGCAACTATTGTTTCCGTCTCCTTATTTATTATTGCCTTAGGAGCAACACCGTTCTTTTTAAGAGCATATATCACATATGAGCCAACTGTTGAACCCTTTCCGCAAGGAAAAACAAATATCCTATCCTTTATGCATTTTCCACATAGAGAGCTATTTTTATCAATTATTATTCCAGTTTTTGTATCAACTCCTCCATAAAAGCTAAATGCTTCCCTGCTCACTATTGCCTCACCCTTTACTTTTCCTGGATATATTGTTCTTCCCTTCATATTAACTCCTCCATTCTTGAAAAAAGAACCTTTTGATTGCAAAAACTTGGTAAATAGTGAGCTGCCTTTGCAGAATTTACTCCAGTTCTTTCAAAAATTTTTTCAATTGGAGAAACAACCATGCATGTATCTGCTATTATCTTTCCTCCCGCTCTTTCAATTTTCTCATTCAGCCCCATTCTTTCCGCAACTTCCTTAACAGCCCGAGAAGTGCATATCCAGAAATTTCTTTTAGCTTTCCTATTGCCCAAAAATTTTGCAATTTTTATTATTTCATTAAGAGAGGCATGCGGACAGCCAAAAATCACTATATCTACATCCTCGCTATTGCTCAATTTTGAATAAACTTCTTCTACCTCTTCATTGCCAACCTCAATTTTCTCCTTCCCCTTAGTTTCATATTCATTTGCCTCTGGTGTAATTCCCTCAACATGATACAATGCGACAGCGCCAGCAGCCGCCATCGCCGCCCCCATCTGCTTTAAATCATCTACATCAGCATCTTTTATTCCCCTGAAATATGGTATTTTATTCTTGATTTCTTTCCCTACATGATAGCCCAGTGCTGCAAAATCTGTGGGATTCAAAAGATTTGCTTTTACATCTATAATAAAATCTGGCTCCCTGTTTTCATCTAAATGCAAGCCATAATAAGGTGTTAAACCTGTTATTGCTGCTGCAAGAGCGGAAGGACCTCCCTCACGGTTTGTTCTTGCCCCTATAACCGAGTTTGCAAATGAAACAGCAGATGACTCGCTCCATGCTATGTGCTGGCGATATCTTGGTAAATTTCCTGCAAGATATGGTGTGCAGGTTGCAGAAATTACAATTCCCATCTTTTTAAAGGCGTTTATTATAGCCATCTGCTTTTCAGCAAATTCCTTGCTTATCCCCATTTCCTCCCATTTTTCTAAATCCATGCCAGCTGGATTTAAATATGTTAAAATTTTAACCCTTGCTTCTTTTGCTATATCTTCAAGAAATTCAAGACCAGCATCTTCTATTGATTTATATGAAACACCTGCAATCTGAGCTGAAGAAACTTCAATCATTTTTTCCGCTTTATAAACTTCTCCAAGCCTCACAAGAAGGCGGAGCATCCTGGCGACAATTTCCCCTTCTTCACCATCAAGTATTTTTTCCTGCTCAGGCGTGAGATACATAATTGAATACCCTTAATAATTAAAAAATATATCTATTCAGAGCATTTCCATCATCTTTCTTCTTCTATTTTCTTCTTCAAGAAATCTATAAACTGTTGAATGATTTGCTCCTTCAAGCAACATCTCTACTGCTTTTTTTGCAATCTGCAAATTCTCAATTTTCCCTATTATTCCAATTGTGTGTCCATAAATGCTTACATATGCTCCGCTTAATTCTTCTATAATTTCTCTTGCCCTTCCATTTTTTCCAATTACCCTGCCAGCAAGCCTTCTTATATGATTTTCCTTTTTCCCAACCCAATCTCTTATATCAATTATTTCAAGATAGTAGTCCTCATTAAATAGAAGAATTGCTTTCTCTGGAGAGAATCCTCTTCCAATTGCAACAACAACATTTTCCGCTTCCATCTCCTTTATCTTATCTTCGCTTTCTATTTTAACTTCTCCTATGCTAGAATTAACCTCAAGCTTTAATCCATAACTCTCTATGTTGCTTTTTGTTTCCCCGTTCTTGCCAATTAAAACACCTACCCTATCAACAGGAATTTTAACATACTTCATCTTCATCACTCATTATGTAAGAGATTGTATCTTCCTCCTCTATATTAATGAATTTTTTAAAAAATTTTACTATATTATATACATCTCTCCTTAAAAATTCCATTGCCATTGGATTTTCTCTTTTGACAGTTTGCCCTACATCTATTATAACTGGATTATTCCTGTAAATTAGAACATTATATTCAGAAAAATCGGCATGAACAAGTTTTGCTTTTTGATACATAAGCTTGAGATATTTTTTTATTTTCTCAAAAATTTTCTCTGCATTTTTTATATTTGCATCTTTAAGCAATGGGGCTGGCTTCGCCTTGCTCCCTATATATTCCATTACAATTACATTTTCTTCAATCGCTATTGGTTCGGGCACCCTCACGCCGGCCTCATATAATTTTTTAAGATTGCCAAATTCTTTTTTAGCCCAAGCAAAAATTATGTTTCTTCTGTCAAATTTAATTTTTTCTGGCGGGTCATACATAAGATATTTTGATATACTTCTGAATGTTGCAGTATTTATCCTATAAATCTTGATTGCTATTAACCTTTCACCACATACACCTCTAAAAACATTTCCCTCCTTTCCAGTTGAAATCGGAAAATCAATATAATCAATGAAACCGTCATTCATCAATTTTGCAAGGGCATCGAGGGTTGTTTTTTCAAAAACTTCTCCCTCTGTTTTTCTTAAATCTTCAATTTTTTTCATAAAAATCCTTTGAGAGTATCGGGAATAAGATTTTTTTTATCAAGATTTACTATCTGGGTTGGAGTATAACGATATATTACATCCGCTTTTTCATCCTGAAAATCCCATGCCTTGATAATGATTAAATCCCCTGTTTTTATCCACTTTCTTTTCTTTATTTTTCCAGGTATTCTTGCCATTCTTGATTTTCCGTCCTCGCAAACAATCTTTAATCTACCTCCCCCCATGTGCTGTTCAACGATAGCAAACATTTCTTTTTCATTTTTTTTTGGCAAAGGTATTCGTTGCTCAACTTCTTCATCCATTATAAGGTTAATTTGTAAATATATATGAAGATATCGATTTGAAAAATAAAAAACTAAATTTATGCCTTCTTTATTCTTTTTGTGGAAGAATATTTTAGATGGATAGAAAATAAGGCAAGAGAATGTTATGAAATAGCGAATTTAGCAAGGAAAAAGGGTTATGACCCAAAAAAAGAAGTAGAGACATCTTTTGCAAAGGACCTTGCTGACAGAGTTGAAGAGCTTGTTGGTCCCGGGGGAATAGCTCATAAAATAAGAAAATATTTGAAAGAAAAGGGAAGAGAGGAAACTGCTATTCAGATAGCAACTGAGATTGCCGAAAATATGAATGGAAGTCATGCAGAAATAATTGAGCAGGCGGTAAGGACCGGACTCGCAATATTAACAGAAGGTGTTTTAGTTGCTCCCATAGAAGGAATATCATCTGTTGAGATTGGAAAAAATTTTGATGGAAGTAGATATGTTGACCTTTATTTTTCTGGACCTATTCGCTCTGCTGGAGGAACAGGAGAAGCAATGAGCGTATTAATTGCTGATGTTGTCAGAAGAAAATTAGGAATAGATAGATATAAGCCAACTGATGATGAAGTTGAAAGATATAAGGAAGAGATACCTCTTTATGATAGAATAACACATTTGCAATATTTACCATCTCCAGAGGAGATAGAGCTAATCATAAGAAATTGCCCTATCTGTATAAATGGAGAACCAACTGAAAAGGAAGAGGTGATGGGTAAAAGAGATTTGCCAAGAATAAAAACAAATAGAATAAGAGGAGGAGCGTGCCTTGTAATAGCTGAAGGACTCTGTCTTAAAGCACCAAAGCTTATGAAACATGTTACAAGATTAAAGCTTGAAGGATGGAATTTCCTGAAGAACTTTTCTAAGGAGGTGGACGAGAACAGGGAAATAGAACCATCTAAAAGATATATTGAAGATCTGATAGGAGGGCGCCCTGTAATAAGTCATCCATCTCGCAAGGGTGGCTTCAGGCTCAGATATGGTAGGGCAAGAAGTTGCGGGCTGGGGGCAACAGCAATGCATCCTGCAACCATGTATTTGCTCGATGGTTTTATTGCGGTTGGGACGCAGCTTAAAACTGAAAGACCTGGGAAGGGTACGATTGCAACTCCTTGCGATAGTATCGAGGGACCGATGGTTTTGCTTGATAATGGGGATTTTATACAGGTGAATTCTCTTGAGGAGGCAGTTAAAATTGCCAAAAATGTCAAGGAAATAATTGATTTGGGAGAAATTTTAATACCTTTTGGAGAATTTTTTGAGAACAATTCAATTCTTCCTCCCGCAAGTTTTTGCTATGAATGGTGGATTAAAGAACTTGAGGAAAAAACAAATATTGAAGAGGCAAAAATAAAGCATGGAATAGAGAATTTTGAAAGCATATCTTTTGAAAAAGCAATTGAATTATCGAGAGAATATGGAATTCCGCTCCATCCTTCCTATAATCTCTTCTGGCATGATATAAGTAAGGATGATTTTCAGATTTTGAGAAATTTTATAAAAAAAGCAAGATATGATGGAAAATTATATCTTGAAAGAGATAAAAGATTAAAAGAAATTTTATTAAATCTTGGAGTCGCCCATCTTGAAAGAGAGGGCTATGTTATAGAGAAATATGCGGATGTAATTATCAAGTGCTGTGGATTTGAAGTAATTGATGGAAAAATTTTCGAAGTTAAAAATAGTTCAAAGGAAGCAATTGATGCTGTTCAGGAAATTCTTGGAATAAAAATAATTCCTAAGGCAATTCATAGAATAGGAGCAAGAATGGGAAGACCTGAAAAATCCGCCGAAAGGAAAATGTCGCCCGCCCCGCATGTTCTCTTCCCTGTAGGAATTGAAAAGGGAGGAAAGGAAAGGATTTTAAATACAACAGGGAAAATAATTGCTGAATTAGGAGAAAGAAGATGTGAAAATTGTGGGAAAATAAGTTATAAAACAAAATGTGAGTGCGGCGGGCATACATATTTTACGGGAAATATAAAAAATTTTGAAATAGATGTTAGGGAGGAATTGAGCAAATCTGAAAAAAGAATAAATACACAGATGAAGAAGGTTAAGGGAGTTATTGGTTTGTCCTCTTCGAGTAAAACCCCAGAATGCATAGAAAAAGGAATTATAAGAGCAAAATATGATGTTTATGTTTTTAAAGATGGAACTATAAGATACGATATGACAAATATGCCATTAACCCATTTTAAACCATATGAAATAGGTGTTTCTGTAGAAAAACTTAGAGAGTTAGGATATAAATATGACTATAAAGGAAATGAATTAGTAAATGATAATCAAATTGTTGAATTGATGCCGCAGGATGTTATACCCTCAAAAAAATGTGGGGAATACCTTCTCAGAGTTGCTAAATATATGGATGAAATTCTTTTAAAAATTTATGGAATTGATGCATATTACAATGCGAATAGTCTGGATGATTTAATAGGACATTTAGTAGTTGGTTTATCCCCCCATACATCAGCGGGAATTGTTGGAAGAATAATTGGATTTATTGACTTAAATGTATGCTGTGCCCATCCATTTTTCCATGCAGCAAAAAGGAGAAATTGCGATGGTGATGAGGATTCATTGATGCTTCTTACTGATGTATTAATAAATTTCTCAAAAGAGTATATACCCGAAAAAAGAGGGGGAAAAATGGACTTGCCCCTTGTTATAGCAACAAGAATTTCTCCAAGTGAAATAGATAAGGAAGCATTGAGTTTGGATGTCTTAAATTCCTATCCTCTGCTATTCTACAGAAAAACTCATATTTATGCTCATCCAAAAGAACTTGAAAAAGAAATGGACTTAGTTGCAAATAGAATTGGGAATGAAAAAGAGTATAAATTTTTTGGATTTACTCATGATACAAGCAACATAGCAAATGCCCCAAAAACATCTTCATATAAGCTATATGAAAACATGGAAGATAAGGTAATGGCACAGATAAATCTGGCAATAAAGATAAGAGCTGTTGATGAAGTAGATGTTGTTACAAAAATAATTCAAAAACATTTCCTCCCAGATTTAACAGGAAATTTAAAAGCTTTCACAAAACAGCAGTTCAGATGCACAAACTGTAATACAAAATATCGCCGAATCACTTTAACTGGAAAATGCGGAAAGTGTGGAAGCACGCTATTGCTGACAGTTCATGAAAGTTCTATAAAGAAATATTTAGGAGTTATAAAGAAATTGGCAGAAGAATTTGATATACCAGATTATACAAAACAGCGCATCTTGCTTTCAGAAAAATTTGTTGAATCACTCTTTAGAAATGGAAAAGATAAAACCCTCACAGATTTCTTCTAACAAAAAATTTAAAAAAATGTATTATATATTATTGCCCGGCGTAACTCAGACTGGTAGAGTGGCGGACTGTAGTTGCATCTCTTGGGCTATAACCCACCGCCGCGGAAATCCGCAAGTCGCTGGTTCAAATCCGGCCGCCGGGACTTTAAAAATTTATATGTTGGGTACAGGAAATGGTTTATGCCTTAGGGTTTAAGTCTGTATCTGTCTCTTGGAAAAAGGATGCATTCTCTTATATTTTTCAATTTAAGGAGACCCATTAGAAAGCGCTCAATTCCATAACCAAATCCACCATGGGTAGGCATTCCATATTTAAATGCTTTCAGATATTCTTCGAAATTTTTTAAATTCATTCCAAGCTCAACCATCCTTTTAGTAAGCAATCCATAATCATGAATGCGCTGTGCGCCAGATGCAATTTCCATTCCCCTTAGCTCAAGGTCAAATGCTCTCGCATATTTCCCAGATGGCATTGCATAAAATGGTTTTGATGATAGAGGGAAATCCTTTATGAAATAAATATCATATCCCAAATTTTTGTATAAAATATTTTCCTCATCCGCCCCCAAATCTTCTCCCCATGAAAAATTTATTTCCTTGCTCAGTATTTCAACAACCTCATCATATCTTATTCTTGGATATGGAGAAGACGGAAATTCTATTTCAGCGTTAAGAATGCTTAATTCCTTGCTATTCTCATCAACTATTTTATTTATTGAATAATCTGTCATTTCCTCTGCAATTCTCATTACATCTTCCTCACTATCAATGAATGCCATTTCTATATCAACAGCAGTTGATTCATTGAGGTGACGGGTTGTGTCATGCTCTTCCGCCCTGAAATACCAGGCTATTTCAAAAACTCTATCAAAACCAGTTGCCATTAACATTTGTTTGTATAGCTGGGGGGATTGCACAAGATATGCATCTCTATCAAAATAATTTATTCTGAATACTTCCGTTCCTCCTTCAGATGACGAGGATGAAATCTTTGGAGTATGAACTTCCATAAAACCTTTTTTTCTTAAAAATTCTGATGCATACTTTATAAATGAATTTCTTATCATAAAAATTGCTTTAACATCATCCTTCCTTAAATCTATTATCCTGTTATCGAGACGGGTATCGAAATCAACATTAACCTTATCTATTACCCCCATTGGAAGAGGTGTTGATGCTTCGCTGAGCAATTTAAATTCCTCAACCAAAATTTCCCATCCATTCATTACTTTTTCATTCTTCTTGCATGTTCCGCATGCTGATATCACACTCTCCCTGTTCAGCGAGGAAATTTCCTTAAAAAGTTCGGCATTTTCCTTTTTTATTGCTGTGATTTGTGCTTTCCCGCTCCTATCCCTTAAAATTATGAATGCTATTCCTCCAAGATTTCTTATTTCTTCAACCCATCCAGCAATGCAAACCCTTTTTTCATGTTCCTTTTCACTTATTTCATTTATATAATGGGTACGAAGCATAAAGTTATATGTCCTTGCCTTATAATTTTTCTCATTCATTGATGATATTCGGCATCTCAAAAAGTGAAATAATTTTTGAAGATTGGGCAACGGTTGGTAAAGAGATTTTCATTTGCTCTATAGAGATAGTTATAAGTTATAGGCACAAAATTTTTAAAATTCTAGTATATTAGATAGTAGTAGTTGATTGAAAATTGGTGCAAAATATGGGGTTTAGAGATTTGTCATTAAAAAAAACATATTCATCAGATG
>Ga0272448_1003087_pt1 | contig 20117 bp, 14 predicted proteins | sample YNPCB0191_FD_202220 | JGI IMG/M metagenome (GOLD analysis project Ga0272448, IMG submission 202220) | Hot spring sediment microbial communities from Yellowstone National Park, WY, United States - YNP-CB-019-1 | ecosystem: Environmental > Aquatic > Thermal springs > Hot (42-90C) > Sediment... | reverse complement strand
TGCTGCTCCTGTGGGCGGGCGCGGGAGCCGCCCGGGATCAGGAGGCGCAGGGGCCCCAAACGCCCGCTGCCGGCGGCAGGATCAGGACGCTGCTGCTCGTCGGTGGGCCAATCCACGACGCCAAGGGTGTTGGCGACGTGGTCGAGGGTCTGCTGAAGAAGTCGGAGAAGTTCGACGTGACCCGGGTGGACAACGACCTCGACGCCCTGAAGGCCGATCGGCTCGCCCCGTACGACATCGTGGTGCTGTATTACACGCTCGGCACGATCACCGAGGAGCAGAAGCGCGGGCTGATGAACTTCGTCGCCGCGGGCAAGGGGTACGTAACGTTTCACTCGGGGGCCGATTCCTTCCGCGGCGACCCGGACTATCGCGCCTTGGTCGGCGGGTACTTCGTCGGGCACCCGAAGTACCGGACCTATCAGGTCAGCGTCACCGAGAACACAAGCCCCATCACCCGGGGCATCGACGAGTTCATGATTACGGACGAACAGTATCTCCTGGATTATGACCCGCGTGTGGAGGTCCTCGCCGCCGCCTTGCACAAGGGCAAGGCGATGCCGGTGCTCTGGACGAAGCCCTGGGGCAAGGGGCGGGTGTTCTACAACGCGCTGGGGCACGACAAGAAGGCCTGCGAACAGCCGATGTTCCAGAAACTGCTCCTGCGCGGGGCGATCTGGGCCGCCGGGCAGGAGGTCGCGGACTGATACCATGAGCCGACCAAGGATCGTCGTCACGGAACGCTACAGCCCCAGGGCAATGGAACGTCTGGCCGCGGTCGGCGATGTCACGCTCCTCGACCGGCGCGATGAGACCACCCTCCTCGCCGCCGTCGCCGACGCCGACGCGCTCGTCGTGCGAACGCACACAACGGTTAACCGCCGCGTCATCGAGGCGGGCAAACGGCTGCGCGTCATCGCACGCGGCGGGGTGGGGCTCGACAACATCGACCTCGCCGCCGCCCGCGAACGCGGGATACCGGTCGTGTACACCCCGGCCGCCTCCACGCACGCCGTGGCCGACTTCACCATCGGCCTGGTCCTCGCACTGCAGCGCCGCATTGCCTGGTTCGACCGGGAAATCCGCACAGGCGATTTTGCCGCCCTGCGGTCGCGCGATCCGGGCTGCCCGGAGCTGCGACACCAGATGCTCGGCATCATCGGCATGGGGCGCATCGGCAGCCAGGTCGCCCGGCGCGCCTCAATGGGATTCGGCATGCAGATCATGTACAACGACATCCGCCCGGTCGGACCGTTTCCCTTTCCCGCCGTCAGCGCGACGCGGGATCAGGTGCTCGCGTCCGCCGACGTGGTGTCGCTGCACGTGCCGCTGACGCCGCTTACGCGCGGGATGATCGACCGCGAGGCCCTGGCGCGGATGAAGCACGACGCCTATCTGATCAACACGTCACGCGGCCCGGTGGTCGTGGCAAACGATCTCGCCGCGGCGCTGCGCGAAGGGCGGATCGCGGGAGCGGCGATCGACGTATTCGACCCGGAGCCGCCCCCCCAAGACCACCCGCTGCGCGCCGCTCCGAACTGCCTGCTGACGCCGCACGTGGCGTCGCGAAGCCGCGAGGGTCTGGCGGCGATGAACGACGTGGTCGAGGACGTTGTCGCCGTATTGGAGGGCCGGCCGCCGGCGTGGCCGTGGATCGACGAATCGTACTGAGACGCTCGGCGGGGCGCATCCCGCAAGCGCCGACGCGCATGTCCGACCCATCCTTCGACAGTTGAGACGCCTGCGGTCCGCATTCGCCTGCAACCCATAATGCACCGCCCCGCGGAATGGCCGCGGACTGCGCGACCAAAGGCTTCGGGTTATCGGCAACTCCAGGCCCCGCGCAAGGGGAAATGCCCATGCGGCGGCTGAGCGCGACGGCTCCTGTCCGGCCGCTGAAACGAAGAATAATCCAGTCTGGATCTAAGCATTCGCGGGTTGGAAACCGATGAAAGTGTCGCATGAGCCAGCATACGGAATCTCGTCTCGGTGCAGTGCTGGACGGCCTCCTCGACGAACTCGATCGTCATGCGAACGAGGCACAAACGAACCTGTCCGCCGATGCCGCAGGCACGGGCCCGCTTTGTCAACGTAGCGCACCGCGCTATCGATTCCGTTGCAACTGCCTCGTTCGCTTCTTCGCCTCTGCCGCGATGGAAATCGGCGCCTTACCGGGCCGCACGCGTAACCTGTCGCGCAGCGGCCTGGGGCTGCTCATCCAACGCCCGTTTGCGCCCGGCGAAGTAATCGAGGTGGAGCTGGGCAGGTGCCCAGCCCGCGGTCGGGCGTTCCTGGCGGGCGAGGTGCGATTCTGTCGCTATACCGGACGCGGATACTACGAAGTCGGGGTGACGCTCAAGGCGGCAAGCGACGAGGCCATCTTCAGCCGAAACCCGGCCCTCGCGATGACCGGGTTCGACTGGGTCCGCAACGCGAAGTTCCCCGGGCAATGACGGAGAACGAATTTCGCTGCGGTGCAATTCTGCCGGCGCCGTAAAGCCTCCGCGCAGGCCAACAGGAACGCCGCCCGAACAACAGCTCAAACCAGGCGCAACTGGACGATCTCCGCCGGCGCGTTGATCCGCACCGGAAACCAGTTCCCCGCACCCGCATTCACAAAAAGGATGGGCTGACCGCTCCGAACGCAAGCATCTTCTTCGTCGGAAAGCGCACGTGCCGTGCCCGTTGCGCCATCGCCGGTGTAGAACCCCCGTATGTAACGAAACAGCATGTTCCCGGCGCCGATGTCGGGCCACCCCGGCGGGGTCAGCATCAACTGGCCGCCGTGCGTGTGGCCCGTGAGCGTAAGGGGGATGCGCCGTCCGGCTGTGGCGTCGAACGCGTGCGGATGGTGCGCCAGCGCGATGGTGAATGGTTCCACCGAATCCGGAGAGCGCGGGCCGAACGTGGCCTCGGCGCATTGTTCGTGACCGGGCCTCTGCGGCGTGCCGGTATCCCGACGGCTCCACATCAGGCCGCCGATTCGCAGCCGTTCGCCGCCGATGTCGATTTCCCGCCGCTCGTTGACCAGCAGCGGCACACCCTCTCTGCGGAGGCAGGCCACGAAAAGATCGCCGTCGTCGATGAGATCGTGGTTGCCCAGGCAGGCGAAGAGGCCGTACCGGTGTCGTAGTCCCCGCAACGTATCGAGCGCCTCGGGAAGCACCTGGTTGGAGTGATCGACCAGGTCGCCGGTGATGACCACGATATCACTGTCGAGCCGGTTGGCCGCATCCACCGCGCGGCGGAAGTGACCCATCTGATAGAGGCGACCGATGTGGAAGTCGCTCAGGTGCGTGATCGTGAGGCCCCGCAGGCGATCGGGCAGGCCTGGGGGGCTGACGGCGTATCGGCGGATCGCCAGACGGCCCACTTGCCACATACCGGCCGCCGCCCCGCCGCCGGCAACGAAGACAGGGGCGGCCACGGCGGCGCAATGGAGAAACGCGCGGCGCGAGACGTCGACTTCGTCCGATACGGAGGGTCGCCCGGAGCGACGACCACGTATGCTCGCGACTGCCCAGATGCAGACCCCGCTGATCGCGCCGATCGGCACAGCCAAGACGATGAGCATGTGCCACAACTGGACCCACATGACCAGCGGCGTCGGCAGGAGGCGCCAGTCGAGCGAGCCGCGAAGCATGCCGAACGCGGGCGCCAGCATGAGGATCATGTAGGCCGCGAGGACCAGACGGCTCCACCGTCGGACGACAGGCCGGCCGCCGACCTGAACCAGGCGAAGATCAGACCGGAGCCACCAGGCCAGATTCAGGACCAGGACGACGACGAGGATGGACTGAAAGACCGCCGAGCGCGGCCATGCGACACGGCCGGTCGCCTCCAGCCACAGCAGCCCGACCATCACCGCGAACGCCATGAAGGCGCTTCCGCGGAGCCACCTTCTCCGATTGACCGGTCCGTTCATCCGAATCTCGTATCGTTGCCCGGAATCCATCCACCCGCCGCCCAACGCGAACATCGCAGCCGCCTCGGAGCGAGGGGCGAGCGCCGATGCTGCATTATACGCTCAAGGCGGGGCGATGCTCGTCAATCACCGGCTTAGACCGATGCAGTTGACGGGGTAGGTAGCGCCGCTTCAAGTACCGGTGATACGAATCCGCGCCGGGGGCGCATGTGACTCTCCCGTGGCGCGACGGTATGATACCCTCCTGATGGCACCAACCCATGACGAGGTGTAAACGATGCGATTGAGCAGGCGCGTGACGGCCCTGGCCGAGTCAGCCACCTTGGCGGTCTCCTCCAAAGCAGCGGCCATGAAGAAGCAGGGGATCGACGTGGTCAGCTTCGGAGCGGGCGAACCCGATTTCGACACGCCGGCAAACGTGAAAGAGGCCGCAAAGAAAGCCCTCGACGAAGGCAAGACGAAATACGCCACGCCGGCCTCCGGCATTCTGCCCGCGAAGGAGGCCGTTTGCGCGAAGTTCCGGCGCGACAACAATCTCACGTACGACCCGTCGCAGGTCATCATCACGGTCGGGGGGAAAGAGGCGCTGTATCTCGCGTTCAGCGCCTTGATTGACGAAGGCGACGAGGTCCTCCTTCCGGCGCCGTATTGGGTCAGCTACCCGGAGCAGATCAAACTCAACGGCGGCAGGCCGGTCATCCTCCCAGGGGCGGAGGCGAACAGCTTCAAGCTGCGGCCGGCGGAGATCGAGGCGGCCATTACGCCGAAGACCCGGGTGCTCGTGCTGAACTACCCGAGCAACCCCGGCGGCTTCTGCTACACGCCGGAGGAGGTGCGGGCGATCGCGGACGTCGTGGCGAAGCACGACCTCATCGTGTTCTCCGACGAGATGTACGACCGGCTGCTGTACGGCAACCAGAAGTTTCTGAGCTTCGCCGCGACGCGTCCGGAGGCCTACGCGAAGACGGTCACGTTCAACGCGGGGTCGAAGACGTATTCAATGACCGGCTGGCGCGTCGGCTACGCGGCGGGGCCCAAGGAAATCATCAGCGCCATGGCCAAGCTGCAGAGCCAGACCACCAGCGGCCCGGCGACGTTCAACGAGTGGGCGCTGGCCGCCGCGCTGCAGGGAGACCAGTCGTCCGTCGAGACGATGCGGCAGGAGTTCGAGCGACGGGCGGAGTACATGTACAAACGGCTCAACGAGCTGCCCGGCGTGCGGTGCGTGCGACCGACCGGCGCGTTCTACGCCTTTCCGAACGTCAGCGCGACGTACAGGAGGCTGGGTGTGCAGGGCTCGCTCGAGTTCTCGTCCAAGGTGCTGGACGAGGCGAAGGTGGCGCTCGTGCCCGGCATCGCGTTCGGCAGCGACGAACACGTGCGGCTCTCGTTTGCGACAAGCATGGAACAGATCAAGAAGGGGCTGGACCGGCTGGCCGCATTTCTGGTAAGTTGATGCCGCCGGCCTTCGGACCGGACGGCTTTGACCGATGGCGCGGATCGGCGGGATTGGCCGACAACAGGAGGAAGTTATCATGTTGCAGCGACTGGGTTACCTGGTAGTGGTTCTGGGCATTGCGGTTGCAGTGAGCCTCTCGGGCGTGCGTCTCGTTGCGGCGGAGCCCGACGCGGCGAAGACGCCGCGCGCAAAGGCGAAAAAGGTACTCTACCTGACGCATTCGCAGGGGTTCAACCACCCGGTGCTGGGTCTTACGGAGAAGATCCTGCCGGAGCTGGGCCGGAAGTCGGGCGCCTTCGAGGTAACGTGCCTGGCCGGCTACAAGCAGAAACCCGACCAGATCGACCTGTCCATGATCACGCCGGAGTACCTCAAGCAGTTCGACGCGATCATCTTCTACACCACCGGCACGCTGCCGCTGAAGCCCGAGCAGAAGAAGGCGATAATCGACTTCGTCAAGAGCGGCAAGGGCTTCGTGGGCATCCACTCCGCGACCGACTACAGCAAGGACCCGGGCTACTGGCCGGACTTCGTGGACATGCTCGGCCCGCGTTTCAAGACGCACGGCGCCAACGACGCCCCGCTGTTCATCAAGGTGGACGACCCGAAGCATCCGGCGACGAAGATGCTGCCGCAGGAGTGGAAGATCGCGGACGAGATGTACCAGGTGATCGAGCCGGTGCCGCGGGATAAGTTCCACATCCTGCTGACCGTCGATACGGAGAAGTCGGACCCCGCGAACCTCGCGAAGAACAAGATGGAGAAGGGCAAAGTATATGAGGTGTCGTGGTGCCGGCTGTACGGCAAGGGGCGGGTGTTCTATACGTCGCTTGGCCATCGCGAGGACGTCTGGGAGAACAAGCTCTATCAGGAACACCTCGTCGGGGGAATCCGCTGGGCCCTGGGCGAGGGACCGGCGGATGCGACGCCGGACGCGAAGGCCCGCGTACCGCAGGAACGGAGCGAGAAGAAGGCCAAGGCCGGGAAGACGGCCAAATAAGACCGACGAACGACCGAACACGTAGTAGCGAACGTTTGACGGACGTGACACCGCCGCGGGCGGTTGCGGGGAAGGAGCTCGTGTTGCGCGGTGCGGCTGTGCGTTACGGACCGTCCGAGACGGCCGGCATCTTCGATCAGAGCCGGCACGCGCGGAAGAACGTTGCGCCACAACCGGTTGCGAGGCGCAGGATCGTGAGCACCGAACCCGACGCCAACGCCCAGGCCCCGTTGCGACCCGACACCGCCGGTCCGACGACGGACCGCGACCGGCCCTGGCTCATGCAGGCGGCTCTCTATCCCCGCTGCTATACGTGGTACATCTTCCTGTCGTCGCTGGATCTGATGCTCACCTGGGTCATCATACACATGGAGGGAAGCGAACTCAACGCCGCAGCCGTGTGGGTCATCCGACGGTGGGACCTGCGCGGGCTGGTCGTTTTCAAGTTCGTCCTCGTCACGCTGGTGATCGGAATCTGCGAAGTCGTGGGCCGGCGCAATCGCCGCCTCGGACAGACACTCGCCGCCGCGGCGGCAGGAATCACCGCCATCCCCGTCGCCCTGACCATGACAGCGCTGGCGGCCGGCTTCATGCGATGAAGGTCAGGCCACGGCGTCGAGGTCGGCCTTGGTCAACAGCGCCTCGTAACGGATGCCGGCCTCGGCGAATCGCTCGCCGCCGCCTTCCTGCCGGTCGATCACGGTAACGACCTTTTCCACGACCGCCCCGGCGTCGGTGAGCGACTTGACCGCCTCGATCGCCTGGCCGCCGGTCGTCGTAACGTCCTCCACAAGCAGAACGCGGTCGCCTTTTTCGATGCGACCCTCGACGAGCTTGCCCGTACCGTAGTCCTTCTTCTGGTTGCGGACGATGACGAACGGCAGCCCGCACGCCATCGACGTGGCCGCCGCCAGCGCCACGGCCCCAAGCTCGGCGCCGGCGATGCGGGTGGTCATGGGGGTCACATGCACGGCCAGACGCCGGCCGAGCTCCTTGAGAATCGCCGGCTGGGTCTCAAACAGGTACTTATCGAGATAATACCGGCTGCGTTTACCCGAACGAAGAACAAAGTCGCCCTCCAGATAGGCCGCCTGCCGGATCGCCGCCGCCAGTTCCCGGTCTGTCATGTCTTACTCCGATCGGGCCGCAAACCCCGGCGTGCCCGCGGTCATGACTCTAGCGCGCCGCCACGAAATGGACAAGAGGTTGCACGGGGGTTAGAGTCATTCGGCGCGGCCGCGGGATCGGGCCTCCGTTCAAACCGTTGCCCTGAGCGAAGCCAAGGACCATGCACCCGGTGTGCGTTGAATTGATCGGGTGCAGCGGGGGAAGAAGGCCGAACCGCCCGCCCCGCTCGCTGCGCTCCGTGGCGCAGATGCAAGACGGAAGCCGGATTCTTCGATGCGATCGGAATGACAGTCGTGAGCCGTGCCCCGGAATACGGACATGCCCGGGGCTTGCCGCCCGGTGAAAAGGCGCCAGACGGTGGATGGAATGGGTGACGACGATCTGACGATGCTCGATGCCGTCCGCGAGGCCGGCGCCCGGCTCACCGCGGAGATCGCCAAGGTGATCGTCGGCCAGCAGGCGATCGTGCAGCAACTCCTTACGGCCCTGTTTTGCGAAGGCCACGTCGTGATCGTCGGCGTGCCCGGCTTGGCAAAGACCCTGCTGGTCAAGACGCTCGCGGAAGTCCTCGACTGGCAGTTCCACCGCATCCAGTTCACGCCCGACATGATGCCCGCGGACATCATCGGCACCGAGCTGATCCAGGAAGACCGGGCGACAGGTCGTCGCGAGCTGCGCTTTGCGAAGGGGCCGGTCTTCGCGAACATCGTGCTCGCCGATGAAATCAACCGCGCCCCGCCGAAAACGCAGGCGGCCCTTCTCGAGGCGATGCAGGAGTATCACGTCACGAGCGGCGGCGTCTCGTATGCGCTGGACCGGCCGTTCGTCGTCGTGGCCACGCAGAACCCGATCGAGCAGGAAGGCACCTATCCGTTGCCGGAGGCGCAGCTTGATCGCTTCATGTTCAGCCTGTGGATAGACTACCCCGGCGAGGCGGAGGAAGAGGCCATCGTGGAACAGACGACCGCCCCTCCGGCGTATACGCTCCGCCGTATCCTGTCGCGCGAGCAGATGCTGGCGTATCAGCAACTGGTCCGCCGCGTGCCCGTCAGCCGTCACGTGGTCAGGTACGCCTCGTCCCTGGCGAGGGCGTCCCGCCCGCGCGGATCGGCCGACGCCTACGTCCGTAAGTACGTCGAGTGGGGCGCCGGTCCCCGGGCGTCGCAATACCTGGTGCTTGGCGCGAAGGCCCGTGCCGTGATGGCCGGCCGGCCCGCACCGTCGACCGCCGACGTCCGGGAAGTGGCGATGGCCGTCCTGCGGCATCGGATCATCCCGAACTATGCAGCCGTCGGGGATGGTGTGACGCCTGCCGATATCGTAGGGTACCTGCTCGACCGCGTTGCCGAGCCGGATTACAACCGCTGACGCCCCTCGCGCGCACGCCCGTGGCTTCTCCGGCCATTGCTCAAGTCCCATAAGGAATCCGCCGAAGCATGTAAAAGCCGCTACGCCCGTGGTATGCGCGGATTCCGACGCGGAGGGCCGAGGCACCGGGAGACAGGCATGCTCGTGTTCGCAACAGCTTCTCAGAACGAAAGTTACAGACGAGTTACGCCGTGTGCCAATGCGCCTTATCCTCCCCTGTCAACGGACCCCCAACAGAACCTGCGGACCGCCGTGCACCGAGGCACTCGCAAAGGGCTGCTCCTACCCGCCTGCGGTCTTCTCTGCGGTGTGATTGCGTGTCTGCTGCCCGTGCTCCCGGCTGCGGCCAACACAGCCCCGACGGCAGCCGCCGTCAGCGACCTGACCACACCCGAAACCGCCGTAAGCCTCACACTCGAAGCCACCGACGTTGATGACGATGTGCTCAGCTACGTCGTTGCGACCCTGCCGAGTTCCGGCACGGTGAAGGTGGGCGATGTGACGCTCGCCTCCCGCGACCTGCCTTACACAATTCCCGACGGCGGCAAGGTAGTCAGCTACACCCCGGCGGCAACGACGCACGGCTCCGTGAGCTTCACATACAAGGCTAACGACGGGACCGTAGATTCCGCCGCAGCCACTGTAACCGTGATTGTGAACCAGCCCCCTACCGCCACCGCTGCCACCGCCATCATCCCACTGAATAAGGACGCGAAGATCTCGCTGGCGGGGACGGACCCGGATGGCGATACGCTCTCGTATACCATCGTGTCCCTGCCGGGCCACGGCGTGCTCACCTCCGGCACAAGCACAATCACCACGGCCGGCCTGCCTTTTGCGCTGGGGTCCGGCAAGAAGGAGATAACATACACGCCGGATGCCGCCTATCACGGCCCGGACAGCTTCACGTTCAAGGTCGCCGACACGTGGCAGACATCGGAACCGGCGACTCAAACGATCCAGGTGAACACGCGGCCGATCGTCGCCGGTTTTACCGTCTATGCGCCACCCACCGGCGAGAAGGACATCGCGCTCCGGGGCGCAGATGCCGACCGCGACCCGATCTGTTTCGTCCTTCTCAGCCTGCCCGCACACGGCACACTGAAGGATGACGGGCAGGAAATCGAAGCCGACCAACTGCCCTACACGGTAGCGGACACGGCCGGCACGGTACAGTACTGTCCCGTGGCGGGCTATAGGGGCACGGACAGCTTCCACTATGAGGCCACGGATGGAATCGAGACCTCGTCGCTCGGGATTATCAGCATCGCCATCAACTCCCCGCCGATCGGTGCCGATACGGCGGCCGTTGCCGACGCGACGGGCAAAGCCGTGGTCACCCTCCTGCCCACAGACGCGGATGGCGATACACTGCAGGTGAGCCTCGTCACATTGCCGTCGCACGGCACGATCAGCATCGGCGGCAGCAAGGTCACGGACACGACGAAGACGTATGCTGCGCCGAGCGGTGGGCTCCAAATAAGCTACCAGGTCGCTTACGACTACGCGGGGACGGACGCGTTCACATGGCAGGTGACGGACGCCAAGGATACGGCCGGGCCGTACCGGGTATCCGTCAGCATACCGTCGGCCGTGGCCGCCCCTGCCACGAGCGAACCGGCCGCGCCGCCATCAGGCGATGCGAGCGGCGGCGGTTCGGCGGGAACTGAACCTTCCGCATCTCCGGAAACCAGCCGGGATCTGTCGAACGTGGACTTCGACACTTGCGGGAGCGCGGGGCCGCTGGAGGCCATGGCGCTCAGTCTGACGGTGACGGCCGGCATGCTCAGCACATCGGTCCGGCGCGGTCGCAGCGCAAAGCGCCGACGCCGGGTATAAGGGCTGTGGGGGCGGTTCGTATGAGACCGCGCGGCAACGGAAAGCCCTCCTCTATCGGGATGCACACATGAAGACCTTGCGTCTGCTCGGCGGTTTGCTGGCCCTGGGCGCGGGCGCAGTGGCGGCGGGATGGCTCCTCACACATGGCGAGACGGCCCGGCTCCGGGCCGAGCGCGACCGCCTCGAACAGGAACGTCGACAACTCCAGGAGGTGGTCAACCGTCTCACGACCGAACGGCGTGTCGCCGAAGTCATCGTAACCGACCAGCAGCACGATCCTCAGGGCAACGTCACCCAAACGGAGATCCAGTTCATCCAGCTCGATCGGGCCGGCCACCCCCTGCCGCCGCGATCGTTCCGCCTGCCCGGGAGCGTGCTCTACTTCGACGGCCTGGTGATCAAATTCGCCGACGAGTTCGTTCAGGCGGGCGATCCGCTTCGCGGCCAGAGTATTCTGCTTTTTCGCCGGATCTTCAGCGAGGTCGTGGCTCCGCAGGACGGGTTACCGATCGACGAGCCGGGCCGGGTGCCCGACCCGTTTCGCCTGGGGGACAAGCCCGGCGAGTTCGAGCAGCGGCTGTGGAAGCGTTTCTGGTCGTATGTGACCGATCCGGCAGCGGCCAAAGAGGAAGGCATACGCGTGGCGCAGGGCGAGGCCGTGTACGCGCCCATGACCACCGGCCAGCGCTGGACCTTGACGCTCGAGGCAGACGGGGGCTTGAACCTGCACATCACGGCCCCTGCCACCGTGCCGGCGAAAGGACGCTGACGAGCCGCAGAGCGACGCCTGCCGACGACCGGGCGCCGTCGATCCCACGGCCGCAGGGCCGTCGGGCGGGCCGCGATCCGACCTGCTCCGCGCGACAATCACACGGGCGATACCGTTCGTTTGGCCGGAATGAAGAAGACCGCGAGAATGCTGGCGGCGGCGGCGAGCGCGCCGGCGGCAAAGGTCCACTGGTAGCCCACGTGCGTCCACAGGATGCCGCCGAGCAACGGCATGGAGACGGCCGCGACGTGGTTCATGGCGACGCCGAGGCTCAGCGTGGGCGTCCGCTCCTCGGGCGGGGCGATCTTGCCGACGTACGTCGTCAGGGCCATCGACATGACGAAGAACGCCCCGTCCACGACGAACAGCGCATGGAGAAGGTGGATGTTGTGCAGAAAGATGTATCCGACGAAGACGACGGCCATGCTCGCGTAGTAGGCCATCAGCACACGTCGCTCGCCGAAACGATCGATCAGCCGCCCGACGAGGGGCGACGAGAACCAGCCGATGGCCTGCGTGATCAGCCAGAGCACGAGCATCGTGCTCAACGACGTGCCGTAGACCTTGACCAGGAGGAACCCGGCAAACGCGATGAAGATCTGCTTGCGCCACCCCTCCAGAAGGCAGAGCATGTAGTATGTGGCGTAGCGGCGGCGCACGACCAGGCGCGGGCGGGGCGCCCTGATCCCGCGCGGGATGGCGAGGCAGGCGCCGGCCGCGAGCAGTGCGGCGGCCCCGGCGAGCAACCACAACGGGCGGATCGGCACGCCGCCTGCGTGTAGCACAAGGGCAAGAACCAGCCCTGCCGCGGACCCGGCCGCGCCGGCGGCGGAAATCTGGCCGAGCCGACGGCCGGAACGTCCGGGCTCGGAGAGCGAGAGCGCCATCGAGTTCGGCAACGGCATCCAGATATGCAGGCCCTGGCTCCAGATCAGGCTCGTGAGGATCAGCCACCGGAAGCTCGGGACAACCGAGTAGGCGCCCAGTCCGGCCGCCAGGAACACCAGAGCCGCCGCGCCGATGAGGGGCTCAGCCACACCGGCCAGCAACGCCAGGATGAGCAGCGCCGTAATCCCACAACTCTCCCGAAACGCCTCCAGAATGCCCTGCTGCTGGCCGGAAAGATGCATCTCCTGGCCGACGAAGCTTGCGTTCAGACCGAGTTGCAGCGTCATGGCGAAGCCGACGCCGGCCACGGCGACGCCGAGGAAGACGAGGCTACGACGGCGAAAGCGGGCGACGAAGGTGGACGAAGTAATGGCCACCGAGGAAGGCGGGCCAACAGGAGCGGGCTCGGCTCCCGCAGACGCCGTGATATTGCTCACGCAAGGTTCTCCGACGCACCGAGCCGGTTCCACCCGCCGCGCCCCGTCCTCAAGGAAGACGAGTCGGCGACGAAGCCCGTTGCCGTGTGTGCCTACCGCGCTCGCTGACGTGGCCGTGCCCGTGGCGACGCCGGCTCATCGAACCGTGTCGGTTTCGCATTCGCCGTGACGCCCGGCCAGTCGTCCGTACGGAACGGCGAGGCCGGGAGGCCGGCCTTGTTGTAGAGGTTGCACTCCGGGTTGTCGGCCCAGGCATAGCGGACGGCTTTGGGCTTCGCGACCTTGTCGCTGTGGACGACGACCGTGTCGCCGTCGATCTTCGCGTCGGCCCAGACGAACTTCCGATCGTCGCCGGCGATGGCGAAACCCTTCAACACGCCGCCTTTGGCCACGAGGCCGCCGTTGACGTGGCGAAAGGTCAGCCGGACCTTGTCGCCCTCGATCTTCATCGAATCGTACATCGGGCCGGAATACGGGATGTCCCTTCCGTAGGCGATGGCCAGCGCCGCCAGCGCGAGGCGCTTGCCGACATCCTGCTTGTTCTTGGGGTGGATGTTGTCTCCCTCGCCGATGTCGATAATGACGGCCATGCCGGTCTTCGGCAGCGAAAGCGTCATAGTCTGGGCTTCGCGGAGTTCGGCCCAGGCGCTGTCGGCCGGCTCGGGCTTCCTGGGCTGATAGTTGGCCAGTTGCACGAAAAGAAACGGGAAGTCGCCCTGGCCCCAGGCCTTCCGCCAATCCTGGATCATGGCCGGAAAGAGCTTGCGGTACTGATAGGCTCGGCCGGCGTTCGCCTCGCCCTGATACCAGATCGCGCCGCGAATGGCGTACGGAATCAGCGGCTGGATCATGCCGTTGTAGAGGCTGCTGGGTCGGCCCGTGCTGCCGGCGAGGTCGCCGCCCGCCTTCTGGCCCTTTGGGGCGGATTGCTGATTGCCGGCCGCGCTGCCGGCCTTGCGAGCGTTCGCGAGCTCCTGGTCCCAGCGATCGACGATCGCTTTCAGGTCCGGGTCGGCCTCGAGCGTCGCACGGCTGGTCCAGGCCTCGGCGGGCGTGCCGCCCCAGGACGTATGGATCAGACCGATCGGAACGTTCAATTCCTTATGCAGATGACGCCCGAAGTAATACGCTGCGGCCGAAAAGTCGCCCACGGTCTGCGGCGAGCATGCTACCCACGTGCCTTTCGTATCCGACTGCGGCGCGGCGGCCACCAGCCGAGCAACGGTAAAGAGGCGAATATCGGGGTAGTTCGCGGCGGCGATTTCCTGGTGGGCATTGGCGGCCGTCTTGACTTGCATGGCCATGTTCGACTGGCCGGAGCAGACCCAGACTTCGCCCACGAGGATATCCTTTAGCGTGATCCTGTTGCTGCCGGCGACGGTCATCTCGAACGGTCCGCCCGCCTTGAGCGGGTCAAGCCGGACCATCCAGCGGCCGTCCGCGTCGGCGGTGGCGACGGCTTGCCGATCGCCGAGCGTGACGGTGACCTTCTCGCCGGGGTCGGCGGTACCCCAGATCGGCACCTTCATATCCCGCTGGAGGACCATGTGATCGCCGATGACGGCCGGCAACTTCACCGCCGCCGCCGCAGGCAATACACAGAGGAGAACATACACCACACACAACAAGATCGGTCGTGTCGAACGGTTCATGGGCCTTGATTCCTCCGTCTGAGACAGTTCTTGTTTCGATACGGGGCGCTACTCTGATGGGAAGGACGCGTATGGTCAAGGGCAACAGCGGGGCGAAGCCACGAAGCGGTCGATGGCCCGAATGGTGCTTGCCCAGGCGTTTCCGGTGAAGCGAAAGCGGCGGCGATGCCGCCGCAGTCCAAATGGGCGTTGCACATTGCGGGCGCGACTCGGCTGGCCGGAGTCACTTCGCGCTCACCTTCGGCGGATCGGCGTAGAGCGTGTACGCATCGGCCACGCCGGCGGTCTTCGTGTCGCCTTTGTGGATGAGGATGCGGTAATTGAACTCGACCGTCTCGCCCTTCTTCCAGACCTTCGAGCCGTCCTTGGTCTTATCGCCGGTGAATTCCTTGAGGCCGAAGGGGTTCGCGGTGTACAGGCCGTACTCCCGGATGTGCCATGTCTCCGGGTGGCGGAAGTTCTTCGGGTTGTCCATCACGGCTACGCCGACCGTCTTGCCATTGACCGGGCCGACGTAATCGCACCAGTCGGCCGCCTTGCCCCAGCACTGCTTCGCGCCGACGCCTCCGTTGGAGTTGCACATCTGCCCGTGCACCTTCGCGCCGCCCACGGTGGCGCCGATTTCATCCATCGTCACGGCGAGGCGGATGGCGACCATGCCGCCTTCCTTCGTGTCCGCGAACATCACGTCGCCGTCGGGGAAGCGGTAGACGCTCTTCTGATCGATGATCCGCGTGTCGGCGTCGCCGGCAAAGAAGGTGTACGTGCGCTCCTCCGTGAGTTCGCGGCGGCCCGCCTTGTTGACCCACTCGATCTCGGCCACGATCCGACCGAAGACGGGGCCGGCGGTGCGGGCGACCGACTTGACCTTCTGGCAGTCGTTGTTCTCGGGCTTGATCACGGGCAGGCCGGCTTCGAGCACTCCCTTTTCCGCGACCTCGTTCCAGTAGTTGCTGCCCGGTTTGCTGAAGTCGCCCATGCGGACGTCGCCGTGGGCGACCCAGATGGAGCGGTGATGGTGATGGTCCTGGCGCGATCGGATGCCCTGGCCCGGCTCCTTCTCGATGGGGTTGTCCTTCATCGGGAAGTCGCGCGTGACCGGATCGCCCGTCGGGCCGATCACCGGATACAGGAACGGCTTGGGCACCTTGCTGCTGAAGCAGAAGCCCGTGAACGGCTTGCCGTCGATCCTTACGTTGATCCGATCGGCGCCGTCGCGTTCGAATGTCACGCGCGGCTTCGCGTCGGCCGCCGGCCGGGTCTCGATCCGGTACGTTCTGCTCTGGCCGGCACTCATCGGCGCAGCCCACCACCACAGCCGTCCCTGCTCATCCAGTTGGGCCGGAATGGGGGGTTCGTTCCCGGCGACAAGGAAGTACGCCTGCTTCGCATCGAGCCATTGGGCAGGTTTCCACGATACGGGACCGGCCGGCCGTGCCTGATCGCCGGCGCTAATGGTGATCTCCACGGCATTCGCTCCACGCGCGAACACAGCCCACGAAACGGCGAGGGCCATCATAAGCGTCGTGCCGTTCCTGCCACGGCGTTTTCGCGCCCGCCGTGCGTGGACGCATTGACTCTGTCGCCCCTCCGGGGCTTGGAGCGCGCGCGCGTCCGTAACCCAGGGCTCACGCCCTGGGCTACTCTCCGTCGCCCCTACGGGGCTAAGAGCAATCGCTGCACGTTTCATACCTGCACCTTCCGTCGCCGGTCGTTCCGCCCATGCCTCTTCCACACCTGCACCTTCCGTCGCCGGTCGTTCCGCCCATGCCTCTTCCACACCTGCACCTTCCGTCTGCGCGGCTTGCGTGCCTACACTTTGTCGGGGACGACGAAGCCGGCCCGGTAGTGGCGTGTCAGCAGCGCGTTGGCGTCCTCGTCGCCGATGATCCGCTCCGCCCTGGCGTCCACCATGAGCTTGCGACCGAGCGTGTAACCGGTTTCTTCGACCTTCACGCCGTTGGCGGCCAGATACCGCTCCGTCCGCTCGAGGACTTCGGCCGCATCGGGATCGGTATCGAAGTACGGGGCCCGCGGGCGGAACGGCGTCTTACCGCCCAGGCGGATCGACATGTTGCAGAGGTGGCAGCACGCGCTGGAGTAGTGCCCCTCGAGCACGTCCGCGTTGAGATCGGAGACCTTGCGGCTGCGGACCGCCGCGATGAAGTTCGCGAAGGGGCCGTTGCCCGGTCCCAGCCGGTACTCGACGTCCGGCAGGGGAGCGGGCGTATCGCTGCCGTTCGGGTAGAACTTGTCCTCGATGAGCGTGCCGGCCTCCAGATGAAAGATGTTGCCGACGCTCACGCCGCGATACTTCTCGCTCGGCAGCCCGCGCGTCTCGAAAATCAGCTTCGTATCGCCGAAATCCATGATCGCCATCTGCGTGCTGGCCACCTCGCCCTGGTCGTAGTAACCGAGGCGCCCGCCGAAGCTGACGACGCTGCGCGGCAGTGTGGCGCCCTTGATCGACCAGCGCGCGATATCCATCTGGTGGACACCCTGGTTCCCGAGATCGCCGTTGCCGAAGTCCCAGAACCAGTGCCAGCGATAGTGAACCAGGTTCTCGTGATACGGCTGTTCGCGCGCGGGGCCGAGCCAGATGTTGAAGTCCAGCTCCCGCGGCGGGGTCTTGTATGGTTTCCAGCCGATGCTGCCGCGCGTGCTCTCGCCGCCCCCCGCCTTGTAACAGAGGGCACGCGTGATCAGGAGTTTGCCGAGCTTGCCGGAATGGACGGCGGCGACGGCCTTCGCCCAACTCTTCTCGCTGCGGCTCTGGGTTCCGTGCTGGACGATCCGGCCGTACTTGCGGGCCGTCTCAACGGCGATGCGGCCCTCGTGGATATTGTGGCTCATGGGCTTCTCGACGTAGACGTCCTTGCCCGCTTGGCAGGCCCAGATCGTCATGAGCGAGTGCCAGTGATTCGGCGTCGCGATCGAGACAACGTCGATGTTCTTGTCGTCCAGCACGCGGCGGACGTCCTGCACGGTGGCGGGCCGGTTATGGCCCTTGGCCTCGACGGCCTTGACCGCGGAGCCGAAGAGACGCGTATCGGGGTCGACCAGACAGGCCACCTCGACGTTTTCCATTCCGGCGAACGCACCGTAGTGCGATTTTCCCCGCCCGTTCAGGCCCGCAACGGCGACGCGAATCCGCTCGTTGGCGCCGCGCACCTTCGTGGCGGGCGCGAGGCGGGGACCGCCCTTCTCTGCGGCCAAGACGCAACCGCTGAAGAGGGTCGTACCCCCGGCAGCAACCAACGAGTTTTTCAGGAACCCACGACGGCTCAGGCGGGACATGGTAATCGTTCCTCCAGTCACAAGGGCCATTGGCAATTTATCACCCGTGCGGTCCGGCCGGCGCCGCAACAGCGATCGCCGCCGGCAGGTGCGGGCGCGGGACCAAAGCGCATAACTACCGGACCGAGGCCCGTATTGCAAGCGCCGCGCCGCCCGTGCCGGACGTGCGCGCGAGGCCCCGCGGGCGACCCGTCTGCCTGCATCTGTCTCGCCACGACCGCCGGCGCGAACCGTCGGGCTACTCGCGAATCCGGAAGAAAGCGGTCGCGCCCTCCTGCTTCAACGACTTTATTTCTTCGGCACGGAGCACCCGTCCGAGGACCAGGATGTCGTCCATGTTGCCCCGGAATTGCTCGTCGCTGCCCAGCTCCGCATCCTCGCCGACGAGCAGGTCGCGAGCCATCGACACCGGCGCCCCGTTCGGCAGCCAAGCCTCGCCCGCCTCCTCCCCGTCGAGATAGAAACGAACGTGTCCGTCGTCGTACGTCACGGCCAGATGGTGGTACTTGTTGTCGGCGAAGGTCACGGGCTTCGACTCCACCGGGATGCCCTTGCAGATCAGCCGCAAACCGGCCAGCGCCTTGCCTTGCGGGTCGCAATCAAAGACGAGTTCCGATGTGCCGACCGGCCGGTTTCCGTTGTACGAGCTGAACAGCCGGGCGGGCTTGTTGTCGTCGCTCTTGGCCATGACGGCCAGCGTGAAGTGGATGCCGAGATTGGAGGATCCGGTGACCTGGAGCGTGTTGAGCGGCCGCCACGGCGAACTGACGGTTACCGCCTGCCGACCGAAGGCCACGTTCTTCGCATCACCGGTGATCCGGCTGGTGCCGAGGAATCGCAGGTCCTGTCTGCCGTCCTGGGTGAGCTTGTCGGCGGCCCGCCTGCCGCCGTCGCCTTCGAAGGTGTAGAGCATCGCCATCGTCGGCGGGGCCGGGTCGTCGATGACCTCGACCGAGTCGCCGGCCATGAACGAATACAGCGAGACGTTCTTCAGCTTGAACCGGAGGCGGAGGGGGCCCTGGTCGGCGGGCAGTTCCTTGTGCTCGAGCCAGGTGACCACCGTATCGACGCTGTCGGTACGCGGCTCGACGCAGTCGGTGAGTTTGTAGCCGGGGATCGGGCGGCCATCGGCGTCCTGCACCTCGACCTGCAGCAACCCGGCGGAGGCGTCGCAGTTGAGGTGGAGCTTGCCGCGGAGGCCCTTCAGACGCTTCGTGACGAACTCGCCCGGGTTGTCGCCACCGTCGAGCGAGACGAACCCGTCCTTGCGGAGTTCGGCGAAGCCGACGGCGGAGTGAAACGGCAGATAATCGTGCAGGCCGTCGTACCCACTGTAGTACAGGCGTAGCTTGTCTCCGACAACGACGAGCGAAGTGGCGGCCACCATGCCGTGGTCCCAGGCCCTGCCGGGGCTGCACTCCAGGATCGGCGGGCGATCACCCTCCTCGCGGAGCCAGTGAAAACCGTCGCGGCTGCTGGCGAGTTCCACGAAAATCGGGCCGTGGAAGTAGCCCTCGTCGTCCTCCGCGCGATAGATGGAAAGGAAGCCGAGATACATCGTCTGGTACGCCACGCTCGGCATGTTGTAGAAATGCGTCCGCTGAATGGAGCCCGGTTTGCACCAGCGGTCGTCGAAGTCGTCCGGAGCCATAATCAGCCGCATGGGCGGCCAATCCTCGAACCCGGTGCCCTCGCTGTAGCCAATGGCCCGCCGGCGCAGGCCGCTCACGTTCGCGTTGACCTTCGCGTAGCCGCGGTACTTGTTCGTCAACGGATCCCAGACCACGTGGCCCGTGTCGCCGGCCTTGAAGAGTTCGCCCTTGGACAGGCGTTCCCAGCGCAGGCCGTCGGGAGAGCACCTGAAGAAGAAGTTGCCGGGGCTGACCGCTTTGTATCGGCGGGAGGGGTCGGGATCGTTCGGCGTGAACATGACGGAGCTTCCGCCCCCGATGATGTTGTTTTCCGTGGAGCCGGTGACCTTCCAGGGCATCAGGCCGAGCTTGGGCTTGACCCAGTGGATGCCGTCCTCGCTGGTCGCGTAGAGGGAATGGCCGTGGTCCGGGTCGTTCTTGTGCGTCCAGCAGTAGTACCACATGCGATACCCCTTGCCGGACTCGTCGGGCAGGACGGTGGTGGCGTTGACCACTTCGTGCTCCCACGGCTGATCGACGACCAGAACGGGGTTGCCCGGATACTTCTCGAAGCGATGGTACGTCCGCGTAATGCCGCTCTTGCTGGAAACGAGGTAGTCGTCAACGAAAAGCTGCCAGGGCCCGGTCAGGTCGCCGGGCGGCGCGGCCGCCGCCCCTCTCGACCCGAGGACGACGGCAACAGCCCAAACGAGACCGAGACTTG
>Ga0272448_1003086_pt1 | contig 20120 bp, 21 predicted proteins | sample YNPCB0191_FD_202220 | JGI IMG/M metagenome (GOLD analysis project Ga0272448, IMG submission 202220) | Hot spring sediment microbial communities from Yellowstone National Park, WY, United States - YNP-CB-019-1 | ecosystem: Environmental > Aquatic > Thermal springs > Hot (42-90C) > Sediment... | reverse complement strand
CATTAAAACAATTAAACTGGGAAATACCCGCAAGTAAAGGAACATTTTATCTCTGGGCACCTGTCCCCTCGGGCTTTACTTCGGCACAATTTTGTGAATTTATTTTTGAAAAATGTGCCATTGTTCTAGCTCCGGGTAGTGCTTATGGACAATACGGAGAAGGCTATGTCCGTTTTTCTCTTACCGTTAAGGAAGAGCAACTTGACGAAGCTATAGAACGGTTATTGCAACATTTGAAGGATGTTTCGTTTAATAATAAATAATTAGCGTTCAAAACGATACCATCGTTTTGTTTATATAAATTGTTAATGAAAATGACGACTATATATTATATACAATAAGGTAGTAAGTATTATGCCTGTTTTTGGTAAAGAAATTCCTGAATCACAAATATGTATTATTCGTAAAAAAACAACGAAATACGATGTGCTGAATACACTCATTGACACAATGAAACAAAATCCAGCCATCACCAATCACGAAGCTTTTAAAAAAGCCGTGTTTGACCGAGAGGAAATTACAAGCACAGGAATAGGTAGTGGTATTGCTATTCCCCATGTCCGTATGGATGAGGTAAAAGAAATTTCCATTGCCATAGCGATTGTTCCGGAAGGTGTTGACTTCGATTCAATTGACAATCAACCTGTTCATCTGGTCGTATTATTTGCCACGCCCAAAAATAAAGATAAAGAATATCTCCAATTAGTAGCCAAAGTTATGCAATCTCTTAGAAACGAGGATTTTTACCAACGCCTTATAAAATGTCAGTCTCCTCACCAAGTAGCACTTTGCTTAAATACCTAATAAACAAAATTATTATTACAACATTCGACTCATAAACTGATTGATAATATCCTCAATATTTTCATTAGAAATATCATACTGCTTGATAACTCGTTCCACAACAGCCCGTTTCTTTATATCCATTCTTTCTGAAAGATTATCAAAAAGCCCCATGCGCCTACCTACTTGAAATATTAGTTTTTCCTGGCTTGGTAGATTTAGAAACTCATTCAGAATAGTTATCATTTTCCCCTTGTCTTCTGGAAATCTTCCTTCAAGTTCAGGTAGTAAATTGAGTATATGGTCACTTTTAATTATAGAAGTTATCCCATCAAGATGTTCAATAAAACATAACAATTCATGAACAATTTCTTCATCAGTGCATTTCTTAAAATTACCTGACTTCCATTCCTCATAGAGAGGTGTATTTGATGGAATGGCTAAAGTTCGTAAGCGAATGAATGTGGGATTGATTTTATTCAGGGCATCAGCAGTTTCAATAGCATGCTCCTCCCATAATTCTTTTCCTCCTAATCCCGGCATATAGTATTCTGATAACTCAATACCTGCATTCATTACCTTCTGTCCTGCTTCTATATGTTGTTCTTTGGTTACTCCTTTTTTCATAAATTTCAAAACTTTATCCGAACCCGATTCTAATCCGATATGAATTCTATTTAATCCCTGCTCTCTCAACTGTTTCATTTCTTCAAGTGATTTTTTATATATCGTTTGTGCTCGTGTATAACTTGTAATCCGCTGGATAGATGGGAAACATTGCGTAAGTTTATTCAAAACCAATAACAATTTTTCCGTAGGAAGCACAAGAGAGTTTGCATCTTGTAAAAATACAGAACGCATACCCGTAGCATACCAATTAACGGCAGAAATAAACGCCTGCAAATCAATCCCCATATCCTGTAAAACTCGATTTAATGTCATCTCGTCAATGGCATATATCTCCCCTCCAAATCTCAAATGGATTAGTGATATACTCCGTGCTATTTGCTCTATATCTCTCAAAACATGCTCCAAAGGACGAATTGAAAAATGGCTCCCTTTATAAACAGGACAAAACGCACACCGATTCCATGGACAATTTCTCGTTATACGGATAAGCAAACTAAATGCCTCACTCGGAGGACGAATAGGTCCTTGTTCAAAACCTCGATATGCTTCTTCCGGTTCTTTATTCATTTCAATCCTTTACTTTGATACCTTCTTTTCAGGACTTTCAACGAAAAGATTAACAAAAATATTTCCATAAATTCATACTAACGACACACTTACCTTTTTAACCTTTCTCCCCTTATTTTTGCTATACTTCTAATTTATCTTTGGGGACAAACAAATTTAGGAGTTAAGTATGGCAAAAATTATAGGTTACGGTAATGAACAAGAATTGCCCGACGGTTCGCCTATAATTCACGCATGTGAAAAATTAGGTGTCCCTTTTGGTTGTCGTGCAGGACAGTGTGGAACATGTATTATTACTATTGAAGACGGGATGGAAAACTTAGAACCCAAAAACTTTTTAGAAGAGGATATGGGATTAGCCGATAACCAACGATTAGCATGCCAGACTCGAATTCGTTCTGGCATAGTAGTCATCAGTTGGTAATAAATTTCTTGATAACCATTTACTATTTCCGCCAATTTTCTACCAAAGTCTTTTTACTCTTCCCTGCCCCATCCGTCCCATCCGTCTCACGCCTCCCATCCGTTCCATCCCCTCATCTGTCCCATCCGTCTCACGCCTCCCATCCGTTCCATCCCCCCATTTGTCCCATCCGTCTCACGCCTCCCATCCGTCCCATCCCCTCATTTGTCCCATCTGTCTCACACCTCCCATCCGTCCCATCCCCCCATTTGTCCCATCCGTCTCACACCTCCCATCCGTCCCATCCCCTCATTTGTCCCATCTGTCTCACACCTCCCATCCGTTCCATCCCCCCATTTGTCCCATTTGTCTCACACCTCCCATCCGTCCCATCCCCTTATGTGTCCCATTGGTCCCATGTGTCCCATGTGTCCCATGTGTCCCATTTTCCCCACAACTTCAGACTTACTTCATAGTTTCAGTTCTGTCCTCTCTTACTTCCCCTGTTTTTTCGTCTATAGAACAACGATTTCGTCTATAAAAATCAACAAACAAATCTGGAAGCCGTTTAAATATCGAATTCCCATTCAAATAATAAAATACAACAATTGTAAGCAAAAACAACCAGAAAAAAACCTTCATAGATAGCAGTGTATAAATAATATTCCTATATTGGGGAATGTTTTTATAAAGGTCAAAATCAGGACGAAGCGGTAAAAAAGCAACAAAAGCCATCAATCCAATCTGAACCGCCTTCATCACACTTTCCAACCGCGATAAGGAAAGTTCTTTACAACGACAATAAATAAAATACATATAATAAGTAGTCAACATAAATGTAATTATCCATGGCGAGTTTACCATTGCCTTCCACACGGTAACACCACTTATAACCCTAAGGAAATTAAATGTATCCTCAGGAGATGCTCCTAACGCAAAAAAGAAATACCATAACAATATATTTAATAGACGAAAAATAATTTCTATCACTTACAACTTCCTTTTCCTTATTTCTGAAAATAAAAACCTATTTCGATATAAAAGCGTTATAATATAATAATATCTGGTCTCTGTATTATAGAATTAAAGGGAAACAAAATGTCTAATCGAAGAGAAAATATTTTTATAAAGTATTACAACAAAAGAATAAATATCCCTGTTTATATATTACTCGTTCTTATTTTTTTAGCGATTACTTTAGGTGCCAAGTCTGAGAAAGAGAATCAACCTTTTGTTGTTATCTGTCCTGCTACGGGGATGGTTGACGATGGGATGAAGGTCATCATTAAAAGGGCCATATCCATAGCCAATAAAGGGGCAAAAGGTTTTATATTAGAGGTAGATACCCCCGGTGGTCTTGTGGATGCTGCTGTAGACATAACAAACCTATTGCTGGAAGCCCAATGCCCAACTGTAGCGTATATCCATGGGATGGGTGCTATTTCTGCTGGAGCATTGATTTCTTACGCATGTAAACACATCGTTATGGCACCGGGTTCTAATATCGGGGCTTCTGCTCCTATTATTATGGGAGAAGCCCAACCTTCGGAAGAATTTAACGAAAAAACGAAATCCTATCTCCGTTCCCGTTATCGTTCGCTGGCGGAAGTAAATGGACATGACCCTCTTCTGGCAGAAGCAATGGTAGATTCAAAAATAGAGGTGTGGGGCATACGCACTCCGAAAAACACCTTCCAATTCTTCCGCACCGAAGAAGAAGCAAAATCGGCTCTGCAAAAATATAATATCAACAACAACTCCGATGGTAATTCACAAACACAAAAGTCGCCTAATCCAAATGACATAGTTAGATTACCTGACTTCATCATTTTCGCTTCCTATAAACCTTTCCATTCAAATACAGGGGAAAGATATAATATTACAAATACAGATGACGCCTCTCAAAAATCTTTGCCTTCCCCTTCCCCAAATATCAAAAAAATCTGCAAAGAAGGAGAACTGCTTACACTAACATCCAAGGAAGCCTTAGACTATGGACTTGCCTGCACCTCTGTTGAAAATATGGATGAATTGCTCAAATACTTCCACTGGGAAAATTGTGAAAGAATTCAGATTGAGCCGACATGGGGAGAACGATTATTCAAATTTTTAGTAAACCCTATCGTAGCAGGATTATTGCTTTTGCTGGGAATAGGGGGGTTATATATGGAAATGAAAACTCCGGGATTTGGACTACCTGGCACCATTGGTCTTATATGTTTGGTTTTATTTTTTGGAGCCCATCTTGTTATCGGTCTTGCTAACTGGGCTGACCTTTTATTACTTATTACAGGTCTAATTCTTTTAGGTATAGAAATTTTCATAATCCCTGGCTTTGGGTTTACCGGAATAGCCGGTTTAATCTGCATTATCTTTGGGATATATCTTTCCCTAACCCGAGTAGCCGTACCGGAATATCCATGGGACTTCGCTCGTCTTAATCAAGCAGGACAAACCCTCACCATCGCTCTTATTTCCTTTCTTATATTAGCCTGGTTATTATGGAAATACCTTCCGAATTCACAGTATTTTCAAAGACTCATGTTATCACATGCAGAAAACACAGAAACGGGATATGTTGTTCAAAGCACTAACGACATGCAAAAATGGATTAATTCCGTAGGGATAACAGAAACTGTCTTGCGTCCCGCAGGAAAAGGGAGGTTTAAAGGAATTTCGTTGGATGTGGTATCCGTAGGTGATTATATTGAAGCAGGGACTAAAGTTCGTATTATCGAGGTTCAGGGAAATAGATATGTCGTTATACCCGAAAAAGAAGATAAGGAAGTAAAATCATGAATGAATTAAAAATTATCGTGCCGATGTTGAAACAATTGCTAAAAGAAATGGAGATAGTATCTTCACAGGGCTCGGGATATTATACCTGTGTTCCTTTCCTGAGAAGATATAACAAATTATTACAGGAGGCACAACGAATTTTTTCACAATCAAATACAGTATCCGTAATCAACACTTTCGAGGTGCTACCTGAAACAGACCCTAAAGACCCCAGCGAAAAAAGCAAAGTTCTGTTAAGTATACGGGTTGAAACATCGCAGTTAATAACCTTACTCGAAACTGTTATCCAGCAGGAGGAAAACAAAAAATGATATGGTGGGTTCTCTTATTATTTCTAAGTGGTGTCATTTTAATTCTGGCAGAGTTTATTGTTCCCGGTGGAATTTGTGGAACATTCGGATTTTTTATGTTATTGGCAAGCACAGCCCTCGGAGGATATTATTACCCGGATTATTTGATATACATCATTATTTTTGAATTTTTAGGTTTTGTCGGCTCTATGGGTGCAGGATTCTATTTAATAACAAAAACTTCAGCAGGGCAAAAATTAGTAATGTCCGAAAGCCAAACTGTGGATAAAGGTTATGTGAGTATTCAATTTGACCCTTCGCTGGTTGGAAAAACAGGAAAGGTAATTTCACCTTTAAGACCTGCAGGCATTATAGAGGTAGAAGGGAAAAGAGTAGATGCCGTATCTTCAGGTATGTTTATTGAGTTAGGAACTATTGTTAAAATCATTGATATACAAGGTCCGCGTATCGTCGTTGAAGAATATAAAGATACTGAAAATCTATAACAATAATGTATAATAAAATGAACAAATAACAAAAACAACTTAATAAAAAAGGAAGTTAACTATGTTTAATCCGATAATTGCTGTGTTTTTACTTATTGTAGTGGTAATTGCCCTTATTTTTGTGGCAGTAGTGGTATCTTTCTTCCGCTTATGGATACGAGCCGCATTATCAAAAGCTCATGTGTCCATCTGGAGTTTAATTGGTATGACTTTACGAAAGGTCAATCCCCAGGTTATTGTGGATAGCCGCATCATGGCTGTAAAAGCTGGGCTAAATATAACCACAGATGAACTCGAAACGCATTACCTTGCTGGCGGAAATGTTCTTCGTGTCGTTCAGGCTCTTATTGCGGCCAATAAAGCCAATATTCCATTAACTTTCCAGAAAGCAACCGCTATAGACCTTGCAGGTCGCGATGTTCTGGAAGCCGTAAAGACTTCCGTCCGCCCCAAAGTAATTGATTGTCCTGACCCCACAAAAGGACCTCCCACCGTTGCCGCCGTGGCTATGGACGGAATTCAATTAAAAGCCAAAGCCCGTGTTACTGTTCGTACCAATATTGAAAGATTGGTCGGCGGTGCTTCCGAAGAAACCATTATCGCTCGTGTCGGTGAAGGTATTGTTACGACTATTGGTTCCGCACCTACTCATAAAAAAGTACTTGAAAATCCCGATTCTATATCAAAAACAGTTCTTGCTCGTGGATTAGATGCAGGAACTGCATTTGAAATTCTATCCATTGATATTGCAGATGTAGATGTAGGTGAGAATATTGGAGCACAACTTCAAATCGCACAAGCAGAAGCGGATAAACAAATTGCTCAGGCACGAGCCGAAGAAAGAAGGGCTATGGCTTTAGCACGCGAAGCGGAAATGCAAGCTTTAGTTGTAGAGATGCGTTCAAAAGTTGTCGAAGCAGAAGCAGAAATTCCCAAAGCCATTGCAGAAGCATTTCGAAGTGGAAATCTCGGTATTATGGACTATTATCGTATGAAAAACATTCTCGCCGATACCGATATGAGAGATGCTATTTCCAAATTAGCCCCTTCTCAATCACCGACGCAACCCAAAGGTCCTGAAAAACCTGCTCCTCAATCCTGAGAATGCTATAGAAATAAAAAAGGTAATTAGACATGAAATTTGATGACCTGTTGGGTTTAATACTTTTCTTAGGGATAATTATCATTTCCACCATATTCCGTATGTTCAAGGAAATGAAGCAAAAGGAAGCAGAGGGTCTGCCCAAATCCTCTCCATTACCTACGGAAAGGAAATTTAAAGAACCTGAAAGGAACCTCCCGAAACGGAAAATAGTAATCCGTAAAGTAACCGAACCCACTTTCCCTGCACCTCCCGTTTTCATCCCTTCTCCTGAGCCCGTTGAATCAAAAGAAGATATGTTTGAAGAAATGGAAGAAGGGGGAAAATCGGTCTTAACCCAATTGGATAAAAAGGACTATCAAGAACCTCTGCGTAGAGAGAACCCTCCTGTTATTATCCCCAAAAAAGAAACAGCAAAAATCAGTATTGCTCTAAAGTTACAAACACAAGAAGAACCATCTTCTATACCAAGGATACAGAAAGTAGCATTTTCTGCTCCTATGACACGGGTATCTACTATTTCACAACAATATGCCACAATTTCCTTAAAAGGGAACATAGAAAATATTCCAAAACTACAATGGGCTTTTATCATGATGGAAGTTTTAAATCCGCCCAAAGCACTACGAGATGAATAGGGTTATTTAGATTGTCTTAAAGACATTGCGTCTTGTTTCGATTCCATTCGCATCAATGTTATGAGATTGGGTTTTCCATCAAGTATTGTAATGCGGAAAGGTCCTGCCATAAGCACTTCTCCCTTCTGGGGTATTCTCTGAGCGGTTTTTATTAACCATCCCCCGATTGTTTCTACTTCCTCATCAACTAAATCTATACCTGTCATTTCCCGAAATTCTTCAAGGGAGGTCCGAGCCCGAACTATATAATCACCAGGACCCATTTGTCGGACAGGCAGTTCCTCCTGGTCATGTTCATCGCGAATTTCTCCAAAAATTTCTTCCAAAATATCTTCGAGTGCAATCAGCCCTGCAGTTCCACCATATTCATCTACTACTATCGCCATGGTCTGATGTTGTTGCCTCATCTGCTTAAGAATTTCATCCAGCGGTGTAGCATCGGTAATAAACAAAACCGGACGAAGAAAACGCCTTATATCTTGATTTTCCCTATCTCTATCTTTAATCAAGTCAAATGCTTTTATAATTCCTATAATATGGTCTATGTTTTCTTCATAAACCGGTATACGCGTATAACGAGTTTCACGAAATACTTTTATTACCTCATCACGACTGGCATCGTTTGCTACGGCACAAATATCAATACGGGGAACCATAATTTCCTTGGCTACTTTCTGTTGCAAATCGAAAACGGAATGAATTAGGTCCCGTTCTTCTTCATGAATACCTCCATGTTCTGTCCCTTGTTCTACCAGTCTCTTCATATCTTCAGGAGAACGCATGAGCGATTTGAGCGAAACAAACCAATGATTGGAACCCAAAGTTTTTGAATAAAACCACACAATCGGGATAGAAAGAGGTTTGAACAGAAAATCAAAAACTACAATCACAGGAACAAAGAAATGACATAAGGCATTGGAATGAACACGGAAAATGGTCTTCGGCAATATTTCTCCAAAATATAAAATTACACCTGTCGCAATTAACAAAGATAGAAAGGGTTCCCCTATTAATTCTGTTAGGGCAATGGATGCGATAACAATCGAAAAATTAGTTCCTAATAACAACACAATAAGTAATTGGTCAGGACTATGTAGATACTGAAGTAATATATAAGCTCTTCGCGAATTACCTTTTTCAGACAGATTTTTAACGCGTATAGGATTTAACGAAATAAATCCCGTTTCATATCCCGCAAAAAAGGCGGCAAAAAGAACTCCACCTATAAATAGGATAAATAATTCTAAGGGTGATGGACTCATTTCCCTTCTCCTCCTCCATTTTCTTCTTCAACAGAAGTTTCTTTGGGTTTCTCCATTTTTAATCTTACCTGAGCGATTCGTTTTCCATCCATTTTTTCTACTGTAAATTGTAAAGAACCTACAAGAAGTATATCTCCCTGTTTCATCAGATTCTCATTTTGTTTCAACAAATATCCAGCAATAGTCGTGTGTTCCGGGTCATCCAGAGAAACATGTATTAATTCCTCCAAATCAGATATAGGCATTTTCCCATCTAACAGGTATTCATCTTCACTAATTTTCGTGTATAAAATCTCTTCCTCACTTTCATCATCCGATATTTCTCCAACAACAGCACTCAAAGCATCATGCAAGGTAACCAGACCTGCTGTTCCACCGTATTCATCTACCACAATAGCAAGGTGTGTATTCAATTTTTGTGCTGTCTTGATAGATTCAGAAATAGCCATCGTATCCGGAATGAAATGGGCTTTTCTTCCTATCGGTTTGATAGGTTGTTTCCACAATTTTCTCTCTACATAATCCAACAAATCTTTTGCATACAGAATACCTACGATATGGTCCAGATTTTCATGATAGATAGGCATTCGAGAATATTCATGCTCACAAAAGATTTCCCATGCCTCTTCAACTGTCGCATCATCGGGAATCGCTACAATTTCTGTTCTTGGTACAAGTATCCTTTTTACCGGCTCATCACGAAACTCCAATATTCCCCGTATCATCTTTCGTTCATCTTCTGCAATAACATCCGATAACCCTTCCTCTTGAACCAGAATCTTTAACTCGTCGTCCGTAACCCATGGAGATGGAGGAATAGAACTAAATCGGGTAATACGGAAAGTAAAACCAATAGATGAAAGCAGTAATTGACGAATGGGCGTAAACAATGTATGAATGATATACACAAGAATAACCACAGAACGGGCATAACTTTCCACATACCGCGAGGCCAACAATTTAGGGGTTACCTCTCCTCCAAAAATAAGTATAAAAGTAGAAGCAAGACAAGCCAGCGTATAGGAAATCAACGGTGAGGCTATTGAAGTAGGCAACAACTGGGTAATGATATATTCCTCCAAACGACTCCCAAAAGCAATACTTAACCCAATATTCACAATGGCATTTCCCATCAGAATCGAGGTCAGCAAATCCGAAGGGGATTCCATTAATCGAGCAATTAATTTATCACGAAAATAGGAGCTCTTCTGCATAGATTTTAATTGCGTTCCTCGAATAGCAAAGAAAGCCATCTCCGTAGCAGAAAAGAACGCAGAAGCACAAAGCAGACATAAAGCAAGTATCAAGATGTGTAATGGGAAATAGTCTGCTAATTTTTCTTGTAAATTAACTTGAACGGCATAACTTACATTTTGATACAGGAATAAGAAAAACAATGTAAGACTAAATAGGAGTAGATATAATAAATATTTAAATCTACAGATACCCTCTATACGAAATACTTTGTTCGTCTTCTTTTTTTTGTAGTTTTTTCTGTCTATATCCATTTCAGTTTATTATATCGTTTATCTTCCTTTTTTTTCTATTTTTTGGGGATATTTAATCCATGCAGATTTTATATCAATATCCAGATACTTTGCCTGTTTTTCCATCATCTCTTTCCGTTGTGGAACGGTATCATGGACATAACCCAATAGGTGCAAAAAAGCATGACAAAATAGCAAATATATTTCCTGCTTTGCTTTTTCAGGATTATCTAAATATTTATTAAAAACAGTTTCGAGAGAGATAACAATTTCACCGAGAAATTGAACCTCTCCAGAAGGAAAATTTTTAGGTACAGAGAAGGAAAGGACATCTGTAGGTTTATTCTTTTTGCGATATATTCTATTAAGGTTTTTAATAAATTCATCATCACAAAACACAAGGCTCAATTCATAATCCTTTTTCTCAAAGCCTTCTCCATCCAAAATTTTCTCTGCAATCTTTTTCAATCGTATCGGACTATAGACTTTCTTATACAAAGACAGGTTTACTGTTTTAATATGAATCATTCTCTTATTCCCCCAATATTTTCGGATTATCGGATAGGACTTCCGATTCTTCCCGCAATTTATTCTGTTGAATCATGGTAGAGACATGTTCTTCTTCAATTTGAGTACTGGGGTAGGAAGGACGAAGATGTAGTAAGGAAGACAATAGGCGTGAGACTTCTTCGATTATTATATTCAACTGACGAAGTGTTAAATCGCACTCATCAAACTGCCCGTCATTGGCTCGTTCTGTTACAATACGGTCTACCATCTGGCGAATTCGTTCCGGATTGGGATTTTTAAGGGAACGGACAGCCGACTCGGAAGCATCACAAATCATGATAATTGCATATTCCGGCTTTTGAGGTTTAGGACCGGGATAACGGTAATCCTGTTCGTTTACATCACCGAACTTTTGTTGTTCTAAAGCCAGTTGATAAAAGTAACACATACGAAAAGTGCCATGATGCTGTGCTATGGCTTCTATAATCGGTTTCGGTAGACGGTATTCCTGAGCCAACTTGATGCCTTCGGTCACATGCGAAAGGATAATACGGACGCTATTCCTTGGCGAAATAGTGTCATGAATATTATTTCCATTCTGATTCTCGTAAAAATATTCCGAACGATTCATTTTTCCAATATCATGATAGTAAGCACAAACACGAGCAAGTAAGCCATTGGCTTCTATGGCATCTGCCGCAGATTCTGCTAATTGCCCCAGTATAAGACTATGGGAATAGGTTGCCGGTGCTCGAACTGCCAGTTTTTTAAGAATGGCATTATTCAGGTCGGAATATTCCAACAACTGGAAGTCGGTTACAATACCGAACAACCGTTCTAAAAATGGAAGTATTCCCGGAACAAATAAAATACATAAACTTCCATTGATTCCCAGAAGGAACAACCTTCGAACGGTAGTCTCACTGATTAATGTATCCGTAGTTAATGTAATTGCCAGAAGGGCAAGAAAACCTACAATAATCCCATTTAACGATGCAGATGTTATATCCCTCCTTTTACGGACACGATAAATGGAGAAAATAGCCCCCATCGTCATGGCAAGGTCAAAAACAAGCAATCTCCAATCATAACGAAACAGAACCGACAACAATATACATGTAATAAAAGAAAGGAAAGCCGATAATCGCATTTGCACCAATATAGCGAACAATACGCCAACAATAGTTACCGGAACAGCAAACCCTGTGGTATCAAAATACTGCATTCCCCGACCTAAAATAAGAATTCCTACCACAAGAAGTAATGCAAGATACCATATCGTTTCAATAGAGGGTTCGCCTTTGTGCTCCCATAGGCAAATAGCACGATAAAGACTTACAAAAGCCAGTGAAGCCAGTATCAAATGAGCCACAAAAGAAAAAATCCAGCGCGGTGTTTTACCCTGACTTTGCTCTAACAGTTTTAAGTATGTTTTTGCGTCAGAACGGGATTCCAAGGTCCATCGCTTCCCTCGCTCTTGAATAATTTCTCCTGCAGCAATTTCTTTCATAATAGGATTGATGGACTCGGCAGTCCGTTCTCGAGCAATTTCAGTTGTTACCGGGTCATATTGCAATGTTTCTATAACAAGGTCGCTAACTGTGTATAAAATGGCTTCATATATCTTGACCCAATCAAATGATGTCATATCTTGTTTGGTTATTTTACGAACCTCTTCTTGGATACGAGGTTTTAACTTTTCTTCTATGGCTTGTTTAACATCCGGTATCGTTCGCAATTCAACCTCTTCACTGGTCTTCTGGTCAGAATTGAGATTCTCTCTAACCACAATTACCTTCAACCCTGCCGCTTGTTGCTCTTTATTTGAGATTACCCCTTCCTTTAGCACATAACTAAGACTATCTTCTGCAATTTTTTGCATAGCATTGAATAACTGAAATGAAGGACTTGCCGTTGCAGGTATTCCATCACTTGGGATAATAGGATTTAGTCCACTGGTTAGGGCACTTGTTCTATTTCGAATTTCTGTTTCAATATCGGCAAGAACCCACGCCACCAATTTTTCACTTTCAATATCCTGCTTCCATTGAATAGATGGATAAACTTTATTAAATTCCTTCTGGGCATAGGAAAAGATTTGTGACAAATCGAACAGGTCTGGACTTTTCTTCTGTTGAAAATAATTATCTAATATCCGTGTTCGTATTTCCTGAATCTGCGAGATTCTATGTTGAAGACTTTGGAGTTGTTCCTGCACCTTCTCCTGCACAACACGGTAATAAGGTGGGACTTTCATCTGTGCTTGATTCTTGGCTTCTCGGGTCGCTCTAACATCTTCTGTCTGGAAACTAAAATCTGCCCGAAGTTCCTGGTGGGCTACAATTTCACGGTCTACTTCTTCCGGTGTCAAAGTCTCACGGTTTATATTGGTAGTAATCAAAAAAGCAGAGATAACAATCGCACCTATTCCTGTCAAAAGGATACGGATATTGAGGATTCGTTGCCTTTGAAATCCTTGTGTTTCGGAAATTATTTTCGATGACGGAAACCCAATTTTTCGTTGGGTTCCGGAATTTTCACTCATAGCCCCTGCTCACTCCGTTTCTCATCCGACTGGGGAGATACGGTATCGGAATTGTCTAATCTACGATGAGCCTCGTATGCATCAATAATTCTCTGAACTAAGGGATGGCGAACTACATCTCGCTTGGTTAAGTGGACAATACCTATTCCAGGTATCCCTTCAAGAATTCGACGACTTTCTACCAGTCCGGATGTTTTCCCTTTTGGCAAATCAATCTGCGTTATATCACCAGTAATAATAGCACGCGAGCCTTCTCCCAAACGCGTCAGAAACATGAGCATCTGGTCGCTCGTGGTATTCTGGGCTTCATCTAATATCACAAAGGCATGGTCTAACGAACGACCTCTCATAAAAGCCAACGGTGCCACTTCAATCCGTTCCTGTTCTATCCATCGCTGCACTCGGTCAAAATCTACCATAGAATATAAAGCATCGTAAAGAGGTCGTAAGTAAGGATGGACTTTCTCTTCGAGGGCACCCGGCAAATAACCTAAATTTTCACCGGCTTCCACCGCCGGACGAGTTAAAACCAACCTCCGCACCTGTTTATTTAGTAGAGCCGATACCGCAGAAGCCATCGCAAGGTAGGTCTTTCCAGTGCCTGCGGGACCTATTACAAAAGTCATTTCACACTGCCGAACAGTTTCTAAATATTCCACCTGCCCTTGGGAACGAGGTTGAACTTTTATTTCAGGTCTCAGTCCCGGAATGGAAGTTTTTGCAGATTGTATTCCATTTGTTTCATCTACCGCCACATTATTTTTCATATCTGGATAATCTTCCAATGCAAGGTCAAAATCAGCAGGGGTCGGCGTATACCCTTTGCGAACCGCAGAAAGCAAATGATGAAGAATATCGCTTACTTTACGGGCTTCTTCATATTCGCCAATTAAAAGGACCTTTCCTCCGCGGTCAATTACTTGTACACGCGTTTGGTCGCATACCCGTTTGCGAATTTCACCATTTACCCCTAATAATTTAATCAATTCATCATGATTATGAATTACGATTTCATGGGTCGAAATCGTTTCTCTCTTTAATCGAATTTTACTCATGCCCGATTATTTGACGAAAAACCTCCATTGTCATTGTTCTTCCAGCCTTAGAACCTTTTCACCAGGATTGACCCAGCCTTTATTTTTACGCACGGCTTCTTCTTGCCTCAGCTGGTCTGATTTAAGTCGTTCTATTTCTTTTTCTAATACATTCTTTTGCGTTACCAAATCACGAATTTGTTGAACTAACTGCTGGAATTGAACTTCTGCTTTTTTCACTTCCTTATAACGATTCGCAATATCACGATGGACAAAATAGGTATACGCAAAGGAACACGCCACTGTTAAAACTACTATAAAATATAGTATCTGCTTAAATCTTCTCATTAACTCGCGTCACATGCTCCTTTATTTATTACATATATTATACACCCATTACATATATAAATTATACATAAAAACGGTGATATATACGAATTTATTTCAAAGGAGCAAATGCTTTTAAACCTAAATATTCAGATTGATTGCCTAACTCTTCTTCAATTCTTAACAATTGATTGTACTTGGCAATACGGTCACTACGGGAAGCAGAACCGGTCTTAATCTGACCTGCATTTATGGCAACGGAGAAATCCGCAATAGTTGTGTCCTCTGTTTCACCGCTTCTATGGGAGATAACCGTCGTATAACCAGCACGATGTGCCATCTGACAGGTTTCAAGCGTTTCGGTTAATGTTCCAATTTGATTTAATTTAATCAATATAGAATTGGCAATGCCTTCTTTTATACCACGAGACAAATATTTCGGATTGGTCACAAAAATATCATCACCTATAAGTTGTATCTTATCACCTAACTTGTCCGTGAGTTTTTTCCAGCCTGCCCAATCATTTTCATCAAGCCCATCTTCTATACATATGATAGGATACACTTTTGCCAATTCCACCAAGAAATCAATCATTTCATCGGTTGTATTTTCTTTCTTTGCCTCTGATTTCAGGATATATTTACCTTTATCGAAAAAGGAACTTGCCGCTGGGTCAAGAGCAATCCATGCATCCTTCTCAGGCTTATAACCCGCCCCTTTAATCGCTTTTAATATAACTTCAATGGCTTCTTTATTCGATTTTAAGTCGGGAGCAAAACCACCTTCATCACCAACGGCTGTATTAAGCCCGCTATCATGAAGCACTTTCTTTAAAGCATGGAAAATTTCTGCACCCATTCGTAAGGCCTCTTTAAAACAACTGGCTCCCGCAGGGACAATCATAAACTCTTGCAGGTCTACATTATTATCCGCATGTTTTCCGCCGTTTAAGATATTCATCATCGGCACAGGAAGCACATGGGCATTGGCCCCACCGATATAACGATACAAAGGCATTTCAAGAGTTTCCGCTGCTGCCTTAGCCACTGCAAGAGAAACACCCAATATAGCATTTGCACCTAACTTCCCTTTATTCGGAGTGCCATCTAATTCACAAAGCATACGATCAATTTCCCGTTGCTCCAAAGCATCCATTCCCAATATCTCTTCAGCAATAACATCATTCACATTTTTAACGGCTTTGGAAACTCCTTTCCCTAAATACCGTTTCTTATCTCCATCACGAAGTTCTACCGCTTCATTTTCTCCAGTAGATGCTCCCGAAGGAACAGCCGCTCTACCTACCGCACCCGAGGCTAAATAAACATCTACCTCTACCGTCGGGTTTCCACGAGAATCTAATATTTCGCGTGCTTGGACTGATGTAATCCTTGTCATAACTTTTCCCTTTCATAAAAGTTAAAGGTTAATATATATTTATAATTTCCACGGTTTTATAAGATGTTCCCAACTTCGGTTGAGAAACTCATCTTCATAATCCTTAAAAACCTGATAATCCTCCAACTTATCCCCTGAGGTCTGAAGTCCCTCATATCTTCGGGATAAAATTTCATAGGAACAGGTCAAAAAAATAGAAGGTATCACCATACCTACAAAAAAGAAAAACAAAGGAAACACATTCAATAAACATAAAATAGTATAACAAAAAAGCACCTGAAAACTAAAATACGGATTTGCCAATAAAAGAACATAGCCCCAGTAAATATACCTCCAAAAAGCCATCTTTTTAAATGATAACGAAGGAATCACCCACAGTAGAGCCAGAAAACTAAACACCCCAAACCAAATAAAAAGCCCCGTCAGAATATATTGTAGCCATCCAAAATCTGAAAAACTACCACCCCCATAAAACCAAACATTCACCCATAAAAACAAAAACAACAAAAAGAATAAAAAAAACACAGGAACCGCCTTGATTAAGGCAATTCTCAAAGCAAACATAAATTTCTCCCACAACCCCTCTTTATGTTCAAGAATAGCAACCGTAAATGAAGAAACAAAAACACTCACTAAGAAAAAATAAGCACTCATCACCAAAAACAAAAAAATCTCCAACAAAGAAAAATATTCTCCCTCAAAATACAACAAGCATACAGATAAAAATACTATCGGACAAATAAAACACAAATTAAAAACAAACCATGTCCCCATATAATCATACCAGATCCAAAAACTCATCTTTAACGCACGCTTCAACACAACAAACCCTCAAAAAATCAAATTCTTAAAAAACACCTTTTCATACTTAATAAAGGGACAAAATATAAAAACGATTCTTTCCTTTATATACTATCAAAACAACAAAACAAAAAATATACTTTTATATAAAAATTATATCTTAACCTATAGAACACATAGAACATTTTTTATTTCATCCCGCAATTTTTCTATCTATTACCTTATTGGTTGTCTATATTTTCAGTGTACGCCTTGAAATTACTGAGTTCAACGAATCACAGTTACCAATTATTTCGAAGATCAGAAAGTCAATCGGAATAAAAATTGGATAGTATTTATATGAGATCTCTGAAAAATGTTCCATTTTTGTAATAACAAGGGAGATTAGAAGAAAAACGAAACGAAAGAGGGAGGGAGTGGTACTAATAATATCGGTAAGGAATAGCGAGATAATAAACTTTAATAAGAGGAGAGTATCCTATGCAAGGACAAGAGCAAAAGATGAGTTTTACGGAGTATGAGTTATCCTTACAGAGGTCAACCCGAATGGGGCAATTTTTAGAGCCGATGGGGAAATTGGTTCCCTGGGGAGAAATAGAACGGAAGTGTATAGAGGTAGGGGTATATAAACATACAATACTATTTTACATATATTGATCATACTTTTTGAAAACATGCTTTTAAATCCTTCTTTGTTTAGTTATGGATTACTATATTCTCACATGGCCATGGGTATATATCATATTATTAGGGGGATTTTCAGGTGGTATATCACCCGGCTTTAAAGGTGGTATAAAAATATTTTTGAACGCGATGCTTACTTCTTCACTTCCTTGTTCATAATAAAGTAAAATCTCCCAATTGCCGTTACATATAAATGTAAATGCACAACGTGCTATTCGCCCGTTTCCCAATGAACTTAGTTGGTCATAGTCAAAGGCTTTCCCTGAAAGATGCTTGCTCGTTCTGACACCTCCAACAGCCGTGTTCTTTACAGGACAACGATAAACACAGAATTTTAGGCATGTACCTTTTATCACTATACCTTAAACTTTTTCATTTATTTTCTTCTATTCATTATTATTTCTTACAATATAGCCTTTTTTATTCATCTTTATTAAGTTACCATTGGGAAAAATATAGAATATCCTTTACCACACAAATCGTTATTTATTCCTTCGATAGACGCTCTATTAACGCATTTATCCGCTCCTGAAGTTCTTTTACTTGCTGGTGATATCTTTCTTTTATTTTCTCATCATACTCACGCTTTGCCGATCGAATAGGATAATCTAAAGGTATATTTTCACCTAATTTTTTAATATCCTCTATATCTATTTTCTCACCTATTTGTTCATATAATTCTAAGACATTTACTCTTTGCCTAATATCATATATAAAATGATCACTTAATTCATCCCATATTGTCATATCGTTTTCTAATTCCTCTTTCGTCTTTTCTGACAATATGTTTTTGACCCTATCTGAATAATATTTCATATCCGCTGTTATAATTTTACTTATCATCTTTTTAATTCGCATTTTATTCTCCTTAAAAAAATCAGGATTAAATTCAGGCATTTTTTTAATCTTTTTAATGATACTCTCTACTGTCATAAGTTTTTCATACCCATCTTCATTAATACCCCAGATACTTTTTCTAGTATAATACCCCTTTTCTATGTCCTCTAAAAATTTCTCTGGGTAAAGTGTAACTATAAAAATATCATTTATTCCCCATAATGGAAAGTATAAAATATTTATGTCAGGCAGACAGAGATGGAGATAAAGGTCCATTGTCTCTGCTACTTGAATATAGTCATATATATTTCCATAGAAACTACTCATTGCCACCGAATAAAAGACAGATACATCCCAGCTCAAGCCCCCAGGTAAACCTTCATCATCCTCTCCACCAGCCAATTTCTCCTTTTCTTCCTCAATTGCTTTATCAACATAATATTCAGAACATAAATCCCCATCCTTCTTTATCAAACTATCTAACATTTCTTTTATTCCTCTCTCATCTATACACTCCTTACTGGCTTTTAACCCACATTGAATTCGTAGCTTTAACAACTCTACCAACTTTTCCTTTATCCTTTGGTTTCCATAAATAAGATATCCCCCCTCATAACTACCTACATTTTCCACAAGATATAAACATGCGGAATGAATTGATTTCTCTTCTTTCAATATTCTATCAACCTCATTTAGAATTTTCTCCTCTTCCTTTTCTGAAAGTAGAGGCAATTTATTTTCTATAACTAAATGATATATTTTTATCCAATTTCTTTTTTCTAAGTCTCTTTGTGGAAAAGCGTTCTTCATTTCTGTAATATTAATTAAAAAAAGGACGCACATAAACCTTATAAATATTCTATTATTTTTATGTAACATATTTTTTATTCCTTCATGTTAATTCTATCTTTTTTAGATACCTATGTGACCATGTTCATACCTATGATTATCCAGTGGAACACTGGGTGTAGAACCATTAAAATATATTTCTTCACCATCTTCATAATATAAAATTATTTCCCAATTCGGATTTAAGTCGTATGCTACCTTGGCTACATTCCAGTTTTCCAATGAACTTAGTTGGTCATAGTCAAAGGCTTTACCTGAAAGATGCTTGCTTGTTCTTTTACTTCCAACAGCTGTGTTCTTTACAGGACAACGATAAACACATGTTACATTGACTGTTCCTCCATATTTTTGATTATATGCTTGTTCTACAGCCGCATAACAATCTGCAATACCTTTTTCTATTGCCCAGCCAACATGTAAATTATGATTGCATTGGAGTTTGTTAAAGGGTAATAACGCTCCCTTTGTATAGTATAAAGGACTATTGGAATCGATTGTTACAAAATCACAGCAAGTAGGTATATCTTCGGAATACATTTGATTTTTATTCGTAACACCTGGATTATTATACATATCTATAATTGTATCTCTACCATCGGGAGCATCCATACAGCCATAACAATCATAACCATACCCACAATATAATTGAAAAACAGGTCGAACATAA
>Ga0272448_1003084_pt1 | contig 20128 bp, 14 predicted proteins | sample YNPCB0191_FD_202220 | JGI IMG/M metagenome (GOLD analysis project Ga0272448, IMG submission 202220) | Hot spring sediment microbial communities from Yellowstone National Park, WY, United States - YNP-CB-019-1 | ecosystem: Environmental > Aquatic > Thermal springs > Hot (42-90C) > Sediment... | reverse complement strand
GAAACTGGAACAGTTCAGGGGTACAAACTGTGCCTGCGGTAACGGTGTTGGTTTTGTTCATATTTACCCAATAGACAATGGGCCGAGAACACCGTTACAACTTTTTTTCAAGAAAAATCCGGGCTAACCCAAATATTTCACTCGTTTGCGTACCGCAGACTTCGAAGTCTGCTGTATCGCATCCTGCTGCTGCAGGACAAACCGGCGATGCACTTGCCAACGCGTGGCGCTGCCGAAGCCCCCAATACCTTGGCGATTTTGAAATCGGTGACACAGGAGGTTTATCGCGCAATGTGCGATGCGCTACAATTATTTCGGCGCACCGGCTCCGTAAGCTTGTGAAATATCCGGCCTCGGCCGGTGTCGCCTCCTGCATTTCAGTCGGCATGCGTTTGATTCGCCCGGATCGGTAAAGATTCGCATGGTCAACCGTGCACATCGCCACAGCCGAACGGGCCTTTGGACGAAACTTTTTGTTTGGCGGAGCCAGTTTTTTCTGCACAATACGGCAGCGCTTTTTTGCCCGGCACGAGTTTGGGCTACGTCTAAGCCGCGTTGTAGCGGGTGTCGGGCGGCGCATGAAGTATTGCGATTGCGAAGTTTATGGAAGAGCTCAAAGCACTGTACGATGCGATCATAGCCGGTGACGCAAAAACATCCAAGGCAGTTACCGAACATGCAATTGCTGCTGGTGTAGCACCGTTAACGCTCGTAACCGAGTACATGATCCCCGCAATGAACGAGGTTGGCCGACGGTTCGAATGTAACGAATATTTCGTGCCTGAGCTGCTCTTGGCTGCACGCGCAATGAAGGCTGCGCTCGAGCCGTTGCGTCCGCTTTTGGTTGCAAGTGGGGTGCAACCGGTCGGACGCGTTGTGATCGGGACAGTGAAAGGCGACTTGCACGACATCGGCAAAAACCTGGTTGCCTCGATGCTCGAAGGCGGCGGATTCGAGGTTATTGACCTTGGTGTGAATGTGTCGCCTGAGCAGTTTGTTGCCAAGGTCAAGGAAACCAACGCAAACATAGTTGCAATGTCTGCTCTGCTGACCACAACTATGCCCGCCATGAAAACCACAATCGAAGCGCTCAAGCAGGCCGGCTTGCGCGACCGCGTCAAGATACTTGTCGGCGGGGCACCGGTCACACAACGGTACGCGGATGAGATTGGTGCAGACGGTTACAGTGAAACTGCTGCAGGGGCCGTACCGGTGGCCAAACGTGTGCTTGCGCTGAACTGAGCATGGCAATCTGCCGACGCGGCTAGCTCGCACCGGCTCGATTAGACTGATGCACCAGTTGATCAAGCAGCTCGTTGCGCAGCGCCCGGTGATAACCGATGGCGCATGGGGAACACAACTGCATGCGCGCGGGCTTGGCATCGGCGAACTGCCCGATGCAATGAACCTGTCGCAGCCTGAGGCTGTCGCTGCTGTTGCAGGTGCGTATGTCGAGGCCGGCAGCCAGATCATCCTTACCAACACGTTCGGGTCGAACCGGTTGCGCCTGGCAGATTATTCACTCGCAGACAAGGTCGTCGAGTTGAACCACAAGGGGGTCGAGCTTTCACGCAGGGCCGCCGCCGGACGCGCTTTTGTGTTCGCCTCGATCGGGCCGACTGGCAAAATGCTTTTCACCGGCGAAGTCACCGAAAGCGAATTGCGCGCTGCCTTCGAAGAACAAGCGGCTGCAATTGCAGAAGCCAAACCGGATGCAATCGTGGTCGAGACAATGTCGGATTTACGAGAGGCCAAGATTGCCGTTGAAGCGGCGCGTGCGACCGGTTTGCCTGTTGTGGCATGCATGGTGTTTGATTCCGGCAAGGACAAGGACCGGACCATTATGGGTGTGACACCCGAACAGGCAGCAGCCGCGCTTGAGGCTGCAGGGGCGGATGTGATTGGTGCAAATTGCGGGCGCGGACTAGACGGGTTCGCTATGATTTGCACACGGTTGCGCGCGGGCACAGACCGACCGATCTGGCTCAAGCCAAATGCAGGTCTGCCTGAGATTGTGGACGGCCGACCGCATTATAAAACCACACCGGACGAATTCGCCCAGGCGATGCTCGAACTGGTTGACGCAGGCGCAAGTTTTGTCGGCGGTTGTTGCGGGACAAATCCAGAGTTCATTTCAGCGATTTGCCGTGTCTTGGGCCGGGACAGGCGTTAACAAAATCAAACGACCGCTCTGCCACACATACCAGCGTGGCACAGCCTTGGGGCCGTCCGTTGCGCTGAAACGCATCCTAAACCGGTCGGGCCATGAACGGCCAAATACGTAATCCTGTTCGTATTGAACTTTTACCGTTGGGCAAGACGTTGATCGTCGAGCGTGGCACGCGGCTTTATGACGTATTGTTTGCCGAGGGCGTCGAATTCCCGTGTGGGGGACGCGGCCGGTGCAAAGGGTGCAGGATCAAGGTGTTGGCAGGTGCGCTGCCTGTAAGCACAGAAGACGAACAACGATTGTCCCGAGCCGAGCTGGCTGCAGGTTGGCGACTGGCCTGCCGGGCAACTGCAGTCGCAGACATCACAATCGAGCTTGCGCAATGGGAAACACCCGTGCTTGCCGACGAAAGCGCGCTCGAGTTTGTGCCCAAAGACGGGTTCGGCATCGCAATTGATCTCGGCACAACAACAATTGTTGCGCAACTGCTCGATTTGCGCACCGGCCATGTGCTTGGCGTGCGCACCGCGTTGAACGCACAGGCACGACACGGCGCAGACGTGATGAGCAGGATCGAGTTCGCGTGCGGCGGTGGTGCCGGCGAACTCACACGCATGATCCGCGCACAGGTGGGTGGATTGGCACGCGAGCTGGTCGAATCCAGCAGGGTCAGGTCCGGACTTGACCAGGTCGTAATTGTGGGGAACACGGTCATGCACCATTTGTTTTGCGGGTTGGACGTTGGGCCGCTTGCACAGTACCCGTTTGAATCCGGTGCGACAGGATTGCAGACGTTCGATGCAACCAGCCTCGGTTGGCACATGCCGTGTAATCCGGTTGTGCGGTTTTTACCGTGTCTCGGCGGGTTCGTCGGAAGCGATCTGCTGGCTGGCATATTTGCAGTGGGCATGCACAAGGCCGATGCGCCAGTTGCATTGATTGACCTGGGAACAAACGGTGAGGTTGTTGTGGGGAATCGCCACAGGATTGTCTGTGCCTCGACGGCAGCCGGCCCGGCGTTTGAAGGCGCACGGATCGAATGCGGCATGCGCGCTGCCACAGGCGCAATTTCAGAAGTCCACATTCAGAACAGCAAAATACAGTGTCATGTCCTGGGTAATGTCGAACCGCGCGGCATTTGCGGGAGCGGACTTGTAGATGCAGTTGCATGCGGGCTTGAGCTTGGATTGATCCGGCCGGATGGCCGATTGCAGAGCAATGAGCGTTGGGAGTTATGCCCGCCGGTGTACCTGACTCAGTCGGACATCCGACAGCTTCAGCTTGCCAAAGGCGCAATTGCAGCCGGCCAGCAAATTGTGGCTGAATACTGGGGTGTTACACTCGACCAGCTCGAGCGCGTGTATCTTGCAGGTGCGTTTGGTAACTACGTCCGACGCAGCAGCGCGCTCAGAATCGGGTTGATCAAGGTCAGCCCGGAGAAAATAGTCGCTGCAGGCAACACAGCACTGCGTGGTGCAAAGCTTGCCTTGCTCGGTTCGCCTGAGCAGGACTGGTCATATTCATGGCTGCGCGCGCAGACAACACACATCGCACTGAACCAACATCCGCAGTTTCAAGACATTTTCGCACAAGAGATGTCGTTTGCATCGCGGGTGGGTTGATCGGGAAAGCCCAATCTGCGGCGCACACGCCGCTACGGCTCGACTCGAAAGTGCTTTCGTGCCGAGCGTTTCTGTTTCTGTACCGAGCCAAAAACAAAGCTCGCTGACCAATTCAGACTGTGCATTGGCACACCGGCAAAACACCCCGAACCACTCGTAAGAGCGCAGTTTGCAGGATCGAGTGGCGAGTCGTGTCACCTGGTTTTTCAGATGTCAGCGGTGCAATGGCATGAAACTGTCCGGCCTTGGTTACGGCACTGCACAAGGCTGTGGCGCGCAAAAGTGCCTCAGAACACTTCGCGCATGCGCAACACGGAAATGCGGCGCATCAACTGACAGTAGGCGTTCGCAGCCGCAACTGTGAAAGCATCCCATTGCATTATCCCGTCTCAACGCGCTCGGCTTCGTGGTGTAGGGGTAATTTACGCATGACCGTTCGGAGGTGGTCAGTCTGCCGTTACTGAATTGTCTCCAGACCGTCCACGCCAAGTGTGATGACCGGCTGCGCTTTTGCACCCCGATCACCACTGCCGGTCGGTTGGTTTGATCGGCTCAGGCCCCTGCAAAAAAATGCACTTGTGCTTGACCAACGTCCTTGACCAAGGGGCACATCTCCTTACGCTCAGGCGCATGCTCAAGCGCATGCTTAACTGCCTTGTATGTGGCATAGCCGTTGCTGTGCCAGCGGGTGATTACCCAATTCAACCTGTCCCGTTCACAGATGTCAGGTTCACCGCCGGCCTGCTGCAGGCGCGTCAAGCCACCAATTTGCATGTAACGCTTCCGTTTGCGATCAGGCAGTGCGAGAGTTCCGGCCGACTGAAGAATTTCGATCTGGCTGCTGAAGTCATGCGCAGACGAGCGGCTGGCGAAACAAATTTCCAAATCAAACCGCCAACTGAATATCCGTTTGACGACACCGACGTTTACAAGGTCATTGAAGGTGCATCATTTTGCTTGAGCGTGGAGCCGAACCCAGCTCTTGCCGAAAAGCTCGAGGAGATGATCAAGCACATTGCCGCTGCTCAGGAACCCGACGGGTACCTGTACACGTTCAGAACGATGCATCCCGACAGCCCAGGCCATCCGTGGATCGGTAAACAACGCTGGGAAAAAGACCCGGAACTCAGCCATGAACTGTACAATCTGGGGCACCTGTTCGAAGCCGGTGTAGCGCATTATCAGGCCACAGGCTCAAGGTCGTTGCTTGATATTTGCCTGAAAGCAGCCGAACTGCTCGACCGCGAATTCGCCAATGGCGAACCGCGGATCAGCCCCGGCCATCAGGTTGTCGAGATGGGCTTGGCAAAGCTCTACCGCGTCACGGGCGACAAGCGCTGGCTTAACCTGGCCAAGTTCTTTCTCGATGTTCGCGGTCACCGCCGCAGTGAATACAGTCAGGACCATAAACCTGTCGTCGAGCAGGACGAAGCTGTGGGCCACGCCGTGCGAGCAAACTACATGTACTGTGGAATGGCAGACGTGGCAGCACTCACGGGCGACACACGGTACTTTAACGCAATCACCAAAATCTGGGACAATGTTGTCGGGTGCAAACTGCACCTGACCGGCGGTTGCGGTGCACGCGCGTCCGGTGAAGCTTACGGAGCAAATTACGAGCTGCCACATCGCTGCTATAACGAGACCTGCGCTGCTGTGGCGTTTTTGTTCTGGAACCATCGCATGTTCCTCTTGACCGGCGACTCGAAGTACATGGACGTATTCGAGCGCACGCTTTACAACGGCGCGTTGAGTGGGGTGGGACTGTCCGGCGACAGGTTCTTTTATCCGAACCCACTCGAATACGATGGCCGGTCGAGAAACAACCACGGCCATGCAGGCCGCGCGCCGTGGTTCGGTTGTGCATGTTGCCCGCCGAACATCTTCAGATTGATAGCCTCGCTGGGCGGATACGTATATGCGGTTCAGAACGACCGCCTCTTTGTAAATTTGTACGCACAAAACAATGCAACTGCGACCGTGCGCGGCAAGAAAATCAAGCTTGTCCAAACCACGCAGTATCCCTGGGACGGCAAGATCGAACTGCGCATCGAGCCGGAAGCGCCTGTCGAGTTCACACTGTGCATGCGTATCCCGTGCTGGGTGCAGGGTAAACCGCTCCCGAGCAACCTGTACCTCTACGAGGATGCAACACCCGCAAAATGGACATTGCGGGTCAACGGCCGGCCGTTCACCGGCGCGCTACAGAAAGGTTACGCCCAACTCACACGCACCTGGAAAGGCGGCGACATCGTCGAGCTTGAATTTCCCATGCCGGTCAGGCGTGTCATCGGGCATCAGCGCATTTCGGCCACACGCAATCAGGTTGCACTCGAACGCGGCCCGATTGTCTATGCCTTCGAGGGGATTGATAACGAGGGGTATGTATTCGACATCGTGCTACCGGCAACCGCAAAAATCATCCCTGAGCACCGACCGGATTTTCTTGGCGGAGCAACCGTGCTGAAAATTGAAGGAGCAACGCGGGCAGTGTACGCGGACGCTGACCGGCGTGAGGCGCGTCCGACAGACAGGTTACTGGCCATCCCGTACGCTTTATGGGCAAATCGGCAGCTCACCCCCATGACCGTCTGGGTCGCGCGTGATCCCTCCGTTGCACGGCCAAAACCGCGCCCAACTTTGACATCCCGGGCAAAGGTCTCGGCATCTTTTGTGCGCGGGGGAATGAGCCTCGATCCAGTCAATGACCAGCTCACACCATCGAACGCACCGGCCGGATCGGCTGGAAACTTTGATTTTTGGCCGCACAAGGGCTCACTTGAATGGATCGTATACGAGTTCCCCGAGCCTGCTACTGTTAAGGCAGTTAAGGTTTGGTGGTTCGACGATACCGGTACCGGCGAGTGCAGGGTGCCGGTCTCGTGGCGGGTCTTGTATCGTACCGACGCGAACAATTGGGTGCCGGTGCCGAATCCGTCGGCTTACGAAATCCGAAAGACTGAACCTGTCAGAGTCAGTCTCGACCCAATAACAACAACAGCGCTCAGGCTCGAGGTCCAGCTCCAACCAAATTTTTCCGCCGGCGTTTACGAATGGGAAGTTGAGTAAGGCACGGCGGCAGCCCAGTTTTCAGCAAATTTTGGACGACTGTTCGCCTTACCAATGCAGTTGCGACGACGTGCGCACCTCTGAAGGCGCAGTACCACATGCACCAGATGCCGGATGGCGTGAGAGCCATTCAGCCGCGCTCGGGCTGAAACGAAAGCGATGCCAGAGCACCGCACTACAAAAGCGTCCTGTGGTGCACAAGCCACGAGCATCTGTAGGGGCGGTCTGTGACCGCCAGGTATTGTTGGCCCGCATCTGCAGGACGGTCTTGCTGCAAGCACATGCTGGGGGAAAACGGCCGCCGTTCGCAGAACGCCGCTACAAAAGCTGTTGAGTGGCGCGCGCCGCTCTGAGGCGCAGTAAGGCGCCGTGTGTTCGAGGGTAAGGCTTTTATCCAAACCGGCTGCTATGCGCGCTCGGGCTATACCAAACTTTGGCTGACGCGCAAGTCGTGTCAATCAATCGAACCGAAAGCGGTGCCGGAGCACCGCGCTCCAAAAACTTCTCTTCCAATCCTTCACCCCAGAGGCGTAGAGAGTAAGGTAGGGCGCGCAGTCCACTGCGCGCCGGTGTAGTTCGTGCTGACCCGGCGTCTCGGCTAGAATCCCACCGTCCGCGCCCTTACGGGCGCGGCTACGCTCATCTGCAATGCTGTAGCGGCGGTCTATGACCGCCCGGTTTTGTCCTCCCAAATTTGCGAGACTGTATTGCTGCACCCCACGGCTGTGGAAAAACGGCCCCGTTCGCAGAACGCCGGTACAAAAGCTGTTGAGTGGCGCGCGCCACTCTGGAGCGCAGTAAGCGCGGTGTGTTCGAGGGTAAGGCTTTATCCAAACCGGCTGCTGTGCGCGCTCGGGCTATACCAAACTTTGGCCGACGCGCAAGTCGTCAATCAATCGAACTGAAAGCGGTGCTGGAGCACCGCGCTCCAAAAACTTCTCTTCCAATCCTTCACACCAGAGGCGTAGAGAGTAAGGTAGGGCGCGCAGTCCACTGCGCGCCGGAGTTGCTCGTGCGGACCCGGTCTTTCGGCTTGAATCCGGTGCCCGACGCTCTTACGAGCGCGGCTACGGCCGGGCGACCATCCCGGTCGAAAAAAGCCCTTGCCACGCTCCACCTACCTTGAGCGTACTGCGGCCAGGATGGCCGCGCGCCAAATCTGCCCAAAGGCACAGAGAGTTGGTAGGGCGCGCAGTCCACTGCGCGCCGGTGTGGGTCGTGCAGACCCGGCTTTTCTCGGGCTAGAATCCTACCGTCCGCGCCCTTACGGGCGCGGCTACAGAGTCGGTAGAGACGCATGGCCGCATGCCCCTGTGCCATTACCATTTGCCGAGTTGGCAGGCGCGCGATAAACCTTGCCAAAGGCGCGCGGGCGGCCACGCCCGCAGAAACAACACTGCGCTTAACATCGCTACATTGCCGTTCCCACTGGTCTGCCACTTCCACACCGCAAAAGGACCTCAAACCAATCCTAGTCACCCGCAGCCACTGCGGCCAAGATGGCCGCGCGCCAAATCTACCCAAAGGCGCAGAGAGTTGGTAGGGCGCGCAGTCCGCTGCGCGCCGGTGTGGGTCGTGCAGACCCGGCTTTTCTCGGGCTAGAATCCTACCGTCCGCGCCCTTACGGGCGCGGCTACGAGCTGCGCGCCGCCATGCGTACACCCGAAAATGGCCGGCGTGCAGAGGACCGCCAGCTCTACCAAAGATTTGGGTTTGATAAAGCGAAACCCTCCGGGGAAATGTGCGCGGCGTTTGCATAACGCCTACAAAAGCTATCCGCATCGTAGCGGCGCGCTATTCCGTGTCGTGCCTGCAGGGCCGCGGCGCCGAATTGACCGATTCGATTTGATGGCGCAGGATGAACTTTAATCTGGCAGCAGCCGGTCACGCAGCACAAATTTGAACTCGCAAATATGAAATCCGAATCTAATTTTACACTAACCGCAGCGGACCGCATTCTGATGTTCGTGCGTGGCGTCAGAACTGTAAGTAATTGTCAGCGCGTAAACAATCGCGCCTTACGCAAACTTTACCGTGACGCGCTTTTTTTCGGCATCGCCTGTGCATTGTTGGCAGGGTGGTTTGCGTCAGGATCAGCGGCCTCGCCACGCGACGACGGTGCGGGGGCGTTTGCCACGGGCAAATACCGTAATTTGTTTGCCGAGCTGGGATATTCGCAAGCCGAAATCAGAAACAAGATAGACACCGCATTCAACCAGTTGTTTTACGGGAACCCGGACACGCAGCGTGTGTATTATGAGGCGGGTACCAACGAACACGGCCTTCTGGCGTACATGCTGGACGTGAAACACCAAGACGTCCGCACCGAAGGGCTTTCGTATGGCATGATGATCGCAGTCCAGTTGGACAAGAAGAAAGAATTCGACGCGTTGTGGAACTGGTCGGTCACCTACCTTTACAACGCCGACACAAACCATATTTCGTTCGGGTTCTTTTCGTGGCACGCACGCACCAACGGTGTGCGGCTCAGTGAGTTTGTTGCGCCGGACGGCGAGGAATACTACGTGATGGCGCTGTACTTCGCGGCGCATCGTTGGGGGAACGGCAAAGGTCTTTACAATTACAAACAATGGGCGGATCAGTTGCTCTCCAATATGCTACACCGCGCATTCATCACAGGTACAGTTACCTGGCGTGGCCGGACCCGCACTGTTACCGCGGGCCCGCTATTTAACGTGGAACACAAAATGGTGTTGTTCAGCCCGAGCACGGAACGAGCGCCGTTCACCGATCCGTCCTACCATCTACCTGCGTTTTACGAATTATGGGCGCGTTGGGGGCCATCAACAGACCGTGAATTCTGGCTTGAAGCCGCGCGTGTCAGCCGCGACTTCTTTGTCAAGGTGACGCATCCGGTGACAGGCCTGACCCCGAGTTACGCTAACTTTGACGGCTCGCTCGTGGTCCAGTCTGGCCACTACGGTACGAATTTTACCTACGACGCTTTCCGCACGGCGGGCAACTGGGCTATTGACTGGGCTTGGTGGGCAAAAGACCCGCGTCAACGCGAATTGAGTGATCGGCTGCAGGCATTTTTTGAATCGCGGGGGACCAACTACGGTTGCCAGTTCACTCTCGACGGCAAACAACTCGAAGACAGACACGCAGAAGGTTTGGTGGCGATCAATGCGGTCGCAAGCCTTGCTGCAACACATCCGCGAGCAAAAAAGTTTGTTGAAGAGCTGTGGAAAATGCCGGTACCGGCGGGTATCGAACGGTATTATGAAGGTCTGCTCTACATGATGGCGTTGTTGCATTGCAGTGGTGAGTTCAAAATCTGGCAGCCGCAAAATTGACAACTACCGGCGGTTGCACACAGGTTTTGGTGCCGATGATGAAAAAAATATCACGCCGTGAATTTTTATCGGCTGGTGTAGCGGGCACAGCCGGGTTGTGGCTTGCAGGATGCCTGCCATGGTCCGGGGGAAAAAGGCCCAGCGCGGTTGTCAATGTGCCGGATGAAGACGGGTACCGGCTTTGGTTGCGCTATGCACCGCCCGGCAAGGACGTTATTAGCGAATACCAACGCCAAATCCGGCAGGTCTGTGTGGCTGTCCCCGGGTCAACCGGTACCGCCATCAAGGACGAACTTGGTGTGGCCCTCCCGAGTTTGCTTGGTAGATCTGTGCCTTTTCTTCGCGGGGAAGCGCCGGCAGGGACGCTTTTGGTAACAACGTCATCTGCGTCCCCTGTGGTCACGGGATTGGACCTGGCCGAGAGCCTCAATTATGCGGCTGACGAAGGTTATGCGATCCGGACCGTGCGGCTCAACCACGGCAATGTGACTCTGGTGACAGCGAATACGCCAATCGGTGCATTGTACGGATGCTTTCATCTGCTACGGTTGATGCAAACCGGCCAGCCGATCAGTTCGTTGAACATCACGGACCGACCTGCATTAAAACTGCGGTTGATGAATCATTGGGACAACCTGGACGGCACGATCGAGCGCGGGTATGCTGGCCGGTCACTATGGTGTTGGAATGAGCTGCCAGATACGCTCGACCGGCGATACACAGACTACGCACGTGCGTGCGCATCCATCGGCATCAACGGGTCGGTCATACACAACGTAAACGCTAATCCGCGCATCCTCACAACGCAGTACCTTCGGAAAATTGCCGTCCTGGCCGATGTGTGGCGCACGTATGGCGTGCGGTTGTACCTGACAGCGAATTTTGCCGCGCCGATGCGGATTGGTGGATTACACACTGCGGACCCGCTGGACCGCGAGGTCATAGACTGGTGGAAAAGAAAGACCGATGAGATTTACTCGTTGATCCCCGATTTCGGTGGGTTTCTTGTGAAAGCAGATTCGGAAGGCCAGCCCGGGCCGAAGACATACGGTCGTACGCACGCTGAGGGCGCAAACATGTTGGCTGATGCACTCGCATCACACGGTGGGGTGGTAATGTGGCGTGCATTCGTGTACGACCCTGACGTTGACCCTGACCGCGTCAAACGCGCTTACATCGAGTTTACCAGGCTCGATGGCCAGTTCCGGCCGAACGTTGCTGTACAGATCAAAAACGGCCCGCTCGATTTCCAGCCGCGCGAGCCGTTCCATCCGTTATTTGGCGCGCTTAAACTTACATCTGTGATGGCCGAAATTCAGCCCACACAGGAATACCTCGGCCAGGCTAAACACTTGGTTTATCTGGGGCCGATGTGGGAAGAATTCCTCCAGTCTGATACCTATGCCAAGGGTCCCCGATCAACTGTCGCCAAGGTGCTGATGGGCAAGGTGCATCCCTACAACATCACCGGCATGGCAGGTGTGGTAAACCCAGGCACCGACATCAATTGGTGCGGCCATCACTTTTCGCAGGCCAACTGGTTCGCCTTCGGCCGGCTCGCATGGAACCCGGAGTTGTCTGCGGCACAGATTGCTGAGGGGTGGGTACGAATGACCTTCACAAATGACCCGGGAACAGTCTCGACAATCTGCCGCATGATGATGACATCGTACGAGACGTTTGTGAGCTACACAATGCCACTGGGATTCCACCATCTCATCGGCGGCGATCATTACGCGCCGATGCCGTGGAATGACCGCGCGCCGCGCCTGGATTGGACAGCCACATATTACCACCGTGCCTCCGAAGATGGTATTGGGTTCGACCGCACACGCAACGGTAGCGGCGCTGTTGACCAGTATTTCGCGCCGTTATCGGATATTTTCAATGACATCAAGCAGTGTCCGGAGAAATACCTACTTTGGTTCCACAGGTGTTCGTGGGGGCACAAAATGAAATCTGGCAGGACACTCTGGGAAGAACTTTGCGCCAAATACGACGAAGGCGTCCGAGGGGCAATCCAGTTGCAAAACGCCTGGGCGTCGCTTGCGGGTAAAATTGATGGCCGCCGACACAGCGAGGTGGCCGACCGGCTCGCCATCCAGGTGTCCGATGCCAGAAAATGGCGAGATCAAATCCTGCAGTATTTCAGTCAGTTTAGCAAAAGGCCGGTCCCAAAACTCGATTTGTGATGCATCACAATAAAACGCAAATTCAACCAATACAAAAATGCTTATGAAAACACATATCATTGGTGCGCCTTGGGGCGCGACAGGGTGGCCGGGCGTGCTCCGTGCAGATTGCTGTAACCGATGCGCACGGCGTGAACAGCAGCTCGGTGGGCTCGCACAACACTTCGCCATTCACTTCCTGCGCTGTGGGCCGGCTCGGTTCATGTCGGTAAAGACTCGAATGCAACTCGTCCTCAAATTGATCGTTGCGATTGCGGGTGCCGCCTGTGTCACGCATGGGTCGGACATCGCCGGGCAATGGCGCGCCGAGTTCGACACGCAAATCGGCGTACAGAAATACCTGTTCATGTTTCAGGTCAGCAGCAACGTGCTCACAGGCACTGCAGTTTCTGAAATTGAAGGTGTCAAACGCGAAACACAGCTTCGTGAAGGCAAGGTCAGCGATGACACCATCAGTTTCGTCGAACCGCTCGATTTCAACGGTGTCGAGCTGCAGATCAAATACACCGGCCGGCTCCAATCAAATCAAATCCAGTTCAGGCGCGAAGTCGGCGATGTCGCAGTTGAGGAATTCAATGCAACGCGCGTGTTGCCCGCCCTCACCAACACGGCTGTAACAAACGTTCAGGCCGGCTCAAACACAAACGCCGCGCGGCTCGAGCAGCGGCGCGGACGCGGTACATTGGGCCGTCAGATCGAGCTACGGCCGGATGATAAACCGGCATTTGGCGAGCCGCCACCGGACTTTAATAAAAGGCGGAATGACATTCCGCACGGCAAGCTTGAAATAGTCGAGTACGATTCCAAGACAGTCGGCACACGCCGTAAAATGCAGGTTTACACCCCGCCCGGGTACTCGAACGCGAAAAAGTATCCCGTCCTGTACCTGTTACACGGCATCGGCGGGGACGAAACTGAGTGGCAAAGGTACGCCACAGTGGACGTGTTGCTCGACAACCTGATTGCCGACGGCAAAGCCGTACCGATGATTGTTGTCATGCCCAACGGACGCGCGCAAAAGGACGACCGGCCCGTAGGCAATGTATTTGCTTCCGCACCGGCATTCGAGACGTTCGAGTTCGATTTGCTCAACGATGTCATACCCGTAATCGAGTTGCGCTACTCGGTTCACACGAACCGCGAGAGCCGTGCCATAGCCGGCCTCTCGATGGGTGGCGGTCAATCATTGAACTTCGGTCTGAAACACCTGGACAAGTTTGCGTGGATAGGCGGGTTTTCATCCGCGCCAAACACCAAACCGCCAGCCGAACTTATCCACGATCCCGAAGATGCAAAGCAGAAACTCAAACTGTTGCTCCTGTCGTGCGGTAACAAAGATGGCCTGATCCGGATCAGCCAGGAATTCCACGGTTACCTGAAAGAAAAAGGCATCCAGCACATCTGGCACGTGGACGGCAACGGCCATGACCCCACACACTGGCGGAACACGCTATATCATTTTGTGCAACTTCTCTTCAGGTAAACTGCAGTGAATCATCCAATACAGGTTGTGCAGTTCTGAATTTCGATTACCCCAGGCCACCGACACGCCGAGGCGCCCATGTGATTCGCGCTTCGTACAGAGCGGACCCGGTGCGGGGACGGTTTTGCTTTGTCAAAACCTGAACAACCGTTTGTAGTCCACACTTCAGCGTGTTCTTCGTGATTCCGACCAAAGCGGAACCCTACTCGTCAGCCAAAACATTTTTGCTTCGTCAAAACCCGATCATTGGTAGTGCGGGCAGCCCGTTGCCCGCCGCAATCCAGAATCAACACCATGTTTACCGGACCAACAGACCAACAACTCGTAACCGCGCTCGTAAGAGCGCGGAAAACAAAATTCAGGTCGAGAAGCCGGGTCTGTATAACCAACCCCGACGCGCATGCCGCACATGCGGGAGTGCCCTACATTGACTCCGCGTCTCCGCGTCTTTGCGGTTAAAGGTAGCCGCGCCCGTAAGGGCGCGGACGGCGGGAATCCAGCCAAGAAGCCGGGCCTGCATGACCAACCCACGGCGCGCAGTGGACTGCGCGCCCTACCAACTCTCTGCGTTTCTACTGTGAAGGATTGGAGGAGAAGTTTTTGGAGCGCGGTGCTCCAGCACCGCTTTCGGTTCGGTTGAAGGGACGACTTTCACCTCGTCCAGAGTCGGGTACACGCCGAACCGCGCATAGCACCCGGCTCGGACCCGGCGTCGCCTCCCAATGCTGGATTTACTGCGCTCCATAGTGGCACGCGCCGCTACAGAATTTCGGCACCACTTTTAATTCGACTGGAGGGACCATTTCCATGTCGGCCAGAGTTTGGTGCATGGCAAGCTCCACACTGCACCCCGCTCACACATAGGCTCGCCCTCAGATGCGGAATTTGATGCGCCGTGGAGGGGCACGCTCCGATATGGCCGCAAGGTGTTTGCGTGCCGCACTGACATAACTCCCAGAGTACGGTGCTCCGGCACCACGTTCATTTCGGCCCGTGCATAGCCGAACGGCTCCGAAGTCATACCCCGCCTGGCATATATGGAACTGCGCCCTGGAGGAGCGCGCGCCGTCACAACTGTCTTGTTTGGTGCCGGTCCCACAAGCATGGGACTTAATACGAGGCCAAAAATATGGCTAGCTTTGGATGTTTGTGTTGGCTCTGACGCGCAAAAAGCTTTCTGCCAAAGAAAGAAAGCACTTTTCGTTTTGATAACGCTGCACTTCAGAGTGCGGTGCGTTAATCGAGACAAAACCGGGAGCAAAGAGCACCCTTTTAGATGACCACAACATCCTGCTCGGTCTCGACCACGCTGTTCAATATGTCCCGGCCTGGGCAGCCGGATCGGGTAAATTTTGTTTCACCAATTCATGCCAACTCAGCTAAGCTCGACGCATGATTGCGCGTTACAGCAGACCCGAGATGCGGGCGATTTGGTCGGATGAAAACAAGCTCAGGCTTTGGTTGGAAATCGAGCTGTTGACAGCCGAAGCACTCGTTGAGGAAGGAATCGTACCGGCTACAGATTTCGAAAAGATCAAAGCCGGTGTCCAAAAGTGCCTTGAAGACCTCACCGGCCTCGTTACGCGCCAGCGCGAGCTTGAGAAAACGCTCAACCACGACGTGATTGCCTTCGTGGAGGCTGTCAGTGAAAAGATTAACCATCCTGCCAGCCGATGGTTCCACTTCGGCCTGACCAGTTACGATGTTGTTGATACGGCCCTGTCGCTGCAAATGGTGCAGTCGGCTGACATCCTGATAGCCGATGTAAAAGAGCTTTTGCCTGTCATAGCCCGGCGTGCGCGTGAACACAAGTTTACCCCATGTATCGGGCGGAGCCACGGTGTGCATGCTGAGCCGATCACGTTCGGGTTCAAGCTTGCTGTAATGTACGACGAGTTCAAACGCGCCCTTGAAAGACTCGAACGCGGCCGCAATGTTGTGGCTGTGGGCAAGCTCAGCGGCGCAGTTGGTACGGGGGCGCATCTGCCTGCGCGTGTTGAGAGTTATGTATGCGAAAAGCTCGGATTGCGTCCTGCACCGATTGCCACGCAAGTTATCCAACGCGATATACATGCCGAGTTCCACACTGTGCTTGCGCTTGTAGCTGCAAGCATCGAACGGTGGGCGGTCGAGTTCAGGCACCTGCAACGTACCGAGGTGCTCGAAGCCGAAGAACCGTTTACCAAGGGACAGAAAGGCTCAAGTGCAATGCCACACAAACGCAACCCGATCACTTGGGAACGGTTATCTGGCCTCGCCCGTGTATTGCGTGCAAATGCAATTGCAGCACTCGAAAACGTTGCGTTGTGGCATGAACGTGACATCAGCCATAGCTCGGTCGAACGCATTATTTTCCCCGATTCATGCACCTTGCTCGATTACATGTTGCACCTGCTGGTGCGCCTGATGGACGGGCTGGCTGTTTACCCGGAAAACATGAAGAAAAATCTCGAGCTGAGCCTAGGCATGTGGAACAGCCAAACCGTCATGCTCGCCCTGATTCGCAATGGCCTGAGTCGCGAACGTGCGTATGAGCTTGTCCAGCGTAATGCAATGAATACTTGGGCAGCCAAACACGCCGGTCGCAACGACGCAGATTTCCTTGCCCAGTTAAAGTCTGATCCTGAGATAGCCAGACATTTCGAGCCGGGGGAACTCGAAAAACTATGCACACTCGAATTCCATTTCAAACAGCTCGACGACAGGTTCAGGAAACTCGGGCTTGAATGACCAGCTCCGCGAGTTGTGGCCAGCGGTAATCTGCTCCGCCTCGCGGCCAATGCCTTGCAACCGATTGGCTGATGACCGCCCAGCACCTGCCTCGTAACTAAGCGTAATCATCGTCATGCAGACGCGGCTGTTTCAGTTGTCTTTGCAGGCTCTAAACCCAGATTTTGCTTTAGATTCGGACGTTGAGAAGAGGCGAATGCACAATCACCTGGTCTCGGAGCCGTCGGGAATACGCAAGCCAAAAGCATTCCGGTTGAAGATCCACGTTTTAATGCATTGAGCGGCCATTTGGGGTTTCACACCGCGCCGGAGGGGTTATAAACGCGAATCGGTGCCAATTGCAAAATCTGGTCTTGCGCCAAAGCAGCCCCTGCCACGCTTCGCAAGACTGCAGCCACTGTTTGTATAAAGGCCGATCCCAAAGCGGTGTTGGCGCTCCCCTGACGCTCGGTATGCCACCGCAGGGGCCAAAAGGCCCGACGACGGCGTTTCTCCTGCCTTGCTGCCACACCGGTGCTAATCCCAGATTTTGCTTTACACCCCACGCTGAAGCAGGTGCATTTATGACTACTTGGTTGCAGGTTGTCGCACAGATGCCAAATGCGCTGCAATTGAGCAGTCGCTATGTGTGCAAGCTGTGGAATGCGCCGGCATAGGACTGGAACTGGCCCAGCACGATCACAAACCCCGATCCTGCTATAGGATCGTGGATGCCAAGCTTGGCGTAAATGCTCTTACGGTTCTACATCAGGATGTGCCCTCGAAACACAGCCGGGCCTCCATGGCCACAGGAATCGCAATACAATTCGTCATCTGCCCCTATCATGCTCGATGTGTGGCTTTGCAGCGGTGCTCTTTGCAAATTAGCACGCACGCCTCGAGTCAATGGCTAGGGCATAAGGCAGGGCTCATGGATTTCTTAGCAAAGATCGTCGAAGCGTGCTGAGGGCTTTTTGCCTCCACTTGCCGTTTGATGGCATGCAGCAGATACTCGGCAGGCGCGCAGGCGTTGGGATTCAGAATTGGGGGAGATTCATGTTAGGCTTAGGATTTTGCACGCGCGCTCCGCCCGTCAATCACTGACCAAAAACTTAGGTATCTCAAATCTATGCACCCCTTTTCGCCCAATAACCAGGATCTTTTTGTCCATCAGATTCACTTTAACTATACCAAGTTCCGGCAGTCTAAATTTCTTCTTAACCTCCGGCCTTTCGCCATCCACTGCCACCAGGCACAAGTAATAACTAGGCTTCCGCCTTTTTTCGTCTGGAACTGTCTCGGTCACGTAAAGACATCTTTCGTTGACTGTACCGCTTAACCCAGCAACACCATTGAACTTCGCTGGTTTCTCCGAAAATACCAGCCTGCCAGACAGGTCAAACTTGTTAATTGTCCCATCAACGTGAACCGCTATGACCGAGTCCCCACAAAAGAACGGAGGCGCAACAATACGCCCGACCTCTTTCACGAAAATGGTCTCTACAGTATCAGTACCCAACCTAATAAGATGCACCTTGGTACGCTCACCTTCTCTACTGCGGTAACATAAAAGACCGTCAGGGCGCCACCCTCTTTCCCCCAATGCAACTTTCGATGAGGCACCCACCTGCGGCCTATCACCACAATATACTGGCAGTACAAAAATAAAGAAACCAACAAACCACAATACTAGCCACTTCATAGTGTTCGCGAAGAAGTTTAACCTATGATCCGGGATCGCCAAACGTTTCACCATTCTATCAATACTGTTGTGTCTCATATAGCTCGACCAGTCTTGGGTTTACTTTCTAGGCCTGCCAGGTGGCCTAGCCGGAGGCCGAAAAATGCAGTCTATGTCAGGGATTTTACAGTCCTCACAATCGTGGTAGCAAGCTTCTAGACATTTCTGAATGCTGGGTACACCCGGCTGATGGCAAATCCAATCACAAAACAGCATGCAGTCAATCACCCAGTTCTCGTCTCGTTGCGATTCGGGCACATTCAGTTTTTTTCTAAAATACTCGCACTTATCACACCGTTTACCAGCGGACTTACCGTAAGCGTCAACTTTCCCTGCAGGGTCATTGAGTGCATAACCATAAACATTCAGCCCGCCACGTTCACCAATCGGATCCCTGCTTATCCATCCCGCCCATCGGGCGGGACCACTGGGGCGCGTAGAACCGGTAGCCGTAGTAGTAGAAGCCAGTAGCACGATCCAGTTCCTTGCTGGAGAACTTGAACCGGCACAGGTCATTGCCGATTGACGATTTAAGATTTCCGAAAGCACTGTATTCGCAGGTGCCAATGGTGGTTGTCCCACTGCGGGTAATGATCACATCACCACGATGATTGTGGTGTACGTAATAAGTCCCCGGCGTAACGGCGCTGTCGGCATGGAGGATCCCGGGAATGAGGGTCCCGATATCGGTTGCACGCCTTATCGCGCACACAAACTTGTACCGCAATTGCTCAGCTCCTCGCATAGATCAGATGGGATGCCACGAAAAACTGAGGGCAGAGCCATTCTACAGGGTTTCAATCATTGCTTTATAGAATTGGTGGCTTGCCCAGCACTTTGGCCTCTCTCCGGCATAAAAATCGGGTCCATCTCCTCAATGAATCGCATCGCATTTGTGCGAAGCGACGGTAACGCATGCTCGAATCGGTCTATACCAACAACAGCCCGAATCTCAGGATAAACCCGCTGGAAAACTGGAAGCGCAGCGCGATTCGTCAAAATCCATTCACGTCCGCGCCATTCCCAAATCTGCTGCAGAAGTAGGAACATGTTGAGTTCCAGCATCTCGCGGGCTTTCTCTACATTGTTGGTGCGAAGCAATTGTAAAACTGCATAGTCGGCGTCTATCTCGAATGAAAGCGCTTCTGCTAATGTCTCCGTTTTTTTATCCTTTCCTGACATCGATTCGTTTGACCCAGACTGTTTACACCCAACAAACATCCCAACAGTCAGTACAATGCTCACCATCCATATCACTTTATAAACCGTTGCAAAACCGCTCTTCTCGTTCATGGTTACCATTTCTAGTCAATTTTTACTTTATCAGCTCCTGGAGGCACGATATGGCTCGCGCAGAGGAGGAAATACTTTTTTAGACACAAGTCGGCCTGTAGAACAGTACTCGATTTTATCGCACACAGGTACGCTGCGCACATTTGGCATCTTATTTCCCAACCTTGAGTTTGCTCTGGGTCACGCGAGCTTATGAAACAGCAATCTTCCTTTGCCTCTTTTGTCGCCTTTCCACCAATCTTGTCGGCAAGCCAGTCTCTTAGTGCTTCAGGAATCTCGTCTCCCCTGCCGCTCCCACTTTGACAAGGATTGGGAGCGCAACCCATCAAGCCTAATTCATCGAATCGTCCAGTCGGATTATTGTGAACGAACCCATAAAGGTTTATCCCGCCTAATTCTCCCAACTGATCTTGTTTTATCCACCTCTGCCACTGGGGCGCGTAGAACCGGTAGCCGTAGTAGTAAAAGCCAGTGGACGGGTCACGTTCCTTGCTGGAAAACTTGAAACGGCAGACGTCATTGCCGATTGACG
>Ga0272448_1003083_pt1 | contig 20138 bp, 17 predicted proteins | sample YNPCB0191_FD_202220 | JGI IMG/M metagenome (GOLD analysis project Ga0272448, IMG submission 202220) | Hot spring sediment microbial communities from Yellowstone National Park, WY, United States - YNP-CB-019-1 | ecosystem: Environmental > Aquatic > Thermal springs > Hot (42-90C) > Sediment... | reverse complement strand
CCTCGTGGCCGAAGTGCACGAGGACGGGATCGATGTCGTCGGTATAGGAAGGTACCCCTCGCGCGGGTTGCGCAAGGGAGTCGTCGTCGATATCGAAAGCACGATCCAGTCGATCAAGAAGGCAGTGGAAGAAGCGGAGACCATGGCCGGCGTGGATATCGACAGCGTCTACGTGGGGATCGGGGGCGGCCACATAAAAGGGTTGAACAGCACGGGGATCGTGAAAATCCGCGACCGAGAGGTGGTCGAGGAGGACGTCGAGCGGGTTCTCGAGACGGCCAAAGCGGTGGATATCCCCACCGACCGTCAGGTCCTCCACGTCCTGCCGCAGGGCTACATCATAGACGGCCAGGATGGGATCAAGGATCCGGTCGGCTTGGTGGGGGTGAGACTCGAGGCTCGGGTTCACATCGTCACAGGGGCGATGACGGCCACGCAGAATATCATCAAATGCGCCAACAGCGCGGGGCTGAGCGTCCAGGATATGGTCCTCGAGCAACTCGCCTCGAGCGAGGCGGTGTTGACCGACGACGAAAAGGAGCTCGGGGTGGTTCTCGTGGACATCGGGGGCGGGACGAGCAGCCTGGCGATCTTCTGCGAAGGCAGTGTCAGACATACATCGGTCCTGGGTTTGGGCGGCAACCAGATAACCAATGATCTTGCCGTGGGCCTGCGCACACCGATAGGGGAAGCCGAGGAGATAAAGAAGCGGTGGGGGTGTTGCCGCTCGAGCATGGTCATGTCGGACGAGGAGATCGAAGTGGCCGATGTGGGGGGGAGGGGATCGAGGAAGCTTTCGCGCCGCGTGCTCGCCGACATCATCGAGCCTCGGGTCGCCGAGATCTTCACCCTGCTCAAGCGGGAGATACACGCGAGCAGTTTCGAGGAGATGATCGCCGCCGGGGTCGTTCTCACCGGCGGCTCTGCGGAACTCTCCGGCATCGTCGAGCTCGCCCAGGAGACCTTCGAACTCCCGTGCCGCGTCGGTGCGCCCCGTGGGGTAGGGGGGCTCGTGGACGTGGTCAACAACCCCCAATATGCCACTGCCGTCGGTCTGGTGCTCTACGCCAGGAGGATGCTCGAGGGGGCGAGAGCGGCCGAGACGCCGGGCAACGTGTTTCAAAAGCTGAAAAAGAGGCTTAGGACATGGTTCGAGGGCAGGGGGTGAGGCGGGCACAAGGAGAGGCGCGCGGCCTTCACTCAGGAGGGCGAGTCATTTGCGGCCCGCTCGAGGGATGGGAGAGGAGTGGAGAGGAAAGCAAAGGCAAGGAAAGGGAAACAGACATTACGATAAAAGAATGGAATGGAGGGGAAGGACATGGTTGAATTCGAAGACGTGAGCGACAAGGGGGCAAAGATTCGGGTGCTCGGGATCGGGGGTGGCGGAGGGAACGCGATCAACACGATGATCGAGTTGGGCCTCACCGGCGTCGATTTCATCGCAGCCAATACCGACGTACAAGCCCTTTGGGCGAACAAAGCCCCGACCAAGATACAACTTGGGGAAAAGCTCACCGGGGGGCTCGGTGCCGGCGGCGTGCCCGAGGTCGGCAGAGACGCTGCCCTCGAACACCGTGACCGCGTCAAAGAGGAATTGCAAGGCGCTGACATGGTCTTCATCACTGCCGGGATGGGGGGTGGAACAGGGACGGGCGCCGCGCCCATTCTCGCTGGGGTCGCACGGGAAACCGGCGCGCTCACGATCGGCGTCGTCACGAAGCCGTTCCTGTTCGAGGGACGCCATAGAATGCGCTTGGCAGAGGAGGGGATCGCGCAGCTCAGGAAGGAGGTCGACGCCCTGATCACCATACCCAACCAGCGTCTGCTGAACGTGTTCGGGAACAACCAGTGGCTCGACTCCTTCAGGATGGCCGACGAGGTCTTGTTCCATGCGGTCAAGGGCATCTCGGACATCATCACCGTCAAGGGGTACATCAACGTCGATTTTGCCGATGTGCGCACCATCATGAAGGATATGGGCATGGCGGTCATGGGCCAGGGTGTGGCAAAGGGCGACACTCGTGCGGTCGAGGCTGCCTCCAGGGCCATATCGAGTCCCTTGCTCGAGGATATTTCCATGGAAGGTGCGCGCGGGTTGCTGATCAACATAACCGCCGGCAGGGATCTGAGGCTCCAGGAGGTGGAGGAGGCGCTCAACTACATCCAGGAATCTGTGCACGAGGATGCCAATGTGATCCTGGGGGCCGTCCTCGACGAGACGATAGAGGACGAGATCAGGATCACCGTCATTGCGACCGGCTTTGGCCGCTCCGATAAGGCCTCGATCAACCCCAAGGTCGTTGCCTTCCCAGCAGGCCCTTTTGCAGAGGTGAACTCTCCCTTTGCGGAAAACTTCGAGGTGCCGGCGTACAAGAGGCACAAAAAGGAACTCGACACCCTTCGCAGCATCCGCGCCGGTGGGGTGAGCTTCAGGGCTGTCGAGGAACAGGACTACGACATCCCGACCTTTCTGAGACAACCTGCGGATTGACCGTGGGGAGGCCTCCTCTCCCCAGGGGAGAGGGCGGCGGCCGAGACAGAGAAGGCGGCGGGGCGGCTTCTCGGCTTCGCGGCGGCCGGCACCGGCGGCTCCATCGCTGCTCGCACAGCGCGGGCAGAGCCGTGGCCGCCTAGGGCCCGAAGCATTCCTCGTAAAACGCTTCCTCGACCTTTTCCATCCACCGCTCGTAATACGCCTTCCACACCAAGACCATACACAGTTCGGCGTTCCCGGCCACCTGGCTCGCGTGGGCCCCGAGCGAGTCTCTGCGGACCGAAGCGAGGTCGGCCACGTTGTAGAGAACGTCCCAGAGAGGCGGCCTTGGTCGAGCGCTGAAATCGCTCAGCGTCGCGTAATCCAGATATGGGCCCTCGTTGGGCCACACAACGTCCCCGAGGCAACACCACGCCGGCCCGCCCGGAAACTCGTCATGGACGATCGCGCTCAGGAGCCTGACAGGGACACCCCGCGCGGCCGCCACCTTCGAGGCGGCCATCCTGGCCGCCCAGTAGGCCGTCCTGTGATCCGGGTGGGCGTCCCACAGCGAGGTCGTGATGATCGTCACGGCCCCAGTCCCCTGCGGCACGAGGGCCGGGACGAGCTCCACGAGCTCGGCCGTTGCCGCCTCGCCCGCCTCGGTCAGCGTATCCTGCCTCCTGCCGCCCGAAAACGTCGAGGCAGCGACGAGCTGCCTGTCCGGGTACCGCAAGAAGTGGATGTGCGCAGGATCGACGCCGAGGATGTGGCAGGCCTGTCGGGCTTCCTCCTCCCTGAGCGCGACGATCTTTCGCCTTTTCTCCTCTTCCGTCTTCTCGCGGCACGGCCCCGGCAGCCCTGCTGCGTCTCCTGAGGAGAGGTAGACGACCTCGACCACAGAGGAGGGGTCGTGGGCATACCGGAAGATGGTGCCGGCAGCCATGATATCCTCGTCGTCCGGGTGGGGCGAGACCACGACGAGCGTCTCGCCCTGCAGTGGGCGGTAAGCGGTCTCGGAGGAGCCGCCGCAGCCAGCTGAGACGAGCACAGCAGAGAGGACCGCTGCGAGAGCCAACCCCAGGCGCCTGCCGCTGCCGGGCAGGCCGTGCCGCCTCACGCCTTGTCGAATACCCGCGATCTTCCCGATACTTCTCCTCATACGTTTTCCTTTCTGGTATGATGTGTTCTAAACTGACCCTCAGGGGACCCAGCAACTCCTGAGCCCCCCGGGTCCCAGAGAGTCTCTAAGGGGAGAGGGGCCCGCACACGTCGAAGCTCACCCGTGGTGCAGGGGAGAGCCGAGGCGTGCGGTTGGTGCCGGAGCAGAGGCCCGCTACGGGGACTCGCAAAGTGAGAGAGACCCCGGAAAGAGGATCGATTCTTGCAGAACCAGTCTGGATGAGGGGCTCCAGAACAGGCGCACGTTGCAAACCCGGAATGGAGGTGACCCATGGTAGCAAGCCTATTTACAGGTATCAAACAGTGGGAGTTCGAGTGGCAGGGGCACAAGGCCACGTTACCGGTCTTCTACTACGACAACAGCTCCCTGACCGCCATTTACACCGCCGATACGGCAGAGGTCAAGAAGCTGCTCCCGTTGCGCGACATGAATCCCATCGAGTTCTTGCCGGGCAAGAGTCTGGTTGCCTTTACCGCCTTCGAATACCGCAAGACCGACATCGATCCCTACAACGAGGTGAGCATCGCGTTTCTCGTATCGTTCCGCAAGCCGCAGGTGCCTGGCGTGACCGCGCTGACCCAACTGCTGAGGAGATGCTTCACAGCCTATGTCTGGCAGCTTCCCGTCACGACCGAGATCGCCCGCGCTGGGGGGGTGGATCTGTACGGCTACCCCAAATTCATCGCCGAGATCGAGTTCAAGAAAGGGAGCGAGTGGTGGGAGTGCAGCCTGAGCGAGAAGGGGGAGAAGATCCTCGACCTCAAGGGCAGGGTTCTAAGAACCGCACCCGCCAGGACGACGCGATACATAACGTACTCGGTCCTGGACAATATCCCCCTGGTTGCCAATGTGTTCATACGACCGCTCCAATTCGGCCAGAGTCGAAACGGGAGCGACGCCGAGGTGACGTTGGGCACCCATCGTATCGCAGGGCAACTGAAGACCATCGGATTGAGCGAGCGGCCGATCATCTATCAGTTCGCGCCGAGGACCGAGGCAGTACTGTTCGCCGGCAGAAACCTTATCGACAACTGAAGGTAGGGCCTACAGCCACAAAGGCGGGATCAGCGCGGTCGAGCCGTTCCATTTTGCAGCTGCCAACAGCTTGACCGAGCGGAGCGGCGAGACAGGTATAAGCCGCAGGGGCGGTATCCGCATCCACCTGAGAAGGCAGGTTATGGTATCTCTCAGGTTGTTGCACCCGTAAGAAAAGGCGACCTCGTCTTTCCTGCGGGACTCCCGAATCCTTTCTCCGATCTCATCCGCCGCGCACCTGCCGACGACGAGTACCCGGCGCTGGAGTCTTTGCAGGCGGGAGGGGTCCCAGCCCTTTCCCATGACGATCGAGAAGCCGCCTCGACCTCGAAAATCCAGGGAGAAGACCTGGAGGCAGGCCAGTACGTTGGTGGCGCACCCCTCCTTGCAGCACAACTCTTCGCCGCGATGCACGTCCACGTCCTTAGGGAAGAGCGGGAAGAGTTCCCATGACAAGTGCTTTCGGTAGCGATCCGGGCTGCCGATTATCTCGATGTCCGCCGGATCGGCCTTGCCGAGTCCCCGCTCGTGGGCCAGACGGATGTGCTCGACCTGCTGCCAGGGAAACCCCATCAGACCGGCGGCGACCGAATCGACGCTGACGACATCGTCCCCCCCCACGAGCAGGCCGTAGGGGACGAGCTGGCGATCCAGCAGTGCCTCGGAGGGGTAATGGCCGAACTGTGTTGCCTCGCGAGCGTCGATCAGGGTGAAATCAGGCTTGATCGCCTCCAGAATGTCCACACATTTCCTCTGCAGAAGGTAGTTGTGGTCGGCGATCCGGTCGGCCTGCGCCAGATACCCCCACTGATTCTTTATGCCGAGGGTGACTACGGTCATGGAGTGTGTCTTGAGTTTGGGCACGTCGATATAGAAAACACCCGAGCGATTTCGGACGAGCTTGTCGAGCACCACTGCGGGCACCCGGACCTCCTCCTGCTCGTAGCGCTCAGCGTGGTCCTGGTGGCCTTGGGCGCGAGGCGACCTCAACCTCATCGTCTCGTGCGGCACCTCGTCCAGATACACCGGCGTTGCACCGGCCCTTCGCGCAGCCTGTGCAATGCCTGTGGCATAAAAGACGAGGCGCGTGAAATTCCCCTGCGTGCAGTTGTCCATGACGTATATGCGGCGGCCGCCCTGGCTGGAAAGGTAGAGCACCAGGGCCTCTACGAGATCGGGCGGCGTGTAGCAGTGCTTTTTCATTTCAACGGCGTTCACCTTTATCAGGATCTCGTCTCTGCCGCCGAGGATCCTGGAAGCCCCTCCCCACGGCTCGAAGACCCTCGCTATAGTTTCCTGCAGGTTGCCGTCTGTCTCCCGTATACAAACCGTGCTCATCGAGACGTCTTCCGCACCTTCCCTTGCGGGGCGAAAAAAAGGATCGAGGCGGCCGCTGGGGCTCGCCCTTCTTCGGCCGGGGCCGACGCGGGCGCGCATAGGCCCGGTGACGAATGACAGGATAGACCGAAAGAGGCAGCGAGCGCAAACAAGGGTGGCGATGCCCGCGTGGCCCGGTACCGTCCTTGTGGTGCGGTGTCGGCACTCCGGGCAGGGCGGCCGTGGGGACTTCACCTCCGGGGCCGGGCGGTATAGTATGAGCAATGTGGACGAAAGGTTTCCAGTCGAGAGAGAGGGAATGGGAGAGCGGACTATGAGCGAGAACGATAGCGTGCAGATTCGAAGCAAGGTAAGAGAGGCATACCGGAATATCGCCGTGGCGCAGGGCGGTGGATGTGGGTGCTCAGCTTCCTGCTGTTCGGCGCCCGCGCAGGCGCCGTCCCCTAGCGAACAGGCGGCCAGGCTGGGGTATGCCCCGGCGGAGCTTGATGGGGTGCCTGAAGGCGCCAACATGGGCCTGGGCTGCGGCAACCCTCAGGCAATAGCCATGCTGAGACCCGGGGAGACCGTGCTGGATCTGGGGTGCGGCGGCGGCTTCGACTGCTTCATCGCCGCACGCCGTGTCGGCCCTGAGGGGAGGGTGATCGGCGTGGATATGACCGCAGAGATGATCGACAAGGCACGGCGCAATGCCAAGAAGGGCGGCTTTACCAACGTCGAGTTCAGGTTGGGGGAGATCGAGCACCTGCCTGTTGCCGACAGCAGTGTGGATGTCATCATCTCCAATTGCGTGATCAACCTCTCGCCGGACAAGGAGCAGGTGTACAGGGAGGCCTACAGGGTTTTGAAGCCGGGCGGCCGCCTGGCGATCTCCGACGTCGTTGCCATAAACGATCTCCCCAAGGAAATGACACAGGATACGGCAAAAGTGTGCGGGTGTATCGGCGGGGCCGCGGCCGTCGGCCGACTCGAGGAGATGCTCCGTCATACAGGTTTCCACAGCATAGAGATCGAGATCGAGGAGCAGAGCAAGGAGGTCATCGAGGAGTGGTTCCCCGGCTCAGGGGCCGAGGCCTACGTGCGCTCCGCGTCAATAAGGGCGGTCAAGTAAGGACACTTGTGGCCTTGTGTGAAGCCGTGTCGGTTTCTGTTCACAAAGGTGGAACGTAGAGCCTGCTGAAGACGCAAGGATCCCCGCTGTGTTTGTGCTGAACGCTTCCGACGGATTTTGAAGGAGCTTTTTCGAACGCGACGGCTATGTGATGCGGTGGTGCCTATACACCGCTGTCTGGTCGCCGAAGTAGAACAGCGCTCCCTCCTGGTAAAAGCGGAACTCGAACCTGAGGATCACCATCCCTGCCCGTCGTATGTCGCCCGCGATCGTGCTCTCGAGCGCCACAGGCGGACCCAGCGTGACGAGTCGTTTGAACTCGGCCTTGTGGATACGGCTCCCGTAGCCCGACCATCCTTTGTCATACCGGAGATCGAGCAGGACCTGCGCCGCGATCATTCCCATCACCCCGGTCAAATGGATGATGACGGCGCCGGGCAGATGCGGCGGGAAGAGGATCTCGTGGTGTCGCTGTTCGCCGACAAACGGGAACGACCTCCCTTTTGTTTCCATCTCGCAGACGATCCGGCGCTCCCCCCGGTCGATCTCGAGGAGCCGGTCGATGAAGAATCCACCCGGCTTGTACGGGAAGCCTCTGAAAAACTCCTCGTCGAACACGATAGGTCGATCTGCCTCCATCTTGGTGCTCCGTGAGAGTGTGGAGAGGATCGGCTCTGCCGCCGCTCGACCGCGAAGGCGGCCTCGACCGCTCTCCCGACCGGCCTGGCGGAGTCGATCTTATTGTCACTTCGCGCCGGCCCTTGACCCTCGGCATGGCGATGGTTACTAGAAATACCAGGCAGGACCGGATGAAGACAATACCCTCGTCAACCCACAAGAAGGAGGTGATCGGCCATGTTGATCCGATGGAATCCTATGAGAGAGCTGGAAGCCCTTCACAGCGAGATCGATCGGCTCTTTGGGGAGGTATTTCCGACCCGAGCGGGTGCACGGGGAGATATCGGCGGATGGACGCCGAACGTGGATATATATGAGGACAAGGATGCCATCACCATTTCCGTCGATCTGCCCGGTGTCAACCAGAAGGACATAAAGCTCAACATAGACAACAATGTGCTCACCCTCTCGAGCGAGCGCAAGCTCGAGCACGAGGACAAGAAAGACAACTACCACAGGATCGAGCGCTTCTACGGGACCTTCAGCAGGTCCTTCTCTCTCCCCAACACCGTGAACGTCGAAAAGATCGACGCCCACATGGAAAACGGCGTCCTGAAGATCTACCTCCCCAAGAGAGAAGAGGCAAAGCCGAAGCAGATCGAGATCAAGGTCAAATAACGAGCAGCACGAGCCGCTCTCGATGCGACAGCCATGGATGGCTCGACGGCCGTCCTGGGCTGTCGTTTGTTTTCTGGCATGCGGTTGGGGATAGGTAGATACGCCGCAGAGAGCCCGCGTCTGGTGTACTGTGGGGCGTCATCATGAAAGATTACTATCTCATCTTGAAGGTGTCCCGAGACGCGACCAAGGAGGATATACGCAAGGCGCACCGCAGGCTGGTGACCCGGTATCACCCTGACCGGAGCGAGGAGCCGGACGTGGAAAAATTCCGCGAGATCCAGGAGGCCTACGAGGTGCTCAGCGACGAGGAAAGGCGGCGTGCCTACAACCACAAGCTCGAGGCCTACGAAGAGCGCCTCAGGCGGCCCCAGCGGTCCGCACAACGGCGACCGACTGTCTCCTTGTTCGAAGACTTCGGGACGATCTTCCCCAGTGTCGGAGAGATCCTCGATCACATAGGGAGGAACTTCTTCGGTCCCTTGCGCAAGGTGGAGCCTGTGAGGGGACTCGATGTCGAGGTCGTCCTCGAACCCGAGGAAGCGCTCAGCGGCGTGGCCTTCCCCCTGAGAGTGCCTTCCTACGAAACATGCCCCTGGTGCAGGGGGTCGGGCGGGGATTTCCCGTTTTCTTGTCTCAGGTGCGACGGGGACGGCCGCATTCTCTCCCAAAAAGAGATCACCGTCACGATACCGGCGCGGGTTCGCGATGGGACGGTTCTGCGATACCCGCTTGACTCCCTCGGCATAAGAAACCTCTGGCTGACGATCACTGTCCGGACGCGGTTATGAGGGGGTCGGCGTCAGGCGAGAGGGGAGAGGGGACCTTCGCGGTGCTGCCGCGCGAGTGAAGCGACCGGGCGGCAAAAGGGGGAAAGGGGGGAGAAAAAGGTCCAGGTGCTTGTGGGCCTGGTTTTTCGAGACGAGCTTACATAAGGAACCTATGGAGTTTTTCGACCAGATCTTCGTAATCCGGCCCGGAAAAACAGAACCGCAACCGAAGCGACCGTGAGCGGAGCTTTTCCACCTCGCTTCTGACATCCATGTCGCCGATGATCACGTCCCTGATAAGTTCAGCGACCCGCTGGAAATCCTCTTCCTCCATACCGAACCGCGTCATCTCTGCCACCCCCATCCTGAGCGCCCCGGAGGCGGTAAACCCCTCTTCATCAGGGGACTGCTGATAGTTGCAGATGATGTTGTTCGCCTCCAGCCTGGCGGCGAGGTGGGGGCCCCTGCCATAACCCACCCTGAGAAGCACCTGATGGGTCTCGGTGTACCCGATACGTGGGTCACCGGCAACGTCCAGCCCCACGTCCTTGAGGGCCCTGGCGAACGCCTTGGCATTGGAGATGACCTTCGACTGGTACTCGTCCTTGAAGTGATTCATTTCGTACGCCGCCATGAGCAGGGCGAGCAAGGTCCCCAGGTGATGATTGGACACCGACCCGGGGAAGGTGCGACGCCGCAGGGCCCTCCACAAACCGTAGCGCTCCTCGTGGCTCTGCCAGTTGCATGCCGCAAGGCCGCGTTGGGTGCCGAAATAGGTCTTGTGGGTGGAGCCTGTGATCACGTCCGCCCCTTCTTCGAAGGGCCTTTGAAAACGAGGGCCGAGCAGCCCCAGAACATGGGCGGCGTCGTACATGAGGAGGGTGTCGATCCGCTGGCTGTCGAGGAACGCCCGGATCTCTGCAATGGGTTCTCTGTGCAGCACCATGCTCTTGCCGAAGATGATCAGCTCCGGCCGATAGGCATCGATCAGTTTGAGCGTGGCGGGCACGTCGATCTGGTAGGGGTTTTCTTCAAGGACCGGGAAGGTGAGGGCTGCAGGCCGTTCGGTGTAAGGGTCCCGCGCGACAAAGTCCTTGAGCGCGCCCATGGGCTGGGCACTGAGGTGGCCACCCTTGCCGAGGCTGTGATGAACAATGCGGCGTATGCGCCGGGGCTCTTGTCTCGGGTCGTGGCGGTTGAGGTAGTCCATCACGGCCCCGTAGACGACGGTATTGGCCATTTGGCCGCTTATGAGGCGGCACTCGACCTCGCTGCAGCCCAGAAATGCCCGCATCTCTTCTTCGAGCAGCCACTCGACCTCGGAGATGAACTCGGTTCCCTGGTAGTAGAAGATGTGAGAGTCGTAAAAGGCCTTTGACTCTCCATGCTCTGCATAGCGGAACGACGGGTCCATGATCTCCAGGTGCCGAACCAGGGGGGAGAGGGTCATTTCCGAGGGGATGAGATTTATGCACTGGTGCTGTCGCCACAAATGGTTCTCTACGGTTTTTTCGACCAACCGTCTGGCCTTTGCCGCCGAAGACCTCTCGTCGTACTGGCGCAGGGGGACCTCGCGGTTGTACACGATAGGGCGTGCGTACGGCGGGGCCTCGGACCGGAGATGGAACGGGACGACCACCGCCTCGACCTCCTTGCCGCGGATCTCGACATGGACGGTTTCCCCCTCGAGAACGCTGCTGTCGATATAGCCCAGGCAGAGGGCCCTGAGCATGTGTTCATCGGTCTGCTTCGCGATAAGGCCCCTTTGATCGAAGACCCAATAAGGGACCATGGTGCCGCTGGTCACGTAGCCTATGGGCCTCCCGTCCTTGGAGATGCGTGCGCCCCTGCGCGCCACACCCCGGCCTGTCAGGACGATAGGCCTTACCATGCGGGGGAGAACCTCAAGAGATGAGTAATCCCTGGAGAGGATCCGTGCGAGGGCCTCCCTCTGCCGGGCCAGCGCGCGCCGGCCGATGAATTCGCCCTTGAGGGGCGAAAAACTCACGGCGAATCGCGCGATCGGGACGGCGAGGATCGGTATTTCCCTGCCTTCGAGGTCCTCGCCGAGTTCATGGCCGTACAGAGGCAGGCCGGCCTCGAGCCGCAAGGTGTCGCGGGCGCCGAGACCCACCGGCACGGCGCCCTTTTCCACCAGTGCATCCCAGACGGCCGGGCCGTCTTCCGGCTCCATAAAGAGCTCGAAGCACAAGGGCTCGCCCGTATACCCCGTTCGGCCCACAAAGACCCTGCGGCCCGAAAGCACCACCGTGCTCACCGTGTTTCGGCTGGGCTCGGGCAGCCTGCCCGACTGAACGACCTCGCCGAGAATCGACCGGGACAGAGGACCCTGAAGGGCGAGCATCACCATCCCCTCGGTGCGATCGAGGAGTTCCACCCCCTCGAATCTGTCGAGGAAGAGGCTGAGGTGTGCCCAGTCCTTTGTTCGATTCGCTGCATTGACCACCAGGAGGTACTCCCCCTCCTGATACCGGTAGAGATAGGCGTCATCGATCGCACCGCCTGTCTCGTTGGGGATCAAGGTGTACTGAGCCCCTCTGGGCCTCAAGTCCAGGGCCATGGCGTTGTTGGTCAAGACGTACTGGAGGTACTCGAGCGCTCCGGGTCCCCGTATGAGGAAGCGGCCCATATGGGATACGTCGAACAGACCGGCCTGCTTGCGTGTCGCCAGATGTTCGCCCACAGGGCCGGCCGGATACTGGAGGGGCATCTCCCAGCCTGCGAAGTCGACCATCCTGGCGCCGAGAGCGAGGTGCCTGTCGAAAAAAACCGTCCTTTTGAGCGAGGAGGGCCGGGCTGAACTCATGTGATCGTTCCTTCTTGCATGGTGCGAGTTCCTGTAACTCTATCACACTGCGCACGAGGCAGAAAGGCCGGGATGTCCCGCTTCCTTGCGCGTGCGCGCCGGTGCGAACGCAGAGGTCTGCTCGTTGCGACTGCCCGGAACCGTGGTGAGCAGGCTCCGATACAAGTGAGAAAGAAATAGGGTATAAGGGAGGGGTTTCAGAAACCAACGAGGAACCCCTCATGAGACAGTTTGGACTGACCCGCTACTCTCTACCCATCTCAGAGCAGGTTCCTCATTTACGCGGATGTCGCAGGGCGCCAGCTCGAGCGCAAGGGTCCGAGTCAGAGTGATCACGCCGGCCTTCTTTAAATGCGGGATTGCGGCCTTGGTAGCGGCGAAGGCTGTCCCCAGGTTGGTCGCCATGGCATCCTCCCAGCCTGCCTGATCGATGTTCCTGAAAGGATTGCCCACCGAGGTCATCGCCTGGGGACCGCCCCCGCCCGCGTTGTTCACCAGAATATCCAGGCGGCCGAAATGGCCAACGATCTTCTCCGTGGCCGCCAGAGCCTCCGACTCCTGAGACACATCCGCAGCCAGGCCGACCGCCTCGACGCCGAGGCCCGATGCCGCGGCTTCGGCCTCCGGCCCGTCCAGGTCGATGATGCCGATCCGTGCGCCTTCCGCTGCGAGACAGCGGGCAATGCCGGCGCCGATCCCTGTGGCGCCTCCGGTCACGATGGCCACCTTGTTTGTCAGTCGCACGATCCTCTCCCCCCCTCGTGTTCTTTTGCTTGGGTCCGGCCGAAGAGGCGGACCAAACCGTCGATCTCCGAATCGCTGAACGGGCCTTTTAACAGATCGGACTGCCGGGCTCACCTGCAACGAGTGCTTACGGGTGTACCCGAGTAATCTCAAGGAACCGGGCCGCTGGCAAGCAAGCCCTGTTTACCATCTCGGCAGGAACTTTCCCAATAAGGCGCCCAGGCAGGCAAGAAGAACGATGGCCCCCAGGTGCCATGGGACGGTGTGCCAGGGATCCACGGCGCTGCACCGGAAATGAATCGCCGCGTCCGAAATCATCCCGGCGCCCAAACCTGCAAGCCCCCCAGCCAACATCGAGGATACGGGAGCGGCCCTCGCCATCATCCAAAAGGCGATGGCAAGCACAGGAAACGCCACGAGGAGTTCCCACCCCAGGCATGCGATCCCGTGGGACAGCCCAGGACCAACCTGGAGGCCCGGGTAGGTCGCAGGCACGAAATGAGGCGCGGCCAGGGCCGCAGCCAGCAGCAGAGCGAAGACGCACCCCCAAAAGGTTAGAGTACCACCCCGATGCACCCCTGAGCCTGGAACAGACCAGCACATGGCAAGCCAGAAGGATACGGCGCCCGCCACGATTTCCAAAGCCGGCGGAACAAAAGTCCAAACCCAGAGCTTCTGGTCGATGTCCCCTTTCCATCCTGTCCAGGCAAGCGCTGCTGCCGCGAAGGCCAAAGCCCACAAGACCAACAAGGCCGCACGCCGCACCGGCGGCAAGAGAGGTTTGCACGGACCCGACTCGGACGGGAGCTTGGCCAGGACGGTATCTTCGAACCGAGGAGGATCAAAAGAAGAAGGAATCTTCAAATCCTCTGCCTCGTTCTCTGGCCTCATTCCATGCTCTCCCATCGTTCGCGGGTCGATTGTCCCAGGGCCCTTCGCACGGCCCGCACGGCGCGGTGAACCCTCACCTTCACAGCTCCTTCCGAGATTCCCAGAACCGAGGCCGCCTCTCTGACGGAAAGCCCGGAAGCCTTTGTCAGAAGCAAAGGCTCCTTCCAAGAAGCCGGCAGCTGTTCGAGAGCGCGCCAAAGATCCGGGTGGCCCTCGTCCCGCCTGGACTCCAGTGCTGGAAGCTGCCTCAGCAGGGTTTCTCCATCCCCCACCTCCGCCCGTCGCCTGCGGCTCCGAGCCGCGTCCTGGGCCACATGCCTTGCAATGGCATAAAGCCACGGAAGCACGGGGCGGCCGTATGTATAAGTATGGCGAACTTTGTGGACCCGCAGGAAAGTCTCCTGGAGCAGATCCTCTGCCAGCGCCCGGTCCCGGACCATCGAAAAGAGGTACGGGATTAGGCGGCCCGCGGTCGTTCGGTAGAGCTCTGCCAGGGCATCCCCATCCCCTTGCTGATACCGGCGCATGAACACACTCAAGGCATCCTCACCAGGCATCGGCTCCCACCCGCCTGCACGGGTTCTTCGTTTTCCGTCTTTGCCGGCTCTGTAACCTTTTCGCCTTGCCGAACGAAGGAAAGGGCAACGAGACAAAGAGTACAACGACCCGCCAAATCAGGCAAACCTCAAGAGAAGGAGAGAACACCATGAAACCCAAGAGGACAATTCAGACCATCGGCATGCTGGCCCTCGTTCTCGCTTTCGCCAGCGTGGCCCTGGCCGGCGCCGAAAAAACGCTAACCTGCTGCGGGCAGGCCTTCTTGGACGGCCGCGAGTACGCCCTCCACCAGATCGCGCAACACGGAGCACCCGGGTGCGCCGAATGCGGCGTTGTCTTTTCGAGCGAACAGGAAAAAGCGCGCCACATGATCGAGCATCATGGAGCGGCAGGCTGCAAGAAATGCGGCGTTCTTTTCAAGAACGAGGGAGAGGCCCGGGAACATGAGAAAACGCACGCTCCAGAGAAGAACTGATCCGTCCAGCGAACCTATTCTCCTGAGGGGAGCAGGAACATGGAGACACTTGAAGGAAAGACAAAGAAAACCCAGTGGCTTTTCTTGCTTCTCCTGTTCCCGCTCGCTGCGGCCGGTATCTTCCTGCTCCCCTCGATCCTTGTCCATGGGGCCGTTTCGGGAAGGTCTGTCACTTGGACCGCCGCCTTCGCGGGAGGGTTTCTCACGGCCCTGACCCCGTGCGTGTATCCTGTGATCCCTTTGGCGGTGAGCCTCATGCGCACCTGGGCCGGAGCGAGCCGCAGAAGGGCCGCGGGGCTCTCGGGTCTCTATGTGGCTGGCATGGCGGCCGTGTACACAGCGCTCGGAGCGGCCGCGGGGCTCGGGAACTTCCTGTTCGGTGCCCTTACGAATACCGTGACCTTTCGACTCGGGACAGCGGCGCTGCTCTGGATATTCGGGGCAGGGATGCTCGGCGCTTACGTCTTTCGGCTACCGGGGGTCCTCAGCCGCCGTGCGGCCGCGTTTGAGAAGGTGGGAGCGATAGGAGCTTTCGGCGGCGGAGCCCTCTCGGGCGCTCTCGCCGCCGGCTGCACGGGTCCGATTCTCGCCGGGATCCTTACCTACATCGGGTCCTCCCAAAGCCCGTTGCAAGCAGTTTCTCTTATGCTCGTCTTTTCTCTGGGCTTAGGGCTCCCTTTCTTCCTCCTGGGAACATCAGCCGCGGCCCTTCCCAAGCCAGGCCCTTGGCTTCTTTGGGTAGAAGGATTTCTCGGGGCCGTCCTCGTTGCCACAGGAAGTTTCTTTGCCGCAGGCGCTCTGGACATGCTGGGATATCGCGGGCCCGGCTTCTCCAGGACCGCCGGCGTTCTGTTTGCGCTGGCAGGTGTGACTCTCTGGTTCCGAACCGCGGCGGCTCACCGCATATCGCGGCAGAAGGTCTCGGCATGGCTTTCGGTCGCCCTGATCGCCTCGGGCCTCACAGTCTCCATGCACGCGTGGACCGCTCCCGGAGCCGGCGGGGGCGCCCGCCTTCAGTGGACGACCGTCAAAACGACCGAGGCCTTTGACGAGCTCATGAGAAGCCAACCCGGCGGCAAGCCCGTGATCGTGGATTTCCACGCCGACTGGTGTGCGGACTGCCGCTTGGTCCAAAGAACCGTGTTCTCTGACCCGGAAGTGGCAGAGGCCGTCGTATCGCGCTTTTTTGCCGTCCGAGTGGACGCAAGCGGTGACACCGCTCCCCTTCTGTCTTTGGCCAGGCGCTACGGGCTGCCGGGAGTTCCGGGCCTTCGGTTTTTTACGGCCTCCGGACAGGAGTTGCCCGAGCTTCGTGTAAACGGCGCCTTCACCAAGAAAGAATTTCTCTCCTTCTTGCAAAAGGCTTCCGTCTTTGAGGGAGACACGCCGCCGCTACCCGGCGTTTCCAACCCAACCAAGGATCCTCAGGCCTGGCACACACTTTGCCGTTTGATCCCCCTAAGAATGTGATCCTCCCATGTCCACTATTTTGTCGTGCTCGAACCGATGCCCGAAGCCTGTCCGGTCTACCGGCCCCGAAAGCCGCATCTGACTCCCTTCTACCAGTGCGTCCAGGACCACTATGAAACCCTCGAACAGATTTACCCGGAACGTTTCGCGAAACGCTACGGCTTCTGGAGACCCTACCCGAGGGAGATCATGGTCCATTTCCTGGGGTGCGGCGACTTGCACAACGGTTTTGCCCGCATTCGCTGCGACGCCTGCGGCACCGAAAGGCTTGTTGCTTTCTCTTGTAAAAAACGAAAGTTCTGTCCGAGTTGTGGACAGAAACGAGCGGTGGAGTTCGGGGAATGGCTTTGCTGTCATGTGCTCCGGGCCGTTCCGCACAGGCATTTCGTCTTCTCGATTCCCAAAATCCCCCGCCTTGCTGTCCTCGCTGTTCTTCGCCCATGAGAATCATAAGCTTTATCGAGAACTCGGAAACCATCCGCAGGATACTGGAACACTTAGGCCTGTGTCTGCCTGCCTCGCTGAGGCGGTAGGCAGCTCCGCACGCAGACAGGGTTGGCCAACGCCAGGGCGGTCCCCGGAGCCCATTCGCCTCCCCGGGCTCCAAGCGTTACCCGAGGATTCCTGCCAGGATTCCTATTCCCAACTGCCGGCTCGGGAGGAAGAGGACTACTCCCAAGCCCCGCCTGCCCACTCGGCCTGCTGGGCTTGTCAGACGGACACAATGTGCCTTTCCTTTTGGCGCACTCGTTTGTTCGGATTTCCCAAAATAGACAAACGTTCCTGGTCTTCTCCCGCTTGACCCCTATGGGAACCGCCACCCGGCTTCCATACCTCTTCCTGCCTGTCCTTCCACACCCAAGAGCCTGCGTGTTTTTCTTCTTGACCCACAATTGCCTCACCCGCTATTCTCTACACATCTCAGAGCAGGTTCCTATCCTTGACTGCCGGTTGGTGCTGCGGGGATTGAGAACGCTGCCGCTGAGAATGAAAAAACACAGCAAGAACGCCCTCAACCTAGCCCGAGCTCTGCAGACTCAGCCGAAGATAGAAGCCGTGACGTACCCCGGTCTGCCAGACCATCCCAGCCACGCTCAAGCTGCACGACAAATGGAGGATTTCCGGGGCGTGCTTTCCATAAGACTCAAGGGCGGGCGAATGGCTGTGGATCGATTTCTCTCGGGAGTGAAGATCATCCAGCTGGCCGAGAGTCCGGGCGGCGTCGAATCCCTTATCTGCCATCCGGTCACCATGACCCGCGCTTCAGTTCCGGAAGAAACCCGCCTGCGCCGGGGAATCGACGATGGACTGCTGCGCGTGTCGATGGGCATCGAAGACGAAAGAGATCTATTGGCAGACGTGTTGAACGCTCTTGATTATTAACGACCATGACAACTGAAGTCAAAAAGATCATCTCCCCATCAACACCAATAAGAGCCGTTGCGCTCCTGTCGGGAGGTCTCGACAGCACACTGGCCATCCGGCTCATGCTCAAACAGGGCATCTCCGTGACCGCGGTCAATTTCACCAGTCCTTTCTGTACCTGCAGCCCGCGCCGTGGCGGTTGCCACCTGGCATCGGAGGTGGCAAGAACGTTCGGGGTCGAACTGCGGGTTTTGACCAAGGGAGAAGATTACCTGGAAATTGTACGAAATCCCCGACATGGCCACGGCCGGGGGTTGAACCCCTGCATCGATTGCCGGATCTACATGCTGCACAAGGTGGCCTCGCTGATGGATTCCCTGGGAGCGCAGTTCGTGGTTACCGGAGAGGTGCTCGGCCAGCGTCCCATGTCCCAGCATCTTCAGGCCATGAAAATCATCGAAAAGGAAAGTGGGCTGGAAGGAAAAATCCTCCGACCGCTGAGCGCACAGCTGCTGGAGCCTACGCTTCCGGAGCTTAACGGCTGGGTGGACAGGAAAGCCTTGCTGGCCATCGCCGGCCGCTCGCGCCGGGAGCAACTGGCACTGGCTCAGGCCGAAAACTTGGAAGTCTTCAGCTGCGGTTCCGGAGGATGTCTGCTCACCGACAAGGTGATAGCGGCTCGATTGCGTGATGTGTTCGAGCATCAAACAAAGGTAAGCCTTACCGACGCCCGCCTGTGCACGCTGGGAAGACATCTTAGATTGAGTCCAACGTTGAAAATCGTGCTCGGCCGGGACGAGTCGGAAAACGATCGCTTCAAGAGACTGGCGCCCGAACTGCCTTGGGCCGAGCTGATCGGCGCGCCTGGACCGACGGCCATAATCTGTGGCGCTCTGGATGAATCGGGAAAAGTCAACCTCGCCAGAATATTGAGGCATTACAGTCCCAAAGCTCATGGCTGCGTACCGATGATGATTCGTTTCGTCGACCGCGTGGAACAACTGATTACGTCGACTGCAGCCGCGGAAAGGGAAATCAAGGGGTGGTGGATAGAACCTTAGCTCTCACCTGCTTAATGGTCCCTCACCAGCGCCAGCCGCCCCTGGTGGGCGAAATCGATGGCTTCGGCCAGAAGCCGCGCCGCTTCCTGCGGAGTATGAGAGCCCATGGAGTTTTCCGCGTTAACGAAATCCAGCCTAAACTGCGCCCGGCGCTGCAGCAGGCGCGCCTCGGCAAATGCTTTTCCAGGGGGAGGCGGTGTCTTGTGCCTCACCAGCCTCGTTGAAAGAAAGTTACCTGGGGGACAATAAGTGAGCTATGGGTTCTGGGGCGAGAGCTCCTTCAATACCATTATCCCCTCCACCCCTTAACCCCAGGACTGCCCTGGAGCGGTGCTGCGCGGCGCCGGCCCGAGTGCGAGATGCCACGAGTGGGACGAACTCTCGTAGCGGCACCGCCATGAAATGAAACATGCGCGCATGCGATAGACGTGGAGGTTCATTGAATGACGCCGAGGACTTGCTCCAAGGGGCGAGCAATCAAAGCTCGTGGAATTCGATCCTTTCTCATTGTACCAGCGGTGTCTGCCGGGTTGGCAGTTACGGTCCTGTACCGGCCGCCGTTGCAGGCCGAGGAAAGTCCATCGCCACGCCGGCACCCGGAGGGACAGACGATCGTCAGCGAAATCAAGGGCAACCTTCGTTCCTGTCTCGAGTGTCACCAAGGCATTGAAGATATCCGCGAGGAAAACTCCGAAATGCTCGCAGCGATCGGCCAGCGATCATCAGCCTACGGCGAGGTCGGTCAGTGCCTTTTCTGCCATGGAGGCACCTCGCCGGCGCCGACGGCCGACGCAGCACACACCGGCGCCCCGGAAGACCTGCCGCCACGGACCTTCCTCCCGGCTCCAGCGTCGATCTGGGTTGGGGATCAGGTTTGTGGACAGTGCCATCAGGATACCATCGACACGATGCTCCGCTCGTTGATGCAGACCGAAGCCGGCAAGATACAGGGCACAGCATGGGGGTTCGGGGCGCTAGAGGGCGTGGAGCATCGTTGGGCCAACTACGATGTTGTTCAGTTTTCGGACACACCGGTTGGAACCGAAGCCTACCGCGTTTACATCGCGAGGCTCGTCGAGGCCCTCCCGTCGGTCTTTCCGAACCAGATGGAGGAGCTCCCCCTCCCCAACATGGAGCGGGTATCCGAGGATCCGAGGCAGGCAGCCTTCACTTACATCCGCACCGAGTGCCAGCGATGCCACATCGGCGTCAGGGGCGCCCGCCAGCGGGGCGATTGGCGAGGCGTCGGATGTGCCGCATGCCATCTTCCGTACTCGAACGAGGGGTACTATGAGGGTGCCGATCCGCAGATCCCGCGCGACGCCCCCGGACATGTTCTTGTTCATCGCATCCAGTCGTCGAGGCAGGCGGTGGTTCGGGTTGGTGACGCCGAGTACTCGGGAATTCCCGTCGAGACATGTACGACCTGCCACAACCGTGGAAAGAGGATCGGCGTCAGCTTCCAGGGGCTGATGGAGACCGCATGGAATGGCGCCCCCGATCCCCACGGTGCAGTGCAGCCGGCGCTTCACGGCAAGCGT
>Ga0272448_1003080_pt1 | contig 20164 bp, 16 predicted proteins | sample YNPCB0191_FD_202220 | JGI IMG/M metagenome (GOLD analysis project Ga0272448, IMG submission 202220) | Hot spring sediment microbial communities from Yellowstone National Park, WY, United States - YNP-CB-019-1 | ecosystem: Environmental > Aquatic > Thermal springs > Hot (42-90C) > Sediment... | reverse complement strand
TGCACCTGGAACTGTTGCGCTTCAAACAAATGCTCGATTGGATTGTCTGCGAAATCATCGCCCTATTTCGCAATGGCTCAATACCTTGCGTCATCCGTCCACCTTAAAACAAACTTCAAACTACTGAAGTTACAAAAAGACAGAAAAAACTAATGTGAAAGTTTCCCTGCCCCAGCCAATGGGTGGAACGCTGCAATGTTGTTGTCCCATCTCAGGCACTGCGGCAATAAGCCCGAAAAGCCGCCCTGCGAGTCGTTTATTACTACCGGTTGTATCAAGTCGCCGGCGAACCGAAACAACCCTTATCGAGGGGCTTTCTCTCAGCCTGTTGACAGGGAGTTGTCTGAAACGCAGAATGAGCTTTACGACGGAAGCCAATCAATGAAACCTCGCCGCGAAAAACATCCTCAAATCCCACCACTTGTTTAAGGAGTTTAGCATGAATCGCTTTGCTTCCAGACGTTCATTTCTGCAAATCGGCTTTGGTTCGTTGGGTTTGCTGGCCCTGGGCAGGGGGACGGTCGCCAGGGCTGAAGAACAACCTGATGAAAAAATCCTGGGACGCTCCGGCGTGGCCACCACCGAACGCCCGAAAGGGGCCTGGCAGCCGGTCTCGGATCGAAAGATTCGGGTGGGAATAGTCGGCTATGGGGTGTGCAAGTTCGGGGCGGCTTTCGGGTATCAAGACCATCCGAATGTAACCGTCGCCGCCGTGAGCGACTTAATACCTGAGCGTTGCGCCGAACTGGCGAAAGTCTGCCGCTGTGAAAAGACCTACCCTTCGCTGGAGGAATTGGTGAAGGACGACACACTGGAAGCGGTATTCATTGCTACCGACGCCCCCAGTCATGCCGAACATAGCATCCTCGCCCTGCGGCATGGCAAGCATGTCGGTTGTTGCGTGCCGGCGGTGTTCGGCTCTCTGGAGGATGCGGAACGGTTGCTGGAAGCCGTCAAGCAAAGCGGCCGAAAATACATGCTCTTTGAGACCTCCGCCTTCCATGAAGATTGCTATGCGATGCGGAAAATCTATCAGGCCGGAGGATTTGGAAAGCTCGTTTATTCAGAGGGCGAATACTACCATTACATGCCGACGCCGATTCCCTCCTTCCGCGATTGGCGCGTCGGTCTGCCGCCGCAATGGTATCCGACCCATGCCACGGCCTATTACGTCTGCGTGAGCGACAAAGGCTTCCGCGAGGTTACTTGCCAGGGCATGCCTAGCATCATTGAACATTTGCAGCCGGCAAACAATCGTTACCACAATCCTTTCGGTACGGAGGTTGCCATGTTCAGGACAGAAGAAGGCGGCACGGCGCGCATCGTGATGAGCTGGGACACGCCCGGCTGGGAAGGCGAGGTCGGCCGAGTCCGCGGCCGGCAAGGGTCAATGGTAGGAATGAATTATCAAGGTCTGCTGAAGAATCTGCCTGATTTAAGCCGTCCTCCGCTTCCGCCCAGCGTCAAAACCGGCGGCCATGGCGGCTCACACGGCTTTCTGACCAACGAGTTTATCACTGCCATCCTCGAAAACCGTGAGCCGATGATCGGCATCATTCCGGCTTTGAACTTGACCGTAGGCGGCATCGTCGCGCACCAATCCGCGATGAAAAACGGCGAAACATTAAAAATCCCTCAATACGCCTAACACACCCCTCAGCACCCTCCCAGGCGCGCGACCGAAAGCCGCGGCCTTACTCTCGGATCGCTTCGTACATGGCCACGATGTTTTCCGTGGGCGTGTTTGGCTGGAGATTATGGCAGGGAGCGCATATCCAGCGGGCGGAGCGGTAGATTTCTCTGCTTTCCCGCACCTCCCGACGCACATCTTCCGGCGTGCCGAACGGCAGCGTCTTTTGATTGTCGATCGACCCGTGGAAGATGATCCGCCGCCCGAAATCCCGCACCAAGCCTTCTCGTTCCATGCCCGCGGCTTGCCACTGGATAGGATTCAAAATTTCAATACCTACGCGGTCTATCAAATCCGGCAGAAACGGCCGGATCGCTCCATCCGAGTGATACATTACATGAATACCGTACTGCCGGGCCAGGTCGGCCATTTTGATCTGATTGGGCAAAAAATATCGGCGGTACATGGCCAGGCTCATCAGCGGGCCGGTTTGTGCGCCAAGGTCCTCGGCCACATAAGTGAGATCGATCCGACCGCCGCCTGCTTCGAAAATCCGACGGTGGTGTTCGTAATGAAATTCGAAAAGATGACCGAGGACGGCGTCGGCGATTTCCGGTCGCAGAGCCAGGTCCTCAAAAGCGCGTTCCAGTCCCCGCAGGTAGCCGTAGAGCAAAAACGGCTCATAACAGCCTGCATGTATGGGACGAAACCCATCGTCCTGAGCCAGGGCCTCGGCGATGGGCGAATAATCGAAATCGTTCGGGCTGGGCCAGCGGAAGGCATGAATCTGGGCAGGGGAGTCATACTCAGCCAACGGATGATAACAAGGTTCATTATACACGCCGCTGCCGTAAGAAGCTTTCCGAAACCGCACCCCCCACATGTCCGCCTGAAGATCGTCGGGATGATGAGACAACTTCCACCTGGGTTGCACAAAGCGGCGGGCATCGATGTCCAATTTCCGGTACAGAGACTCCTCGTCGGCACAGTTTAACTCCTGCAACAGCCGTTGGGTTACTTCCGGCGTAGCCTGATAATCGGTGGGTATCTTATCCGGCTGCCGGCCTTCTAACAAAGACATCCAGCGCTGGCGGGGCGTCATCGGCATGGAAAGTTCTTCTCCTCGAAACCGGCAATCGGAAAAATTGGTTCGGAGCGACGTGAACTCCCGACGGTTACAATTCCAGCGGGAGCTTCACAGGTCGGCCGTGTTGAGCAAGAGAGCGATCAATGGCGAAGCAGACTTCATGGGTTTTGTAGGCGTCGGACACGTTGCAGTGGGATTCCCGTTCCTGAAGAATACATTCGACCAGGTGGTTCATCTGGGCGTCGAACGGATGATGCTCTACAGCGCCGGAGTCCGGTTCGATGGTCTGCATGGTGGTCCAGCCGGTCTGGCCGGGAAAAAGCCGACGGGACCAAATCCGGTTGTCCCGCAAGGTGCCTTCCGTACCGGCCAGGTCGATATTGAAACTGTAGGGCATTTCCGCATCGAAAAGGACTGAAGTTTTGCCGATAGTCCCATCGTCAAAGCGAAGGATGGCCACGACGTTGGCCGGATACTCGAACCTCCCTTTTTTGTTGTTAGCATAGGCGGCCACTTCCACGATTTCCCGACCTGTCAAATAGCGGATGGCGTCCACAGCATGGCAGCCGCCGGTGAGCATGGCGCTGGCGCCGCCGGCCAGCGTCCGCCCCCACTCCCAACCGCTCCACCATTCCGCTAAACCGTGCCAGTAATCCACTTCGACATAGAACACTTCTCCAATGGCGTCGCGGGCCAGAAGATTACGCAGATTCTGAACCAAGGGATTCCAGCGGAGCACAAAACTGACGAGGCTGCGACTGCCTGCCTGCACCACAGCGTCCCGCAGGGCTACATTTTCTTCCATGGAGATGCACATCGGTTTTTCGATCATGAGGTGTTTTCCGGCCCTGGCGGCGGCTATGCCCTGCGCGGCGTGGACATGGTTCGGCCCGCTGATGTTTACGATATCCACCCTGGGGTCCGCCAGCACTTGCTCGAAGCTCTCGGCCACCTCACACTCCAGATGTAACTTTTCCACCAGCCGTCGGGCGCTTTCCCGGCGCCGGCTGGACACGGACACGATCCGGCAATGAGGATTCTTCTTCCAACTGGCGGCATGTGCGTAAGCCACCTGCCCGGCCCCATGAATAGCCACCCCCAATTTGCCTTCGATCATGCAAGAGCCTCCTTAGCGGAGACCAGGTCTGACACCAACCCTGTTCGGCACGATTATTGCATACCGCGAACAGCGTGGCAAGCAATTGGCAGCTCGCTGGTTTCGACGAAGGGAAAAGGTCTTAAAAACCTCCTGACCCCTAGTATCCTTTACCATTCCTCCCTGACTCTCTAATTCCCTGTCACTTTTCCCCGATTCACCCTCTTGCCCTGGAGCAACTTTCGAAGGTCTTCTTTCGTGATGTTTTTGGGAATGTCGATTACCTCGCCATCGACGCGAAGCGCCTTTACCACGTTCGGATGGAGCGAGTTCAGTTTTCCCAGCCCGAAGGGGGAATCCTCTTTCAGCAGATCGTCTAGGCTAATATCTTTCGGCTCCTGAAATCGGACACCACAGCCCAGGGATTCAACCACAATCACCGCGTCGTCCGGCAGAGGCAGGCTGGAATCGGGATGCACCAGCATCAAGTAGGTAATATAGTGTGCTGCGAAAGGGTTCTGCCCAAGTTTAATAGCGCGATCTGCATTCGGACAAAGGCCAATTTGTTGGTCATATTCAATCTCCGTCGGACAAATGAACCTCATCCATACTATTTCCAGCCCAGGGTTGTTCTTAGCCCATTGTTGGTTCTTCGGACTACTCCAAGGTTCATTGTAATGATAGCCTTTCAAGCTAGCTATTGCTTCCCGTTCTTGCTCCGTTGATAAAATATAGGCCTTTGAAACAATGTAAGGAGCGAGAACTATTGATCTTCGCATAACGTAGTGACAACAGTGCTATCGAAAGAGTCCGCTATGTTTGAGGAATGCACGACCCAAATGGGGGCGATTGCGCACGCGGCAAGCGACTCGCTGCGCTTGATGGCGTATTTGCTTGAGGTTCTTGCCAACGAAGTTCGCCATCAGGCTGGCTGCCGACAAATGGGCCTAAAAGTATTCCATGGGGTTGAGTTCGGTCGCATAGGGCGGCAGGTATGCCATTGTCAGCCACGAGTCTTGCTGCCGCAGCTAGGCTTGCACGTCTCCGCCGCGATTCGCCGGCAGCCGATCCCATAGCAAAATCGCCTTTCGCCCCCGAAGATGCTGCTTCAAGGCCTTCAAGTAATCGAGAATCTGCGGCTGTTTGCTAGCGTCGGGCTGAAGCCGCAGTCAAAGTCCAAGCCGCTACGCCGTCGTCGTAGTTGCCAAACCGGCAATGGCCGACAGCCGGTTCCAGTAGAACGGCGTGCCCCCGAGCGTGTTTTTTCCCCGCTGACCCCACGTGCGCCGCCCCTACGGACACTCGGCAAAGCCCCTTTCGTCCAGGAATATCAGCCCGTCCCGAGTGTCGCGTGCTTTTTTTTGATCCGCTGCCAGCGATATTTCAGCCACCGTCGAATCGCCGCATCGTCTCGCTCGCGGGCGCGACTTTCCGGCCGCTGTCAACTCCACCCCAACTGCCCCAAGAGCTTCCAGACATGACCGTGCTGGTAACAGCCGCCTAACTGCTGCTGGATGCCTTTCGCAAACCGCGTGAGCGTCCAGAGGTTCGTTTCGTACCCTGGGGATTGCGGCCCATCGAGCAGCCTGGCCACCAAATGCCACAGGTCTGCGTCCGCGAGCCGTCGTTTGCGGCCGGTGCGGCCTGCACCCCGCAATCCTTCGCTGCCGTCGTCATCCCAAGGAAGGCCCCACCGGCTGGCGCTTTGCCGCCTGACGCCCTGTCGGCGTCCGATCCCCCCGTACCGCTGCCACCGTCGCCTTGGCCTTCAAAGTCGGCTCGATCCGTCGCCGCTTCGCTCCCCTGCCTTTCTCCCAAAAACTGGACCAATCCTACCAGGGATTCGACTCAAAGTCGTGGTCCAGTTTCTTGGGGCCACTATAACTGGCAGCCTGCCACAGATCGGTCAACGCTTGTATGTATTCGAGATTGGCCTCCGCTACGGCACGCTGAGCCTGAAGGACTCGCAAATACTCGAACTGACCTCCTTGATAGGCAGCCAAGGCGAGTTGATATGCCTCCGAGGCATCGGGCAAGACGGATTTCCGGTACGTCTCGGCTCGCTCCCTGGCGGCGTCGTAGCGGCCGAACGCAGTTGCCAAACGACTCAGCAGTTGATTCTGCACGTTGACTACGTTGGCTGCCGCACGCCCGACTTCTGCGCCGGCCGCCTGCACGTTGCCCTGGTTCCGGTTGAAGACGGGAATCGGCATACTTACACGGAAGACCCATTGGTCCTGGTCGTCAACATTATCGCGTTCGTAACCGGCCCCTACCGTGACGTTGGGAATCCGCTCCGCTCGCGCACGATCGAGGGCAATCTGCACCCGGTTTAAGGCAATCTGCGCGGCACGGATGTCAGGGTGGCAATCCAGCAGGCGGCGTGAAGCGAGGTCGAAATCGTAGTTGGGCCACGCGGCGTCAAGTTCGCCTCTGACAATTGTATCCGGCAATTCGGGTGCTCCGATGGCAGCGGCCAGCCGTCGCCACGCGGCGGCGCGATCACGATGAGCCGCTTCGAGTTCCGCTCGAAAACGGTTCAACTCGACTCGCATCTGGATCAGATCGAGAGGCGCGACCTGCCGTCCTTTCACCAGAATCTCGGTAGTTTCGGTGGCTTTGGTCGCCAGACCAACCAGTTCCGAGAATATCTCTATACGGCGTTGAGCGGCCAGCACCTCGAAATAACCTCGCCGGACCGATGTATACAGCGTGAATCGCTGACTCACAAGTGCCAGCGATGCTTCGTTGACCTCACGTTCCGCAACCGAACGTCCCAGCCGGAGCTTGCCGCCGGTGACCAACTCCTGGCCGACGAAGGGGGCAACGATGAAACCACCCGGCCCGTTACGGTTGCCCAGTTCCGTTCCCTCGGTGCTAACTGTGGGATTCGGATACAGTCCGGCCTGGACGGCTTTGCCCTGCGCGGCTTCGACCTGCAAGGCGGCTCGGCGCAATTCCGGGTTCCGTTCCAGGCTGATACGGAGGAGGTCCTGCAATCCCAGGGAATGCTGTTGTTCCTGCGAAGTCGTTATGCCGGCCTCCGCTGGAGTCTGAATCTCCTCCGCCGGCTCGGGTACGACCGCTGATGCCAGACGAACTTCCTGAGAAACCGGAGTGTTGGTTTCCGGCGAGGACTGCGGCACTTGCTCGGATGGCTTTGGCGTGTTTGCCGATACAGCCTGAGGCTGCGACGTGGCGGCGTTCGGTCTAAGCTGGGCTTTTGAGTGAGCACAGCCTTGCGCGAGGAAACCAAGAAAAGCCGCCAGCAAAGCAGCAGAGAATATTTGTTGGTATTTCTCCCCATCCATGAGCACTCCCTCCCTGCGGCTGGTGATTGCTCCATCCGTGAAGCAACCCCCTTATCGTTCTCTCGGATTCTCCATCATGCAGACTCGTTATTATTCACAGTCGTCGAATACCTCATACGTTGGTCCCAAAACTACGCGCCGCGCAGCGAGGATACAATATCGGCTCTAGCTGCTTGCAGCGCGGGCATCAAGCCGGCCAGCATTCCCACGATGATCGACACTCCCAGCCCGATTGCAGCCAACGTCGGCGAAGCGGCGAAGGTGATATTGATGCCTTCGGTGGCGACCGCTAGGCCGCTCCATTGCAGCGTGGCCAACGCGCTTCCCACGCCCAGCACGCCGCCCGCCGTGCTGAGGATCATGCTTTCGAGCAGAACCAAGCCAAATATCCGGTAACTCGTCAACCCGAGCGTTTGCAGGACGGCGTGTTCTTTGACACGATCTTGCACGGCCATCATGGTCGTTGTGGAAACCAGCGTAATCACGAGGATAACGCAGGCGTAGCCGAGGTAATTCGTAAATCCGATCATTTCGCCAAGATCGCCGACCGCGAAGGCTTCAAACACTCCCTTTCCGCGCGTATCCGTCTGAACGCGGTCTGCTTGGAATGCGTTGTCGATGGCTCGTGCCACCTCCCCCGGATCAGCCCCTTCGGCCACCTTGACTTCAAACTGCGTTACCATCCCGAGCGAGTTCTGCCCTGGGGCATACTGAAGAAACTCCAACTGCGTATAAATCATGTTCTCCTCGGCGGGCACGGGCGACGAGAAAATGCCTACCACGCTCACCGTCACCTCGCCGACCGTGAACTTGTCGCCTTGCTTCAATCCGCGCCGCGCGGCCACGGTCTTTCCCACCAAGGCCGCGTCGCGCTGCCGTTCAAAGGTGGCGAAATCTCCCGACAACAACGATAAGTTGCGATATGCCCGCAGCTTTTGCGGCGGTACTCCGTGGAAGACGATCAGGTCGATCGTGGCCCCGCAGTTGTTCATAAACACTTTGACGGGAAGATAGTCCTTCACGCCGGGAATCTTGGCGATCACTTTGCCGTAGTCCTCGGGCAAGCGGCTAGTTTCCGGGCAGAAACGGTAGCGTTGAAAGACGATCAGCGAGCGGTCGCCGTCCTTGTTCTTGCTCAGACTCTTCATGCCCTCGTGGATGCCCCCGACAAAGGCAAAGACGAACAGCGCCACGGCGGCACCGCTGAGCGTCAGGAGAGAGCGGGTGCGATGGCCCCAAAGCGTTTTCAAGACATAAGGAAGAAACCTGTGCATGGTTAGGCCCTCGCCATTTCGTGCGCGTGCGAATGCTGATCCCTATCGAGCAGTTTCCCCTTTTCCAAGCGGAGTCGGCGGCGGGCGATGCCGGCGGTCTTCGGATCGTGAGTTACCACCAGGAACGTGGTGCCCAATTCCTCGTTTAGACGTTGCATCAATTCAAGAATTTGTTCCGTACTCTGGGCGTCGAGGTCGCCCGTGGGTTCATCGCCAACCACAAGCACGGGATCGGCGACAATCGCCCGCGCAATGCCGACTCTTTGCTCCTGCCCACCGGAAAGCTGCCGCGGATAGTGCTCAGCCCGATCCGCCAAGCCGACCGCCTCCAGGGCAAGCATGATCCTTTTGCGCCGCTCCGAGCGGGAGAAGGGCAACAGCAGCAAAGGCAACTCTACGTTCTCGTAGGCCGTCAGAACAGGGATCAAATTGTGTGTCTGAAAGATATAGCCGATGTTCGCCGCTCGCCAGTAAGCCAGCTTCGTCCGCGAGAGCTTCGTGATCTCCGTGCCGTTGACGATGATCGTGCCTGCGGTAGGCTTGTCGATCCCCGCGAGTAGGTTCAAGAGAGTACTCTTGCCCGAGCCGCTGGCACCCATGAGAGAAACGAAGTCATGTCGCTCGATTTCCAGTGAAACTTCGTCGAGCGGCTTGATTGTGTGCTCGCCCTTGCGGAATTCCTTGGTGACGTTTCGTACTTCCACCAGAGCCATGATTTTCACTCCTGCTTGTTTGATGTAAATGGATGCAGCGCAAGTCTTACTTTTCTTTTTTTCGTCGGCGATAATCCGTTTGATTTTTTTGGAAGGGCCTCTTTGCGTGGTGGCTTCGACTCCTTGAGTTGTGTCTTCGCCGACCACCGTGATCCGCTCGCCGTCCTCGAGTCCCTCACGGCCACTGATGATAAGTTTGTCCAACTCGGTAAGCCCTTCCAGGACCTCCACGAGGTCTCCTTTGCCCGTTGGTTGACCGATCTTGACCGTCCGCGAGCGGGCTTGCCCAGCCGCCTGGTCCGCCAGCCATACGCGGCTCCCGCCCTCGCCGTTTTCCACCAGCGACATCGGCACAAGCAGGCGAACTTGGTCCGAAGCCTTCTTTTCGCTGCCCGGCTCGGGAGCCGCCAGGAAGGTCACCCGCGCCAGCATGTCGGGCCTTAAATCCGGAGGCGGATTCTTGATGGCCACCTTTACATCCTGGGTGTTCTTCTGCATGTCCGTGAAGGCGGTCTTAAACAGCACTTCTCCTTCCAAGCCGCTGGGTACTGCCTCGGTCTCGATCTTGACCGGCTGGCCGGGCCGCACGCGGGGTACCTGGTCCAACGGCACATCAGTCCTCAACTGGAGCATTTTCGGATCATAGAGCGTCACGACTGTGCTTGATTCCTGCATCGCATTCGGAGAAAGACCGCTTACGCGCAGACCGGGCCGGGCCACCAGACGCAACACCCGGCCATCTTGCGGTGCGCGGACAACCATTCGTTCCAGGCGAAGTTTTGCGGCCTCCACAGCATTCCGGGCCCGGCTCACAAGTGCTTCCGCCGCTTTCAGGTTGGCCTCACTTGTTTCAACATCTCGCGTCTCCTCGATCTTCAAGTCCAACTGCTGCTGAAGTGTATCGCGTCGGGTCTTTAAAGCCACAGCTTCCGCTTACAGTTGTTGCTTGCGGATTTGAAGTTCCCGCACCGTGGCGATTGCGCTGTCCAGTTCGCTCTGTGCCAGATCGACGGCCCTTTGCGACAAGGCTGCCTTCGCGGTCATCTTGCCTTCCAGGTCGAGTCGTGCAAAGCGAAGATGGGCTTCGGCCGCCTCCAGCTTTGCAGGCAAGGTAGCCGACTCCGTCCAAACCTTGGACAGCGCGGCTTCCGCCTCAGACAGTTGCGCTTGCAAATGGACTGGAAACATGAAGCGACTTCGAGCCGAAGCCAAGTTGGCCCGAGCCTTGGCCAAATCGGCCTCCCGCAGCCAAAGTTCGGCCTCAGCCTCTCGCAGGGCGAGTTTGGCGTCTATGTCTATCAAGTACGCCACCGGCTCGCCCGCCTTGACCTCTTGCCCTTCGACCACCAATAGCCGCTCCACCACACCCTCAGCCAGAGCGGGAACAACAATCGGGGTCGGCCGGGGTTCTACCCAACCGGCGGCCTGAAATAGGGGTGTGCCCAGTTGCTGAGCTTCGGTTTGGGAGATGAGGACCGGCATTACGGTCACCGGCCTGGAGGGCAACAGACTTGCCCTCGCCGCCCAAGCCATCAGAACTGCAAAGCCCAGCAGCAGCCCGCCAGGCACAACGTAACGCGCCAGCAGGCTGATACGGCGGCGAGGGGCGCAAGCCGCTTTCTCTCCGCTTGCGATCCCATCGCGATGGACCGCAAGTTGTCTGAGGTCTAAGCGAATCGTCGTTTGAGCTTGCGGACCGGACGGTACCAATTCGCCATCGCTTTCAGTGGCGATATGCTTCAAGTCCAGATGATGTTTCATAGACATTACCTCTTCCGGCCGTTCGTCGGCCTAGGGCCTCTACAGTCTTTCAGGCCAATCATTTTGAGAGCTGATACGATCTATTTACTATCCAATGCTTTATTATCTACCGGCTTCTCGCTGTATCCGCGGTTGAACAAAGCGCTGGCAATTATGCAATTGACCGTACCGTCTTGGTTGCATTGAATATGGCCGCGAACAACCACGATGCTTCCCTCTTTGATGCCCAACAGTTCGCGGGCGTCCTTCAAGATAGTCTTGCCCTCGCTATCCACGAACTTGACCATGATGAGGTTCGGCAGCAGGGCTTCCTTGGGCATACAGCAGTAGGAATAGGGCTTGGCCGTGCATTCCGGGGCCGGCAGTCCGAGATCGACGATGGTGAAGGCCGCCCGGCCCTTGATAATCGGCTCCAAGCTGCCGGCCACCCAACCGGCAACTACCACTTCTTCGCCGTCCTTCCCATTTTCACGCACCTCGGACACGCTCTTGGCCCCGGCAGGTTCCTCCGTTAGAAGACAGGTCGGGTCGGGCGCGGCTGCCAATGCCCGTGTTGTTGAGGAGGGAGTGGCTTTCGAACTTCCGCCACACCCGGTCAAGAGGAACAATGGAGACACGACCAGCAACAGAAGTACCGCAACTCGAATCATAACTTACTCCTTTCCAAGAAAAATGGACAAAACGCTCAAAGCGATTTAAGGCTTTCACAAATCGACATTCGCATGGCTCGAATGGCCGGCGGCAGTGCGCCGATGATTCCCAACAGCAGGCCCACGCCGCATCCGATCAACAGTGCAGTGCTGTCGATCCTCAGCGTGAAGGCTCCCATCGTGAAACGGATAGCTGCGCCGTCGATCAACGTCATGGCCAGCATCGCCGACAATAGCGCAGCCGCCGCCGCCAGCAGTGCCCCTTCCTGAATGAGGCTGACAAGGATGGCTTGCCGCGTATAGCCCAACGTCTGGAGCATGGCTAACTCGCGGACGCGGCCCAGGACGTTCCCGTACATGGTGTTCAGCCCGGCAAATACTCCGGCACCTCCCACCAGGAGCACCATGATCCAGGCCAGCATCCGCACCGGCCGATAGTGAACCTGGAGTTTCTTGTAGTAGTACGTTTCCGGCGTAGCTTGCAGTTCCAGGTCCAGCCGTTCCTTACAGAACTCGTCGATCGCGCCGAAATCTCCCCCCGGCCCCAACGTGATAGCCACGAGGCTGATGTCCTGTCGTTTCATCACCTGCTGAAACTCCTCTAGTGGGCCCCAAATCTCCGATTCTAAGGCGGAACCCACGGCCGCAAAAACTCCGCTGATTCGCCAGTTTTGACCTTCGATCCGGATGCTCCGGCCGACCGCCAAAAGTTCCGCAGGTCTGCCCAGCTTGGTAGCCGCTAACCTGCCCACCATCACTTCGCCGGTTTGCGGCCAATGACCTTCGACGAGTTGCACCTGCCGACGCACCAAAATGGCCGACGACGTGACTCCTCGAATCAGCCCCAAGGTGCCCTCTTCGTCACCTTCCGTGTTGACGCGCGTGGTCAAGTAAAGCTCCGGCGACGCATACGTCACTCCATAACGGCGCTGGACGCCCTCCAGACTGGCCGAGAGGAGAGCGAGCGAGCGGGTCGGTATCGACGAGCTTTCCATGTTTTCGCCGCCGCCTAGCGAATGGATCATAATCACCCGAGGATCGCCGCTGCCGGCCAGCGAAGTTTCCAATCCACGAATAAAGCCCACGACCACGAACACCAGCAGAACGACCAACGCCAGACCGCCTAACGTAAGCAGAGTCCGTCCCGGCCGGCGGAACAAATTCCGCACGCCGTATTCCCACGGAAGAAGTCGAAGATGAAACATGGCCGATCTACCTCGATCCTGGATACGATTTCATGCCCGACACACGACTTAGTCGTGCGTAAAACGGCCGATCTCTTGGTGGTGATTTCCCACCGATGCTCCGGCAGGGGGAAAACGTGAGATGTGTAGGCCGTAGTCTTGAATAGGCCACACAATGCGTCCCCTAAGCGCACAGCAGGGGCCGCAGAACCCCGATTAAGCCCTCGGAGGACGGATCAATTCTTCGGGATGCGGCTGCCAAACATGCAAAAGCGCGTCGGCGTTGACTCGCCCAAGGCAGCCGAGAGGTTGTATGACAACCGCAGGCGTGAAGCAGAAGGGAACATTGCCTGAATCGCACAAATGACAGTTCCCTGGGCAGGCCGGCGAACCGGGACACGAGCGGTCTTCGACTGGTGGAAAAAAGGTTCGAGCAGGTGAAAGGCTCTGCCGACTCTTGACCAGTAGTTTCAGAACCCTTTGGCAGGGGCATGGCTCAGTTGTGCAACCTGTTTGCTCCAACCCCTCTATGCGGGGACTTCGGCATGACTTAGAACCAACATCGTTAGTATTCCGCCAGTCGCCGGCTCCACATAACAAGGGACAGCAATCCTTGCCCACCAACAGCCCATCCGGCGCGGTGGCGAAAAAAATGCCGCCAGGCAGGTGAGAGAAATCAGGCGTCGGCTGCGGAAGAACATACAGCTTAGTAGTCAAAGTAATCTTTCCGACTATCCCACTTATATCTGCTATCGGCTGATTTGTCAACCAGACTTGAGCCTGACTCATGCCCAGTTTTCTTGGCCGCTGCAGAGGACGACGGCGACTTCGACAAGCGCTTGTCGCGGCACAAAAAGTGCTGTTGAACGGGTAGCAAGGATAGTGTACATAATATAACCTAAGAGAAACAGTGAGGAAATGTTTAGGCGGCGAGGCTATCGCCGCCGGCATCGTCTTTGGTCCTTCAAAACCTACGCCGTTTCTGCATCCATGTCTGCTGCGACTCCCTCACGCCAACTATTGGACCAGCATAAGCGGCAAGTAGTCCTGGCGTTGGTAGCCAACGGGAGCAGTCGGCGGGTGGCGGCGCGCTACCTGGGCTGTGCGCCGAGCACCATTACGCGTACCGCCGCACGCGATCCGGTTTTCGCCGCCGAGCTTGCCCGCGCAGAACAGGTTGCCGAGCTGAAACTGCTGCGGCTGGTGCAGTCGGCGGCGAAGTTTCCGCGCTACTGGCGGGCGGCTGCCTGGCTGCTGGAGCGCAAAAACCCGGAGGATTTCGCCGCGCGGCCGCCGCGCCTGATAACCGACGAGCAGGTTGCGGAGATTACTGCCCAAATCATCGACGCGCTCTACGAAGACCTGCCGGAAGAGAACTATCGTCGAGCGATCGAAAGGCTCACGGCGGCGCTGGAAGAGATTCGCAGCCTCCGCGAGCCGATTATGGTGGAGCTGCCGGAGGAGGTGAGCGAGGCGCAGGCAGCCCAATCTTCCCAAAGCACGCAGATTACCAGTGCAACACACTACCCAGAAGTATAAATCGACTTACGTACAGACGAGGAAACTTTAAGTGATGAACTGCCAGAGAGTTGCGACGAAGCGGAAAAATCTAACTCAATTGAAGCGCCGTAGTTGTGTTGCACTGTTGCAGTTTGCGGCCGCCGGAGATAGCAAACGACCTGAACGACTGGGATAAATACGTAAAATGGAGAAAGTTGGCAGGCAGGGATACAAGATGGGTGAGGTTCACAGGCCGGGGCTGAAAATGAAAATCAGGACAAGCCAGCTAAGCCAGGCTGACAATGACGGGGGGCGATAGGGGGAAAGGCCTTTGCAATTGTTTTGTCCATCGGAAACGCCGGTCCTCCGCCTCCGGCAAAACAGGTTCGTAAATAGCCTTATTGCTGTTGGTCCTTTATGGATGTTTGTCGCAAGGGGAAAAGCTAGGGTATCCAGGCAGTCGGGCGCCTAGGAAGCCGCACATCGGCGAAGTTTTTGGGCTTCAAATGGTCTTGGACAAATCAGCCAAAAGCGTTAGAATCCGGCCTTTCTCGCTCATCGTAGCGAAGCGAAAGGAATCGCCGAAGAACGAAGGCCGCTTCGCGGTGTGGGACATGCGCCTGGTGAGCAAGCAGGTTTCGCATTGCGAAGAGGAGGGAGAAGTTTTTTTACAGAAAGGATCTTATGGCCTGGGAACGGAAGCCGCAGGCGGATGCCACTTTGCTTTCTCGTCCTCTGGAACTGCTCGTCCAGTTGGTGGTACGGTTTCCGCGATGCACACTCATCATCGCCGGCATAGTCACGGCCGCCTCGCTGGGGCTGATAGCGGCCAAGTTGGGGTTTCGCACCAGTCGCGCCGAATTACTGAGTCCGAAAAGCGACTATAATCGCCGCTGGCTGGAATACACCCGCGAGTTCGGCGACAAGGAAGATGTCGTGATTGCCGTCGAGGGCGAGGGTCGCAGCCGAATCGTGCCGGTCTTGGACGAGATTTGCCGGGAGCTGGCAAAACATCCCGATAGCTTTGGTGCGGTACTATCCGAGACCGACGCTCCGCGGTTGCGTGCGAAAGGGCTTTATTACTTAAAAACGGATGAGTTGCGCAGTATTGACGGTTTTCTGGATCAGGCGACACCGGTCTTGCGGGGCGATTGGTCGCAACTGAATCTCGGCGGCATGGCCCAGTGGATGGGTGCGGCCATGACTCGCGGCAGCCCTGCTGAGCGGCAACAACTGCTGGCTGCCATGCAGAACGAATTGCCGCGCGTGATCAATGGGCTGATGGCGGCCCTGGGGCAAGACGGCGCTTATCAATCGCCCTGGCCCAAGAAGTTGGGAGAGGACGAAAAACAGCAGAAAGTCCAGGCCGCAGCGGTGCAGCCTCTGGGATTGCCGCCGCTGATGAGTTTCACGCCGGGCATCGATCTTACGCCGGCGGAAGCCGAAGCCGCCGAGGCGCGGCTTCTCTCGACCGACGGTCGGATGGGCTTTATTCTGCTGCGGCTATTGGAGGAAGACACGCAAAGTTTCGCACAAAACAGCCAATCCATCGAGTTCTTGCGGCAATTGATTGCCGACATCGGCGCGCGGCATCCAGAAGTAAAAATCGGCCTCACCGGTCTGCCGATCATCGAATACGACGAAATGCGCGCCAGTGAACGATCGATGTCGCTGGCCACGGTGCTTTCTTTCCTCGGCGTGCTGGCGGTGATGATCGTTACCTTCGGCGGCGTAAGACATTCGGTGATGGCTATGGGCGCCTTGGTATTGGGCATGATTTGGGCCTGCGCCTGGGCGGCACTGACAATCGGCTATTTGAACATCCTGAGCATCGCTTTCGGCTCCATACTGTTCGGCCTGGGCATCGACTACGGCATTTACTACATTTCTCATTATCTTGATCGCCGCCGAGGTTCTCCCTCTACGAGCACAGCACTCGTGGAAACGGCGGGGCGTGTGGGACCGGGGATTCTCACCGGCGCGGTTACGGCGGCGATCGCTTTTTTCGCCGCCGGCTTTACTGAGTTTCCCGGCGTGGCGCAGCTCGGTCTTCTTGCCGGCGTAGGCATTCTTCTTTGCTGGCTGGCGCAAATGACCGTGTTGCCGGCCTTAATTTGTTTGGTGGACGCTGATGGGCCGATGCTGAACTTACCTGCGCCGCTGGACATTTGTCGCTGGCTGCGGCCGTTGTTCGCCTTTCCCCGCTGCTCTTTGGTCGTGCTGGTTTTGGCGACCTTACTGACGGCGGCCGGCGTGTCTTATTTGCGATACGATTATAACCTGCTGAATCTTCAGCCGGAAGGATTGGAAAGCGTGGATTGGGAGCACAAGCTATTCTCGCAAACGAACCGAAGCGCCTGGTATGCTCTGTCCATTGCCGATACGGCGGAAGAAGCGCTGGCGAAAAAGGAGGCCTTTCTTCGTTTGCCGATGGTGGAACGCGTAGTCGAGGTGGCATCGCGTTTGCCGAAAGACGTGGAAGAAAAGCGGCCGCTTGTGGAAAGTATTCATCGCCGGCTGGCAAATTTGCCCCACACGGCGCCGGAGATACCTGTGCTTCCGCTGTCGGAAATGGAGCGTTTGCTTTCGACGGCGGAAAGCCTCATATCTTCGCAAGCGGGAGCGGCGACGGCGGCTGCGGAACTGCGCCGTCTGCGGGAAAACTTGCAGCGCATCCCGCCGGAGGAATACTTGCGCCGGGTGCGGGCATATCAACAACGCATGGCTTCCGATCTGTTGGCGCGGTTACGTGCTTTGCAAGCCGCCTCCGACCCTGTGCCGCCCTGCGTGGCTGATTTGCCGGAAGGCGTGGCCTGTCGGTTTGTGGGCAAGACGGGCCGGTTTGCCTTGCAAGTTTACAGCAAAGCCAATATTTGGGAAGTCGGCCCGATGGAACAATTCGTCCGCCAGGTGCGGAGCGTGGACCCCGAGGCCACGGGGAATCCGTTGCAGGTTCACGAAGCTTCGCGCCACATGAAGCGCAGCTTTGAAGAGGCAGCCTGCTATGCCCTATTGCTGATTGTGCCAGTTGTGCTTCTGGACTTTCGCCGCTTAGACCATACGCTGTTGGCCCTCCTGCCGATGAGCGTCGGGTTGCTGCAAACATTGGGCTTGATGGGTCTGCTGGACATCCCGCTGAATCAAGCAAATATGATCCTGCTGCCACTGGTGCTGGGCATCGGCATTGAGGACGGCATTCATCTTCTGCACGACCTGCGCGGCCAAGGAAAGCATTATCGCGGAGCAGGCAATGCCGTAATCGTCGCCGTCGTGGTAAACTCGCTGACCACGATGGTCGGTTTCGGCGCGCTGATGATTGCCAGCCATCGCGGGCTGCAAAGCCTCGGCCGGGTGCTCACGCTTTCGATGGGTTGCTGCCTGATTTGCTCTTTGCTCTTGCCGAACCTGCTGCGCTGGGGAGGCTTCGCTGCTTCAAATGCCGAAAATGATGCCGTTCAAGATGAAAACGCACCGGAATCCGCCGATGGGAGCCTGCCGCTGGTGCGGCCGTTTCGTCGCGCGGCGTGAAGCTTATTCGTTTGCCCCGGCTGCCGAGAGCAGCGTCGAGTGCTTCCCCTGGCGGCCTTCTATCCAACTGGAAAGCACCCAGAGGCAAACGTCGCGGTAAGGAGGCTCCGGTCGCACGCAGACCTGGCAGCCGTCAACTTCGAGCACTTCGCAAGGAACGGATTCGCTGCCGGGCGTAAGTGAGCCGATAAAGGGTGCGATATTGACCAGCACCCGGTCGCCTTTTTGAATCTCCATCTTCACGCCTCCTGCCAAAAAAATGTATAATAAGGTATGATGCTCATGTTTCCCCGGTGATGATCACTCTATATCATTCTATAACCACTTGCTTAAAACCTTGCAATCCCCCATAATCGGGTGTTCACCCACTTTGATCTTGACATAGGGCGAGAAATAAAGCCTCCTTCCCCTTCGTGTTAAGAAAAAACATAGCGAAAGGAGGCCAACGATGGCTCGCAAGGGATTGCGCAAGGAGATTCGTCCGAAGGTTGCACAACTTCGCCAGGCGTATGGCAAGAGGGGTTTCTGACAGTCGGCGGCAACGGTTCGTTCTGGAAATGGTTGTCGGGCCGGTGGTTAGTTGCCGGAAGCAGCCGATCAGGAGTTGTTGTTGTAGCTCTGCTGGCGCGTGCCCGAGAAGGCGCATTTGATTCAGTTTGTAAGCCGTCAGGGTCGAAAGCTGGGACTTGGTTCGTCAAGGCGTTTCGACGCCGTTGGGGCGCGGAAGACGCCACCAGAGGCATCAAGTTTGCCCAAGAAGGTCGCAGATTTGTTCGGCTGGCTGGCGACGCAGCTCAGCCGCTTACTGCACCCAAAACCCAAAATCCTGCCCACATCGGCTACTTCGCCCCTGGGTGAACTCCAGGCTACCTTGCCTTGACACTCCACCCAATCTCCGGTATGCTTACAGGATTGCCAAAACAACTAAGTCTTGGCGATGTAAGAGGTTGTAACATCTCGGCCGATTTATGGATTCGAGCCGAAAAGGGGTGGTATTTACTTTTGGCGGGAAGCGCGAATGGACCCAAACGAATTACTTCGCATTGTTGACGCCATCCACCGGGATAAGAATATCGACAAAGAGCTTGTCTTTGCGGGGATCGAAGCGGCCCTAGTCTCTGCCGCCAAGAAGCATTACGGCGAGAATGAAGAGATCATCGTAAAAATTGACCGCGTCAATGGTTCGATCTACGGCAGCCATAACGGCATCCCGATGGAACCGGCAGAAATGGCCGAACGCATCGGTGCACAAACCGCCAAGCAGGTGATGATCCAAAAGATCCGTGAAGCAGAACGAGATGCACTCTATACGGAATACCTGGAGTTGCGCGGCCAGGTGGTAACCGGCGTAATTCAACGTTATGAAGGTGGCACAGCCACCGTTTCGTTAGGCAATGTGGAAGCCCTTCTGCCCAAAAGTGAACAAATACCCGGTGAAACGCATCATCCCAATGAACGTGTGCGCGCGACGGTTTACGAGGTAAAAAAGGTCGGCAGTCGGATCAAGATTGTTCTCAGCCGAACCAAGCCCCAGCTGGTTCAACGGCTTTTTGAGCAGGAAATACCGGAGATCGCAGAAGGAATAATTGAAATCCGTGCTATCGCTCGTGAACCCGGCTATCGCACCAAAATTGCCGTGAGCAGCACGGACCCGCGTGTGGATTGCGTGGGAGCATGCGTAGGCGTGCGCGGCAATCGCATCAAAAACATTGTCGATGAGTTGGCCGGGGAACGCATTGACATCGTCCGCTATAGCGACGACATGCAAGTTCTGATTCCCAACGCCTTGCAGCCGGCCAAGGTCGAGGAAGTGATTCTCTGCCAGATGTTGGGGCGCGCGATCGTGCTCGTGGCGGAAGATCAACTTTCCTTGGCCATCGGGCGACGTGGGCAAAACGTTCGGTTGGCCAGCAAGCTTTGCGGCTGGGATATTGAAATCATGACCCGTGAGGAACTCGACGAACAGATTGAGCAGGCGGTGCTCGGTTTTTCCGCTCTGGAAGGTGTCAGTCCGGAGTTGGCTGAACGCTTGGTCGGCGAGGGATTTCTGACCTATGACGATCTTTCGGTAATCGAACCGGATGTGCTTATGGAAATGGGGGAGCTGAACACCGAACAGGTGGAACGGATTGTTCAGCAGGCCGAGGTCAAGGCCGCTGAGGCCGAAAAGGCCGCCGCCGAACAACGTCGCCAACAACGCGAGCAGGAACGCTTGGCGGCCGCCGAAGCCGCGGAAGCTGCCGCCGCTCAATCGGCCTATTATGCCGACGGAAAGCCTGCTGAAGTTATCGAACAGGGAAGCACGCTGGTTGCGGAGTCTGAAGCCCCCCCGCCGAGTGCACAATTTACTTCCGATGGGCGGTCGCTGGCCTCTTCGACTGACTCGTCGGCTGCGGAGACGTCTGATGACGCCGCCACTTAATGGAGAAA
>Ga0272448_1003078_pt1 | contig 20177 bp, 27 predicted proteins | sample YNPCB0191_FD_202220 | JGI IMG/M metagenome (GOLD analysis project Ga0272448, IMG submission 202220) | Hot spring sediment microbial communities from Yellowstone National Park, WY, United States - YNP-CB-019-1 | ecosystem: Environmental > Aquatic > Thermal springs > Hot (42-90C) > Sediment... | reverse complement strand
ACAAAGACCTTTTCCTTTTTCAGGATGTAATTTTGTCGCTCCTCCATTTAAAGTTATCCTCCTTTTTCCCAGGAAGATAGCTTTTCCTAATACCCGCTTTCAAGTTCCACGCCTAGCATAGCAAACCAAACTCCTGATTGAGAAAAAGAATTTTATTTCAGAGCTCCGGCAATTACTATCCGGAGAACAATATGCCCGCACTTTATTTTTGTTCACGAATTCACGCTGAAGTTTATACAGTCAATACCATCATATGGTCACTATTATCTCATTCTTCCTGAAAGGGCCAATAATCCATGGGGGATTGTATTGTGCAGAAGCGAAAAGAGATTTAGCCGTTAGATTACGCTTTTTCAACCAGTTCTTTAACTCCTCCGCCTTCTCTTCGGCGAGCCTCTTTTTCAGATACCCTGGGAACCGGATTACCGCTGCCGTATGCGCATCCACTTTCCGGAATCCTATTTCCCTGGAATTAGGTTCAGGGAGGGTATCCAAGTTATATTTGGAAGGCATCACGAATGCTATTGTGTATCTGCCACCCTCAGATGCAACAGCTGATACCGGGGCAGTCATTTCTATTTTCTCAGGTTGCTCGGCCGTTGTTTCGGTGACGGGGGAAGTCATTTTGATACGGGTTCTCCTTTTATTATTGCCGAATATGAAATCAGCAAGGATCCTAAACCCCGTGTTAATCGCATGGTCATAATCTCCCTGAACTTCCACTTCTGCTAAGATATATCCCTCATACTCCCTTATTTCAAATTTGCCTTCTTTGGAAACTACCCTGTATCTGGGGCTTTCGATTGCCATATTTCACCTCACTTAGCCATGAGAGGCTTTCATCAAGGGTCGCCTTGCGCCTTATTAGCCGTGGAATTATACAGCAGCTCATAGGCCGATCTTACTACCAATAAAATACGTTATTGTTGATACTGCGACCGCCAGCACGGTGCCCCAAATCAGGTCAACTATTGTCACAATCAGCGGCCAATTTTTGACCGTGGCAAGATTTGTCAGATCATAGGTTGAATAGGCAATCAGTCCGAATAATCCTCCCAACAACAGCGCTTGCGTCCATGAGCTCTTCTCTACTGCCGGCATAATAACAAAAATAACTATGCCAACGATAAACAGTAGGTAGAAAAGAACAGCCGCTACCCAATTTACGTCAGTTCTCATCAAGAAACCGATTTGCTGGGAGTAAAAATTCTTGGCTACGAGTCCAAGCCAGAGCAGGTCTATTGCAAAAAAAACAGGCAATGCTATGAAATATAGTTTTACGAAAGTCACGTCTATCACCCCCATTCAAGATTATAACTGTTGAATGTGCTGCTCACTGTGACTCCGGTCCACAGCCGCAATCCCTTAGTTTGAATTATATTTAAGGTGCTTCTTATGGTCAAACCGACTGACCATCTGGACATCCCCAATATCTTTGCCGATAATATATTTAGAAAACAGGCTGTGTACCGACAAAATGTTCTGATGTTTTGACCATTAAATTAAAAAGGGGGCCAATTTGATTTTTCGCAGCGCACGGAAAATTTGGCAGCCGGCAGCATTTCAGGGGAAGATCGGGGCAAGAGGGTATTTTGAGGGCTGGTATTACAAGTTTGCAGATAAAAGTGAACAGCATGTTTGGGCATTGATTCCAGGCATCTCTTTGGATGAGAACGACAGGAACTCTCACTGCTTCATTCAATTCCTGGACGGCTCGGGGGCATTAAGCCATTATTTCCGTTACCCTGTAGACAAATTCTCGTATTCTTCTGATAACCCTGAAATCAAGATAGGCAGCAGTTGTTTCAGCCCCGCCGGAATTGAAATTGACATAGGCGAAAACTTCATGAGCCTGAAAGGAAAACTGAATTTTCAGGATATTAAGCCATGGCCAATTTCATTTTTCTCCCCGGGGGCTATGGGTTGGTATGCCTTCGTTCCTTTCATGGAGTGTTATCATTGTGTTTTAAGTTTTGACCATCTCGTTGAAGGGCAAGTAACATTGAACGGGCAATTGATCGATTTTAGCGGTGGCAGGGGCTACATAGAAAAGGACTGGGGCAGGTCTTTTCCCAGCTATCACATCTGGATTCAAACCAATCACTTTGCTGAACCCAGTACTTCACTCATGGTATCAATCGCCAACATCCCCTGGCTGGGAAGGTCATTTGATGGCTTTCTGATTGGTTTCTGGTATAAAGGCCGCCTTTACAAATTTACGACTTATACAGGGGCCCAGATCAAAACCTTTGATTATAATCAGGAAAAACTTACTTTACATGTTGAGTCGAAAGGACATCGCCTGGAGATAGAGGCAGTCTATAAAAAAGGTGCAGATTTGAGGACTCCGGTATTGGGTGAGATGCAGGGAAGATTATCAGAAAGCCTAACAGCGGAAACCAACGTCAGATTCTACGAAAAATCAAGTTGCACTGAATTAATGGTCTTCGGCGGCACCGGCAGGCATACAGGCATAGAAATTGAAGGGGCAATACCAACCAAGCTGAATTTATCCGGCCGCTAAAATAATCAAATTCTAACGTCATGCGGTATTATCAATGGATATTTTAAAAATTACAGGAGGTAAATTGCATGGGTTTTATTGTAACAGCCCAAACAACCGATATCCCCAACGGGCAAATGAAGTCTATTAATGCAGGGGGCAAGGACATCATGATAGCAAACATCGATGGGCAATATTATGCCCTGGGCCGGAAATGCACTCATTTCGGGGGAGATCTTTCCAAAGGGAAGTTAGAGGGGAAAATAGTAACCTGCCCCAGGCACGGCGCAAAGTTCGATGTGACTTCTGGGAAATGCATTGGCGGCCCGGCAAAAAAAGATGAGCCTGCCTATGAAGTAAAAGTGGATGGAACCAATATCCTGATAGATATTTAAAAGCGTGCTTGTTGACATCAGATTTGCTGATATTCAAATTAAAAATGGAAAATACTCACATTCCTTCACGCAGGCAGGTCGGAGGCTTATTTCCGGGCGATATAAAAACGCTCGTTTTGTGCACAGATTACAGCTTTGATGGTTTCCTATTCTGTAGCTATTTGAATTGTTGTTGGTGGGGCATTATGGGCAGTTCCCGAACTCTTGTTTGATAGAAAAAAACTTGTTCCGTCGCTTCAACAACTACTCAGTGATGAATATTCTGCGCAGGCATGGTAACAGGTAAATATAGTATGATTAGTCAAATTGTTAATGGGATAGCACAGGTTGCATTCTGACAGTTATACGGAAATGTTTCAAATCATCCAAGGCTGATTGTTGAATTACTATGTTCGAAAACTGGATTTTTTGGCTGGCGATAGGTTATCTGAGCGGTTCACTGCCATTTTCTGTGTGGCTGTGCAAATTATTTTTGAGTAAAGACGTCCGGTCTTATGGTGACCATAACCCTGGAGCTGTAAATGCCTGGCGCGCCGGAGGCTCAATGATTGGCATCACGGTATTATTGTTTGATTACCTTAAAGGTGCTGTACCTGTTACGCTGGCATCGTACTTATTTGGGATTGAAGGTTGGCAGCTGGTACCGGTCGCAATTGCCCCTGTAGCCGGACACGCCTTTTCCATCTTCTTGAAATTTGAGGGAGGTAAAAGCATTACGACGTCATTTGGAATCTGGACAGGTGTCACACTTTGGGAGGCGCCTACCTTGCTGGGCGTGTTTCTCGGCATAATCTATTTTATACAACTGCGCGACTCCTGGAATTTTGCCATTGCCATGATATGCCTGCTTGTATATCTGATTGCACGGCAGTTTCCGTACCCGGTAGTCACTATCTGGGCGTGCAATATGCTCATTTTCTGTCTTAAGAGCTGGAGTGAATTAAGATTGAAACCGTCACTGAGGCCCTGGCTAATTAAATATCTGCAGAATCATCGATGATAGAGAATTTAATTCAGAACCAAATAGGTATCACGGTATTTCTATCAGTTATTGTCCTAATATCAGTTTCAAATCTATTCGCTCTTAAGCCACTGAAAAACTTTAAATGCAGTGGTATTTCTCCAAGAGTGTCCATTTTACTGCCGGTAAGGAACGAGGAAAGCAATATACTAGCCTGCCTCGAAACCCTTCTCAACCAGGACTATGCGGATTATGAGGTCATAGTCCTTGAAGATTGCTCGACTGATGCTACCTGGGAACTGCTGAATTCCATTGCAGCAAATTATGATAAACTGCAGGTGTTTAAAGGTCTGCCACTTCCATCAGGTTGGGTGGGTAAGAACTGGGCATGCCACCAGTTGTCACAGAAAGCCAGCGGTGATTTATTACTTTTCACGGATGCGGACACAAGGCACCAGGCAAACATGCTGAGCTTGGCAGTCAGCTGTATGAATAAAACCGGGGCGCAGATGCTGAGCGTCCTGCCGCGCCAGGAACTTTTCACCTGGGCTGAGAAATTATCCATCCCTATCATTTATTGGGCGCTGATGTCCTTTAGCCCGTTACTGCTGGTCTTTCGCATAAGGGCGCCCTTTCTTGCTTTCGCCATCGGTCAATACATGCTTTTCCAGTCTCACGCTTATAGGAGCATAGGTGGGCATGCAGCTATCAGGGGAAGCGTGCTTGACGATATTGAGCTCACCAGGCAGCTGATCAAGGCCAGGTGGCGATGGATTATTGTTGATGGATCACAAGGTATACACTGCAGAATGTATACCGATTTCAATCAAGTGCATGAAGGTTTGGCAAAGAATCTCTTCAGCGTGTTCGGTCAGAATATTCCTCTTTATCTGTTTATCTGGATATGGATATTTGTCATTTTTTTTCAACCGGTAGTGATGCTCAGCCTTATAATGACAGGCGTTTTGTCTTCCAATATCATAACTGCTCTGGTAATTGCGGATATGCTTCTGGCTTTTATATCCTGGGCGATAGTAGCAGTGAGATTCGCTTTTATTCCTTATCTTTGCTTCAGTTATTACGCAGTAGTAATTATCACGGAAATAATTGCGTTTTCCTCAATTGTAAAATCGATTACACACTCAAACACCTGGAAAGGGCGCCGATTAATGTAATCTAAAATAATAATCTGCTATATCAATGAATGGCGATATTACTGGGTAATAATGCTGTTGTCTTGAGAAAATATCACCCTCAACGTTCTGAGATTTTGTCACTCCCTGTCCACATGGGCTCTATATTTACCTCGCCAAAGATGATCGGGGGCTAGCCTGGCATATATTCTTGGTTCTTGTGCCCATCTGCGGGGTAATGAGTGGTTTTCTGAGCACGGCAGGCTCAGTTGCGTCAGGGTCTGGCTGCAACACGATGGGTATAAATGGTGGGCGATACTGGATTTGAACCAGTGACCCCCTGTGTGTAAAACAGGTGCTCTAACCCCTGAGCTAATCGCCCGTCTGGCACGCCTGGTGGGGGTTGAACCCACGGCCTCAGCCTCCGCAGGGCTGCGCTCTATCCACTGAGCTACAGGCGCTCATGGTGCCGAAGGTGGGATTTGAACCCACACATCCGTTACGGATACTACGCCCTGAACGTAGCGCGTCTGCCATTCCGCCACTTCGGCACTGGGCAGCACAGGATTTGAACCTGTGACCCCTTGCGTGTGAAGCAAGTGCTCTAACCTCTGAGCTAGCCGCCCCCACGACGCTATATTTTATGCCTTACCATATCTTAAATCAAGATTACCCGAGCCGCACCCTATGACTATTTTCCTGTTTACATCCGGTGCATCATGTATCTATAATGCAGCTATATCATGCGGATTATAACCACCGGCGCATTAATTACAGGCTGTCTGCTGGCGCTTGCCACCGCCTGTTTATCAACAATGTCCGCCGGAGTTTCCCCGCAGGCCATCCAGCCGCCCCCTGCACCCGCTTCCGACAGTGCGGTAACGGTGCCGGTTAATCCGCCGCCTTCCGCTGATAACCCCGCAGTAAAAGTAGAAAACCGCACCGCTGAAGATAATGCATCCGTGCAGATCGTCCTGATACATTACCGCGGTACTCCCCTGCCGCTCGGCTGCTGCAACAATCTGCTGTACGAAAGGGATGAGTATGTGGCGATAAAAAACACCAGTCCTGTGCCACAGAATATACGCGGATGGAAACTTATCAACATCACAAAGGGCTATCCCGTTTTTACATTCCCCGAATACTTCCCCTGCATGCCCCTTTACAGGGATACTGCAGATGCGGTTGCGGGCCATACCCTGCAGACCGAAACCTACTATCGCTTTATAAAAAATCCGGCCGACACGGTGGAGGACCGCTTCAGCCGTGCTGTTTCTCAGCCCGATCCTTATCGGGAGAAGATCGACTGGTCGCAGTGCCGGGCAGGTGAGCAGCTCGATCAAACACCTCTCAAACCGATAGCGGCAGAACCGGCAAAGCCGGCACCCTGCATCCTATATCCGGGCCAGACCATTCTGGTTTTCACCGATGAAATCCACTGTCAGACGGGGGGCTTCTCATTCGGATACGGACAGGGCAATATCTGGGACAATCTCAAACCCGAATCGGCCGTACTTTACGATGCCACCGGCCGGGAAGTATCCAGAAGAAGCTACAGCATCGGTCAGCAGCCTTAATATTTCTCTGTATATTGATTTATTTTATACCTGTGTATATAATCAAGAAAACGATTAAACTTATTCAGGCCTAAATGCGTTAGCTTAATGAAAGTTTCGGGGATGTAATGGAGAAAATAATATGCAGCAATGGATAAGATGTGCCAGGTGCGGTGCGAATAATGCTCCGGGTCAGCGGTTCTGTAATGCCTGCGGCAGCCCGCTTCCTTCGATCTGCCCCAACTGCGGCACACCCGTAAACCCCGGCGCACCCTTTTGCCCCCGTTGTGGCATGACACTGTCGGCACCCCAGCAGCCCGGTTATCCCCCGCAGCCGGGATATTATCCTCCGCAGCAGCCAGGCTATCCGCCTCAACAGCCCGGCTACCCGCCACAGCCGGGATATTACCCTCCACAGCAACCAGGCTATCCACCTCAACAGCCCGGTTATCCGCCACAGCCGGGATATTATCCTCCACAGCAGCCCGGCTACCCGCCTCAACAGCCCGGCTACCCGCCACAGCCGGGATATCCTCCACCACCGCAGGCCCCTTATCCACCCAGGCCAGGTTATCCACCGCAACAGCCGGCTTACGGGCCCCGCCCCGGATATCCTCCGCCGGCCGGTGCAGGTGGCGGTGGAGGCGGAAAGGGTATGTTGATCGTTTTGCTCATCATTCTGCTGCTGGGTCTCGGTGGCTTCGGTTACTGGGCTTATACGCAGGGCTATTTCAAGGGTCTCCCGTTTAAGTTCGGAAGCGAAAATGCCACCTCCAGCCAATCTTCCGGCCCCAAGCTGACCACACCGCCCAAAATATCCGATGTGAAGGTCAGCGCACCGGCGGTACAGGAAGTGGGCATCGTGTGGAAAACAGACCAGTTCTCCAGCTCTCAGGTGGAATGGGGCACCACTACCAGCTATGGCAATAAAACAGAAGTGTTTGACGACCCGAGTACCGGAAAATCACTGGGCGTGGTTGACCACGGTGTTATCGTAAAGGGTCTTACCGGTAACACCACCTACCACTACCGCGTCATTTCCAGAAATAAAGATGGCCTCGAATCTAAATCGGATGATAATACCTTCACCACGCCTTCTGCCGACTGAAAAACGGCCATGTCTGTTCTGCCCGGTTTAAAGCTATGTATCAATCATCAGTTCAATGTCCCCGCTGTGGAGCACCCAATCTCAGGGGCACATGGGTATGCACGCACTGCGGTAATACGCTGATCGTTTTTTGCCCGCAGTGCCACGCCAGCAATGAGGCGGGAAGCCAGCTCTGCTATCGATGCCATACGCCTCTGGTTGCCCCTGCGCCGCAGGCACAGCCGATGTATCCTCCCTATCAACAGCCCCCGCCGGCATACCCCGGGCAGGGATACGCACCCCCGGACACGCATTCACAGCCACCCTATCAGGATTATCAGCAGCCACCCTATCAGCAATACCACCAGTACCAGCAGTACCCGGAATACCAGCCGGACGTGTATGATCAGTACGGCGGCTATCCACCACAACCACCACAGCCCGGCGACTGGATAACCAAGGGACAGGCTTTTTTCGATGGCCTGGTGGGCCGTCTCAAACGGTTCGTCCTGACCACCAATCCCATTCTATTATCATCACTGGTTGTGCTGGTGGTGGGATTAACGGTCTTCACCATACTTGCCTTTCAGCTGGGGTGGATCAGGACCTCTGCACCAGCGCAGCAGACACAGACCACAAAAGATACAACACCGGTTCTCATATCCATGCTGACGGTCAAAGAAGGCTCAACACCCCACAGCGCCATCATCTCGTGGGTAACCAATAAATATTCCAGCTCGCAGGTAGAATACGGCATCTGGCCATACGCCAATACAACCACCCCCATACAGAACGACCCGAGGAACGGGGCCAACATGGGTGTCCTCACACATCAGGTGGGACTTACCAACCTGCTCCCCAAGACCTCTTATATCTACCGGGCTATTTCCTACGACAAATATGGAAATAAAGGCGTCAGCCCCGATATGCAGTTCGATACAACACCCTGATGTCTGCCGGGCATATAAGATGCGCCTGTGATATTATGAAAGAACCGTAGACATGCTGAAGAATTTTCTCTGTCCGAACTGTAAAAAGGAAAACCCGCCGCAAAATAAAAACTGCTTTTACTGCGGCACGCCGCTGGGGGTAATGGGTGCCTATAATTCGTTCTGCCCCAACGGTCATCGTCGGGTCCCCAATGATCGGTTCTGCGGTGAATGCGGCTGTCCGCTGCCGCCCATCTGTCCCAATTGCGGCAGAGCCATTGACACATACTCCCGCTACTGCCCCGGATGCAGCTATTTTTGCGGCGGCGGCAGAGAAGGTTTAAGATAAAGGGTAACAGGCCCCCGCGGGTAAAAAGGAAGTTAACCATGGCAGATATACTTGATGAAGCGCAATCGCTGGTCCAGTGCAAGACGTGTCCCTGGTATAAGAACTGTGTGCTACCCGTCCGTGTAACCGAGCTGGATCTGAAAAAGCAGCTCGGACCGAATGCCGGCATTTTTACTGCACCGGGTGCGGAAGACCTCGGCATCAATCAGATTCTGGGTAGTCTGGCCTCGGCAGCCGAAAATTCCATACTGGAAGGCTGTCCGGTCTTCATCGACCGCCTGCGCAACAATCCCAACCTGGCAATGCGTATAAAAAAGATGATGCAGGACTGGTCGGAAGATAATCCACAGGAACAGAAGTAATTTTTAACCGCTGCACAAAGGAAGCTACCAACACAGGATTAGGGCGACATGGGCGAGAAGATAACCATCCTTTCATGGAATGTGGTCAGTATGCGCAACCTGCTGGAAAAAGCCAGCCTTGCCCCTCCCGGAAAGGAAAAACTGACATTCCTGCAGTGGCTGGAAAAGACGGGACCCGACATCATCTGTTTCCAGGAGACCAAACTGCAGGAACATCAGGTCCCCGATGCACTGCTGTCACCTCCCGGCTACCATACGGCCTGGTGTTTTGCCGACAGGCCGGGATACAGCGGCGTGGCAACCTTCAGCCGCCAGAAGCCACTTCAAATCGTGCGTGGCATAGGCACCCCCGGATTTGATGCCGAAGGACGCGTGTTGATGACCGAATTCCCCCGCTTCAGGCTCTTCAACGTCTATTTTCCCAAGGCCTATTCGCCGCGCGAGGTGGAGACAGCCCGCCGCGAAGGCGCAGCCAACGCCGAAAAGATGGCCGGACGGCTGCCCTTCAAGCTGGCCTTCTACGACGCCTTTCTGGAGCATGTCGATAAGCTCAGGGCCAAAGGAGATAGAATAGTCATATGCGGCGACTTCAACACCGCCCACAAAGAAATCGACCTGGCACGTCCCAGAGAAAACAGGGATACCTCGGGCTTTCTGCCGGAGGAACGCGCTAAAATAGACCTGTTTATCTCGCACGGCTATATCGACACGTTCCGGTATCTGAATCCGGAGCCCGGCAACTATACCTGGTGGAGCTACCGCTTCAAAGCCCGCGAAAAAGATATCGGCTGGAGGCTGGACTACTTCTTCATATCGGACAACCTTCTCGATAACCTCGACGACGCGTTTATAATGAAAGATGTTTACGGCTCCGATCACTGCCCCGCAGGTCTGACCTTGAAATTCACGTAAACCTATCCTAATATAGATGTAATGGCAGAAAACCTGGAGGAAAGGATACTCCCGGATGATATCGGACCTGCCACGCAGGATCGGCTGGAGAACTTCCTTTCGGCACTGTTCGAGCTGAAATACAATATCTCCAATATCGAAAAAAAGTACCCCTTCCTGGGAAGCGAGCTGTCGGCACTCTGCGATCAAACGCTTTCACAACTTTCGTCCATAACGGCGGCTGAAGACCCATCGATTCGTGTACGGCTCGATGAAGCAGCCGCAGTCACCACGGAAAATATAAACCCGAAGAGCATGGAAAGCGACATGAAACATCCCCTGCCACCCTCGATTTCCCCGGTAGAAGAGACTGCCGAAGCCCACCACATGCACAGGAGAGTAAATCCTTTCATACACTGGCTCGATCTGGCAGGAGGCTGTATAGTTACCGGGCTCGACCGGATGGGCGATTTTATAATATCGATTATGGAGAAAATTTTTTGTGTTGAGCGGGGAACGGAAAAAGAGCGGCCGACCCGCGAACATCAAACCGGATAGTTAGGGTTACCCCTGTGACCCTGATCACTGCCACTACCAGCAGAATATGCTTTAATTTATAAAATCAGGGAGGTGCTGAAATGAAGCAGAACGAAGGCACGGTTGATCGCATAATCCGCATTGTAGTGGGCATAGTTATCCTGGCTCTTTATCCGCTTATCGGGTGGTGGTGTCTAATCGGCCTCATACCACTGGTAACCGGCATAACGGGCTACTGCGGCATTTATGCCCTGTTCAAGATATCGACCAAAAAGAAATAGCTCTGTTTATGCTGTTTTAGCGGCGTCCCTTTCCTGCTGTTCGAGAATTAGCTGAATGGTCATGCGGGCGATATCGCCTGCCAGCGTGGAGCAGGTTTCGACGGCGCCAGCTTTGACTGCCGCTTCCATATCGGCCGGATCAAGCAGATTGAAAAATCTGCCGTAGAATTTTGTCTGCAAATCATGACAGCGGCAGGTACCGTACTTCTCTTTAAACATATTCTGAAGTTGCCGTGATAGAAGCACTGCCTTTAACATCTTTCCCCGCCTGTGGAAGTCCTCGCGTTTTCTGCCGAACATATAGCTTATGGCCATCACACCACCGGATAATGCTCCACAATGGCCGTCACCGGTAAGCCCCACACCATCGGCGAACCCGGTCGCCGCGCGGAAAACATCCTCATTTCCCATTCCCAGGGCCTCCAGGACCCCGACCAGAGTGCATTGAGCGCAATTTCCATTTTCCATTTCGTATTTTTTGGCCAGCTGAAAGGCCTTTTCCTGTAATGCCACTTTATCAGCGCACATACTGTGTTGCCTCCTTAAAATAGCTGAGCGATTTTAAACCATATCTCAACCCGGATGCAACCTTTATTCAGTCCTGTCCCCTTTTTCCATCAGCAGATAAATTTTACACAGATTTTACAATTCCATAATGAATTTATTACCGTCGGCTTTATAATTAATTATAGAAAAACCCTTGAAGGAGGTTTTTATGTGGAAAAAGTTGTTATTAGCATCGGCAGGGCTTCTGCTGGTCGGTCTTCTCATAGCAGGGGCAGTTACGGCAGTCAAAGCCGATAACGGTAACCAGGCGGTGCGCGGACCGTTCGGCGGTAAGGTAATCGATCGGGCAGCGCAGATTCTGGGCATCGATAAACAGAAGCTGATTGATGCGTTTAAACAGGCCGGGAGTGAAGTTGCCAGACAGAATATGGATGACCGTTTCGCTACATGGGTCAAAGAGGGCAAATTGACTCAGGCACAGGCCGATGAGTATAAAGCATGGCTGGCCGCACGGCCGGCCGGAGTTCCCGCACTCGTGCATGTCGATGCTACCAAAGCTTCGGAATTCCTGGATAAACTACTCAAGGATGGGAAAATAACTCAGGACCAGTACAACGCCGCCAAGGACTGGCTTGCAAAGAAGCCCGCCTTCAATCTGCCCGCACCCGACAGGCCGGCCGGTTTACCGGCAGGCAAATGCCGCGGCTGGAAAAAATAAAACAGAACTAATTACGGATACATCAACGGGCTGCACGGATAATCCGTGCAGCCTTTCCATTTGCCACAAACATATCCGCATATCCCTATAAAAAGCCCCCACCATATTAATAATCCCTTAATATTCATTTCCTATAATGCAGTTAACCGGTAATAAGTTAAGTACCGGGAAATTCCACAAAAAAGGAGGTCCAAGATGTGGAGAAAAGTACTTAATACCGCACTCACCATGTTCGGTATAGCGGTGCTGGTAACCGCGGTGGCGACTGCAGTCAATGCCGATAACGCAAAGTTCGGTCCACCGGGTATGGGCAGCGACAACCTCACACTCAGAGTTGCTCAGATACTCGGGATCGACCAGAATAAGCTGGCCAATGCCTACATGCAGGCCGCCAGGGAGATGGAGACCCAGCGTACTAACGAAATGTTTGCCGCCTGGGTATCCGCCGGCAAACTCACACAGGCACAGGCCGATGCCTATAAAGTCTGGCTGGCTGCCAGACCCGATGGCATACCGGGCATGTTCGGCTGGTCGGATAATACCACCCGCGAAGGCGAGATGCTCGATAAAATGCTCAAGGATGGCAGAATAACCCAGGCCCAGTACAGCGCTATCAAAGCATGGCTTGCGCAGAAACCGGCAATCACTCTTCCACAACCTGAGAAGCCCGCTCAAAATGCCAACGTCGCAGGTAATCCCGGGGAAAAAGGCCTTATTGTAATCAGCCCCACCATCCTCGAGCAGCTTCTCAAAGATGGCAAAATCACGCAGGACACCTACAATGCATACAAAGCCTGGCTTGCACAGAAACCGTCAACCGAACTGCCCGCGCCGGCGGGCGGCCTCAGGCACGGTACACCACCGGTCAATCCACCGGCCAACAAATGAGCGACCTCATCAGGAACTATTAAAACTGCAGAAGAAGGGGGATTTAAATCCCCCTTCTTCTATGTATATCGAATATTACATATTGAATCCGGTGATATAATATTGCTGATTTAATAATTTATGGAGGAGGTTGTTTGCGGCGTGATAAACACAGCGGCCGGGCCGATTTCGCCCGACCATCTGGGAATGACGCTGGTTCACGAGCACTTCTGTTTTGCCTACCCCGGCTGGTATGCCGATGCAACCATCGCACCATATAATCGCGAAGCTGCCCTTCAGACCGGCCTGAAGGTTTGTGAAACCCTAAAGCAGCTTGGAATCAAAAGCGTTATCGACCCTACACCCAATGACACCGGCGGACGAGATCCAGAGCTCTACAAAGAGCTTTCCAGAAGAACGGGCATAAACATCATCTGCACCACCGGCCTGTATACTGAAAAGGAAGGTGCACCGGCCTACTGGGAAACCAGGGTTGCCTTTGGCACGGACCTTTCGAAGCTGATATCGGAGCTATTTATTAAAGAAATCACCGAAGGCATAGGCAATACCGGCGTTAAAGCCGGCGCCATAAAGGTGGGTACCAGCCCCGTTATGACCGACTACGAAAAGGCGGTGCATAAGGCGGCCGTAATCGCCCAGAAGGCCACCGGCGTACCCATCATCACCCACACCGAAGGACCCACCGGAGGAGTTGAACAGGCCGAATTTCTTATCGCCCAGGGAGCCGACCCCAAAAAGGTACAGATTGGACATGTTAACAATTCCAAGGATATAAACTATCATCGGGCTATTCTCGCCAAAGGCACCAAAGTGGCCTTCGATCGCATCGGCCTGACCCCGCTTTACGGCGTGCCTGATGATATAACTGTACGGAACGTGGCTACGCTGGTTAAGGAAGGATTTGCCAACCAGATCGAGTTATCACATGATACGGTCAATTTCTGGGTCGGCAGACCGATCGACGTTCCTGAAAAAGCTCAGCCGCTCTTTAAAGACTGGCGGATAGACCACATATCCAGGGACATTATTCCAGCCCTTAAAGCACAGGGTGTAACCGATGACCAGATTAAAACCATGATGGTGGAAAACCCTAAAAACCTTTTCCTGGGTAAATAGCATTAAATCGGGAGGGGCAGCGGGTGTCCCGCTGCCCCTCATCCTACCAGGCAATCAAACTATAGGCACTGTAGAAGGCAAAAGCCGCCACACCCAAAATCATCAGCGAAAAAAAGAAAGTTGACCAATCTCTATCTCTTAAACCGGTAAAAGAAAACCAGCCGCCTATAAACAGCATCAACAGCCCTATAACCATACAACCTGCGGCCAGGCCGATGTTAAGCGTCATCTCGACCCCGACAAATATCCCGTGCCATTAATATGATTATAGCCCTACCCCACCAACTCGCAAGGCCGGAAAGCGCATTCAGGCGCGCTTTTTCTTCCTCGAATTTCCGGATGATTGAAACGCTGTAACAATTCCCCAGATTAAAAAGCCCACAGCCACAACGATTATAAAGCTGAAAAAGACCGGAAATACATAGTCGGGGTTTACTCTGCCGGTGTACGCTATATTTCTGAGCAGCCGTATAAAATACATTCCGCTGCATATGCCGGCCATAATTAGAATTATCTTCATCGGTTCTGACATTGCAACAGCCTCCTCCACGATTTGTTTATATGTATTTTATAAACGAATATAGTTTACTAAAACCGCATAAGAAACTCAACAGTGCATTCAGGTAAATGCGACCTCCGGCGAGGTTCCTTGAACATCAAGAACATCATCTGCCACCTGATGGCAGGATAACCCGGTGATATTTCAGCGGGCATCTTAAAGGCTATCCTTCAGGACAATCACCATCGTAAGACCGAACCCGAGACACCATATATTGATAAATGCATTCATTATCAGGTCGAGTGTTGAAACCAGGTAAACTCCGTTCAGAATGTTGAAGCTGAAGTCCAGTATGCCAAGAAACATCAGTGCACCGGCGGCAACCAGTGAAAGGCTATAGCCCGGCTTTCTATCTCTCATCAGCTGAATACCGGCGAGAAGCAGAAGCACTGCCAGCAAACTGTCCGGCAGCGGAAATGAATGCTCGTAGGCAAAATAGCAGGCCGGAGGCTTTTCCGGTGCCAGGCCTATGGTGAAAAACGCAATCCAGAATAATATCAGGCCCACACCGGTTACTATCTCCAGTGAGGCAATCAGCCGTCGCCTGTCTTCTTTCATACTACCGGCCTCCTTCGCATCTGATTGATATGAAATTAAGCTGCTTCAACAACGGTCCAGAAAAACTATATTTATATCGGTATTTATATCGGTATTATTTTTCAGATTTTTGCCCTTTCTGAATTTTCTTAATATCCGCATCCATCACCGACTCGACTATGCCCGGAAAAAAGCGCTTCATCCACCAGGTAAATCGGCCGTTGAGACCGGGGATAATGATAAAGTCTTCTCTGGCCATGCCAGCCAGCAAAGCTACGGCCACATCATCGGGCTGCATCAGGCTTGCAGCGCTGGATATGGCCCTGGTCTCGGCAGGTTTGAGCTTGTTCTCCTCGGCAAAGCCGGGAGTATCTGTATCCGGCGGACAGAGCACCGAAACACGGATATTGTATCTCTTAAGCTCGCTGCGCAGCACCTCCGATAACCCGATAATACCGAACTTGGCAGCGCAATAGTCTGCATAACCGAAAACGCCGATGAAGCCGCAGATGGAAGATGTATTAACGATATACCCGCCTCTATCTTTCATCAGCGGGACCAGCGTGGATATCGTATTCCACGTCCCGTACAGGTCTACGTGTATAATCTCGTCAAACTGGTGGTAACTGATATCCTCAAAATATCGCGGCCTGGCGAAACCGGCGCAATTCACCAGCACATCGGGCACGCCGAAATCCCGAACTGACGCCGACATTGCATCCTCGACTTCACCACGCTTCGATACGTCCACCGGTAGACAGGAAAACCTCTGGTGAACGGAGATGCGCCTTTCTTCAATCAGCTTTAACGCTTCCTCCAGCAAAGTATGCCGGCGGGCGAATACAATAATATGAGCTCCCCTCGAGGCAAACTGCCTGGCCACTGCCAGCCCTATGCCCTGGGAACCACCGGTTATGTAAACAATTTTATCTTTAAAGTCCTTCATTTTTGCTTTAACTGCGCCACATCCAGCGTCTTCAGCCACTCCATGGTACGGTGAAATCCCTCCCTGTATGGCACTTTGGGCTTCCAGCCAAGTTCACGCTCAGCCTTTTCAATTGAAAACCTGAAACGCGAACCCAGATTGGTTACGGTATAGGTCGTCAGCAGCGGCCTTTTTTCAATGCGGAATAACCGCCATATAAACTCCATCAATCGTGCGGCTGCCATCGCCGACCAGTAAGGGATGTATGTTTTAACCGGCGGAACTCCCAGCGCACTGGCGATACCATCGCAAAATTCTTCTAGTGTAGTGGACTCGCCATCATGCACCAGGTAGCCATTGCCTACCGCGCGATCATCCACGGCTATTAACATGAGAAGATCTACAAGATTTTCGATATAGGTCGGCCAGACGATAGCGTTTTTACGCCAGAATATCATCTCTTTTTTAATAATGGCATCTGCCAGCAGGGGCACAAAGGTCCGGTCACCTTCCCCGAACACCCACAGTGGATAAACCATGGTCACAGGCAATCCTTTCTCCCGGTGATACCTCCACATGATCTTCTCAGAATCTATCTTGGAATCAGGGTAAGGCTCTCCCCAGTACTGGAGAGGCATGGACTCATCCATGACGATATCTTCCCTTGTACCGAACACGTCGCAGGTGCTCATATCCACCAGTCGCTTCACATTTGCTTCGACGGCAGCCCTGGCGATATTTTCGGCACCACCTACAGTTATCTCGCGAAAGAGCTTCTTTGGTGCCCAGTCGGTAACCACAGCCGCACAATGGAACACAATATCGCACCCGCCCACCGCCTCACGCACTTTAGCAAAATCGCGGATATCACCTTCCACAACCTCTACACCTTTCTGTTTCAGGTTTTCGCCGCCGGCATCGCCCGGCAATACCAGCGCACGCACATGATTGCCCACAGTAAGGTTGGCATTGACGATATGGCTTCCGATAAAACCCGTGGCGCCCGTAATCAGAACCCTGTTCATCCGGCCCCTTCTTTATCTAAATTGCATCAATATGTTAGCCCTTGAGCATATAAAAATCAATACTTCCATCGTAGAAGAAGTGTTACATTCGGGAATCCGGAAATGGATTGATAAGTCCTATTGACATAATCTTAATTTATATTATAGACTTCAATTGAGGGTATTTATATGGAAAGCCGTTTTTCGAGAGAAACGGTGATGAGGGCCTGGCTGAGGTGTGAGGGGAAGTGCGAATGCCAGAGACCGTTGCACGGTCACGCCGGTCGCTGTAATCGGCTGCTGGCATGGAGCCAGCGGGGCAGAGAGGGCAATGAGGCCTGGGAAATACGTCCGCGCAACAGTAATTCCGAACCAACCCTATCCAACTGTAAAATAGTCTGCCGGACCTGTATTCGCCGCGATATCGACAGGAGCAAACATACGGTCAGAACGGGCATATCCTGGTTTTAGCAAATCGTTTGTCAACCAATGCTAATCCGACACAACCACGTTGCCGAGCTTTTACTGCAATGATGTTCCGATTTCAATTACACAGGCGTTATTAGGCAAATACTTTCCGCTCAGTTTATAATCTGTAAGGGCGCTTTTTTACTTAATATAAACAGGGATGGCTTATTCGCATACAATATAAAATAAACGGAGGTATCATTATGCCAAAAATGGCCACTCCCGAAAGTGTTCTGAATTTTGCCCGCACCAACAACTGGCTGCCGCTATGGTCGTCTGATGGAGATATTTTAAACGTTTTTCTTACTCCTGCCGGTAAGATCATCGAAATATATTTCGAAAAAAACAAGATAACCGTTAAGGAGATACTATCCTACGTAGCTAAATAGTAGATAGTATCAGCGGAAACAAAATTTAAACCGGCCGAACGGGCATAGCAGTGCAATCCGACTGGTTTTGGCCCATCGTCAAAGACATAGCCTAAATATGCTCACCACTTAACAAAGTTATGCTACGAAGAAAGGCTTTGCCGTACCCTCTTGCCCGGATGCTTCAATCTGCTGTAGCATAACGCACAAATTTTCGGTAAAATCAAGAAAATCCTGCATTCAAAATAAATAAATAATAGAATCCTCACGATTTAAGTTCGATATGGAGAAAAAAACTGTTGCTGTAATCGGCTCGGGAGCTGTGGGAAGCTATTATGGAGCCAGGCTGGCTGAGGCAGGACATGACGTCCACTTTCTGATGAGGAGGGACTACCATGCTGTGAGCATTTCCGGCCTGAATATCACCAGTCCGGACGGCGATATCAGACTGAGCCATCCCAAAATCGCCCGCAGCAGTAATGAAATCGGACCGGTCGATTGGGTTATCTGCGCTCTTAAGGCTACTTCACTTCTGGAGGCGAAAAATCTGCTGGCTCCATGTGTAACAGAGCATACACGCATTCTGGTGCTGATGAACGGATTTGGGCTCGAGGATCGTTTTGCAGCCTGGTTTGAGGCCGCAAAGATATTCGGCGGCCTGGCTTTCACCTGCATCAACCGTGGTCGGCCTGGCTACGTACATCATCTCGGCTACGGCAGGGTAACCATCGGCCACTACCTCAACGATCGGAACGAGCTGGCGAACGCACTCTCCCTGTGGAAAGAGACCAGAGTGGATGTGGTAACAGCACCATCTTTGCTGAAAGCACGCTGGGAAAAGCTCTGCTGGAACATACCCTTCAGTGGTCTGTGCGTAGCCGCCGGCGGCATCACCACCGATAAAATACTGGCAGATGCCGACCTGCGCAATTCGGCACGGATTCTGATGGAGGAAGTGGTCAGAGCCGGCAATGCAGACCTCAGGTCCCACGGGGAAAATGTCAGCATCGATGGTCCTACAATGATTGAGAATATGTTTAAAATGACCTCGACTATGGGCGACTACCGTCCCAGCACCATGATCGATTTCGTTGAGGGACGTGCTATGGAAATCGAAGCCATTTTCGGCGAGCCCCTCAAGCGTGCCCGAACATTAAAGATCGATGTGCCCTATCTCAGCCTGCTCACCGCTATATTGAGATCGCTCAACCGGGAAAGAAAATAGAGTTGCCATATCACCTGCGACGTCGGGTAACCAGTTCTATTAATGATATATTCAATATTATCGCCAGCAAAATGGGAATGGCTATTATCCACATATTTTTAGCTATATCCACTCCCAGATAAAAGCAGATGAAGAGGACAATAAATGTTATCAGCATCCCCACCATGCCACAACCCACAGCCAGATAAATATAAACAGAAGACAGCTTCATCTTTCACTCCGCACGCGTATAACCGCCGCCGGGACCACATACGTCTGGTTCTATCCTCGTTGGTCCATTCTACCATAACTTCCTTGACCCATAGCAATTACAGGAAATATGGAGGATATTTTCCACATCAGCATTTCATCGAGTATAATGATTGAATATTAAATTCGTAAAATTAAGGAAGATTGATCATGAAATGGTTTGGATGTCTCCTTTCCATCATCGGCATAATACTGGTTATCTTCGTACTAACCCATCTGACCGAGATATGGAAATACCTTGAAGGCCTTCTGCCGAAATAAAATTCCTATGGTCGTCGATAAAGACCGATAACCGACACTCAGAGTTGCAGTTGCCTTGTTGACCGACCGGCTACCTTATTTGCAGACGTAGGATAAGAGCGACCTCACCGTCACTTTGTTTTTCTCAAAATAGAATTCGACTATCGTTCCTGCGGGTGAAAGGAACGCACACGTACTGTAGGTCTCGTTAGCCCAGAGCAGCATCCAGTTATTGACCTGCGTCCAGGCCAGTACTTCATCCGGTGTCTGTATCCTGTAAACCATTTTTTCGCCTCGCTCCGATAATATAACGTTATAATGCTGTTAAAATATACCAGAATTGGCAAGATCAATACCATAATAGCTTGCCAAGAATTTCTTCCGGCTGG
>Ga0272448_1003076_pt1 | contig 20179 bp, 12 predicted proteins | sample YNPCB0191_FD_202220 | JGI IMG/M metagenome (GOLD analysis project Ga0272448, IMG submission 202220) | Hot spring sediment microbial communities from Yellowstone National Park, WY, United States - YNP-CB-019-1 | ecosystem: Environmental > Aquatic > Thermal springs > Hot (42-90C) > Sediment... | reverse complement strand
GGTATAGTGACGGTGGCACACACCGATACGGTATATTGTGCCGTCTCAACACGAGGCTCAGCCATATAATGCAGTTTGGTTGAGCCTTAATCTTTCCAGTCACAACTGACAATCAAAGAACACTAGCCAAAGAGCAGAGCTACTTCGCTGTCGCCCCTCATTATTCCACCCAGTGTCTGCTTGACAAGGATTTTTTTTAAGACCACTACGGTTGGGTGGATGCGAGCACGGTAGCTTCCGCCTTTGGACACGGCATTGAGGACGGAATCGTCCAGTGTTGATCCACAGAGAGGACGCGAACTGCAGCAATTGCAACAGGCGTAATGGCTAATTTTCGTCTGGCTTGTTTCGTTTAGCAGATGGAAATTCATAAAAACACATCGCCACCAAGGATCGTGGGGCTGTACAGATTGGGTGTTGCTTCTCACGCTTATCTCAGAGGGCCGCCAAGGGAGCCTCGCTTCTCCCACCCAAAGTTGTCGGCTAGGGACGCGCGGCCATGCGTGTCCGGCAGCGCATGTCTCAGCGAGCTGCTAATAACCGCACACCAACCGCACGCGCTTCCAATTTGAACCTTAACTGCAAATTCCCGTGCCCGTCAGGCAGCTTTGACGCCAGCGTTACCGGCCCAGGCGCCGACTCAAGTAGATCGAAGTGCAAAGAATTCAATTTCGCTCTATTTTTGTTTGTGCTTTGTGCGTTCTCTGAGTTCTCTTGCGGCAGTGGTAGCGATGAAAGTTGACCTTGCTAAACGACGTGCTGTGATGGAACGCTCGATGCGGCTCGGGCATTGTATCTGCGAACCGCGTCGGTCGTGTCCGTGTGAGGTGTTTCGCACCAAGGGTATTTGCCCATGCGCAGGTGAACGACCTGAACCAGTTGACCTGTCGGCATTGAAACTGACCGCGCTGGTACACAATGCCGGATGCGCATCAAAAGTTCCACCGGGCGAACTTGAGGCTGTGCTGCAACGGTTACCACCTGTGACCGACCCTGCTGTTGTCTCCGGGCTTGCTGCAGCCGATGACGCAGGCATTTACCGGATCACAGACAACCTGTGCATCGTCCAAACCGTTGACGTGTTCACGCCATGTGTTGACGAGCCGCACCTGTTTGGTCGGATTTGTGCGGCAAATTGTCTATCTGACATTTACGCAATGGGTGGTACGCCGCGCACTGCATTGAGCATCGTGTCGTTTCCAAGCGACACGCTTCACGGTGAGGTAATGTACCAGATGTTGCTGGGTGCAATGGAAACATTGGCCGATGCCGGTGTTGCATTGATCGGCGGGCACAGCATCAAAGAAGACGAGATCAAGCTCGGGTTTGCAATTACGGGTGTAATTGACCCTGCAATTGCAGCAGCTCTTGACCGGCCGCAACCGGGTGATGTGCTGGTTTTAACCAAACCACTCGGTACGGGCGTGTTGACTTTTGCAGAACAGATCGGGCGCGGGCATGCACCCGGATTAGCTGCTGCAGCGGCGTCAATGGCAACGCTCAACAGGGCTGCTGCTGAGGCAATGATACAGGCTGGTGCATCCGCCGCAACGGATGTGACCGGGTTCGGTTTGTTCGGCCATTTGATCCGGCTTTTGCGACAACACAGCCTGAGTGCATGCGTGTACGCTGATTCGTTGCCGGCATTTGACGGTGCACTTGAACTGTTGCGTGATGGGGTTATTCCAGGTGCAATCGAACGGAACAGCGAATTTGTCGGGTCTGACCTTCAAGTTGAGCCGGGTGTTGACCCTGCGCAAATGCATCTTGGCTTTGACGCACAAACATCAGGCGGGTTGCTGATTGCAATTGCGCCTGAGCGGTTGAACACGCTGTTGGATGCACTGGCAAAACGCGGTGTCAACGGCTTTGCACTCGGCCAGCTAGCGCATGATTCGACCCCGCGGATTATAGTGAAATCGGGAACGATGCCGACCCCAAACACACACAAACCTGTAACTGTGTCATCAGAACAAAAATCCGCTATGCAATCTTCAACGTCGCCTGAAACTCACGGACCGGGCTGTTGCGCCGATATTTTCGGCGAGCAACCGGCGGCAACTTCGGCTGCCGAATCACAGCGTGCCTTTGGCGCACTGATGCGCGCTGCACTTGCACCCGGCGCACTCGATGCAAAAACAAAAGAACTTGTCATGTTTGGTCTTGTGTTGCTGAGCCGATGCGGCCCGTGTTTTGATGCCCATTACAAGAAAGCTCGGCAGATGGGGATAAGCCAGGCTGAGCTTGACGAGGTTGCTTGGTGCGCGATTGCAATGGGCGGCGCGCCGGTCAGAATGTTTTACGAAGAATACCTGCAGAGGATTAGCCCAGGCCAAAACCGGTAAGCGGTCGGCACACTGTGTGGTGGGCAGAGTTGTTCCCGAAGCGGTATCGTGCTTGCTGACGCTCGCTGTGCAACCGCAGTCCAAACTTTAGCGTGCGCTATCACACTGCCGCAAGGCCGGACTACGGCGCTTTTTCCGGCCGATGCCCAAGCCGTGTCCATCACAGATTTGGCGGATTGGCACCGCAGTGCGGTACTTGGGCGTGCGGCGGTTTGGCGCCGCTTTTTTCTCGCCGGTGCTATGCAGAAGCCCAGGCTCAGCCCGGATATCCCAAGTGTTTTTCCCAGTGCAGACTCCCCAACCTGCTGGGTCGCGTCCCGCTACTGCGGGATAAGCCCACCAACGCTTGCCGGTTGCATGACAGCTTGCCGAGTTGGAAGACGGCCTGACTGGCGCGACGACTGCGGCCAAGCCACGCGCCACAGCAGGTTCGTCCCGCTCCGCGGCGGCTTGCGCCACAACGGTTTCATCGCCACACCACACCAACTTTGTTAAACATCCGCACTAAAGCCGGGACATGAGGCGCACTTGGAATCGGCAGAGACAAAACTCGACCCTGCAAAACTGGCAGAAGATCAATGGCACAAAGGTAGTGCGGACAGTCCTCTGCCCGCCGCATCAAGAAATCAACAGCGCGTTTCCCACATTAACGGGCCAGCGGCTCGTTGCCGCGCTCGTAAGAGCGCTGAAAACAAGAGTCAAACTGAAGACCTGGGTTTGCATGACCAACCCGGGCGCACCGTGGGCGGCGCGCCTTCCCGTACTTTGCCTCTTGGCAGCGAAGAACCGGAGGAGAGATTTTTGGAATGCGGCGCTCCGGCACCGCTTTCGTTTCGGCGTAACGGTGGCGGAGTGGTCATCAATTTAGACGGCATTTAGCACATCTGGAACTGCGCACCAGAGGGAGCACGCGCTGTTCGAATCGCATTCCCACGCCGATTACTCTCGATTTCACCCCCAGGTCTACCGCCTGGTTCGTCTGGCGAGAAATTCGACTGCGCCGCAATCACGTTGCTTCAATGTTGTAAACTTGGCTGAGCGGCATTAGGCTCTGGCTGCACTTTCAGAGCTTTATGTTGTCAGGCAGGCAAAGACGTATGCTTGAGGCTGCGGATTGTGAGGTTAGGTTCGATAATCTCACACGCCAGCTTTATGCAACAGATGCTTCGATTTATCAGATTGAGCCTGTGGCAGTTGCGTTTCCACGCGGCGCAAAACAGGCAGCCTCGATCATTTCCGCCGCTGCCGAGGCGGGTCTGACGGTAATCCCACGCGGTGCGGGAACTGGCCTGGCTGGCGGCGCGATTGGTGCGGGTGTTGTGATTGATTTTTCGCGGTATAACCGCGAGATCACCGGCCTTGACGTCGAGCGACGTACTGTGCGTGTTGGGGCAGGTGTTGTTCTGGACACACTCAACAGGTTCGTTGCGCCGCACAAGCTGATGTTCGGCCCCGATGTTGCAACCAGCTCACGTGCAACATTTGGGGGCATGATTGCGAACAATTCGTCCGGTGCGCGTGTACAGGTTTACGGCGTTACTTCCGACCACGTGCTATCGGTAGAAGCGGTACTTGCGGATGGACGCATAGTAACAGTCGGCCAAAACAGCGACGGGTTACGTGCCGAGCGCGAGCGTTTGGCGCGGCTTGTGCAGGCGCACGCATCGGAAATAATTGAGCGGATGCCACCCGGTCTTGCGAAACGATGGCACGGGTATGCCCTGGCCCGGTTTTTGCAAAACCGGCACAACATCCTCGAGCTAATCTGCGGCAGCGAAGGCACGCTCGCCGCAGTTGTGTCGGCTGAGATCAAGCTTGTGCAAGTGCCGTGTGCAAAAGGGCTTGGCTTGCTCTTTTTCGCATCTGTGACAGATGCAATGCAAGCTGCGGGCGAGCTGCTTGATTTGCAACCTGCCGCAATTGAGCACATTGACCGTATGCTGCTCGATCAAGCAATTGGTTCACCGCAGTTCAAACCGGCGCGCGACCTGCTCGAGCTGGATAGCAAACCTGCAGAATCTGTGCTTGTAATCGAGTTTTTCGGGGAGGGAACAGATGTGCAGGACAAGCTCGATGCGCTTGCGGCAAAACGACTCGGAATGCGCACGAAACTAATCCGCCAACCAGTCGAGCAGGAACTGGTTTGGGCACTGCGCAGGTACGGTCTGTCGTTATTGACGAGTTGTCCCGGCAAAGCCAAGCCGCTCGAAGGCATAGCCGACATGGCGGTGCGTCCGAGCCAGTTGCGAGATTACCTGACGGGTTTGCAACGGGTTTTGTCGAGCCACGGTTTGCGTGCTTCATTTTACGGGCATGTTGGAGGTGGGCTGTTGCATGTGCGGCCTGTGATTGACCTGCATGAGCCGGGCGGCCCGGAAAAATATCGGCAGGTTGTCGCAGAAGTATCTTCGCTATTGCGTCAGTTCAAAGGTTCATTGGCGGGCGAACACGGGCTTGGCCTGTCGCGTGCTGAGTTTCTCGAGGAACACATCGGCCCGGAGCTTCTGGAGTTGATGCGGACAATCAAGCGGACATTTGACCCGCGAAATGTGTTTAATCCGGGCAAGGTCATCAGCAACGGGCAGTACCGGATTGACCGCGACCTGCGAACGCACCTGGTACGCACTGTGCCCGTGCCGTTTGAACCCGTGCTTGCATTTGCCGGGCGCGACGGTTCGTTCATTGCGAATCTCGAGCAATGCAACGGCTGTGGCGCGTGTCTCAAGGACACACCGACCATGTGCCCCACGTACATCGCTACGCATGATGAGGCAATGTCAACCCGCGGCCGGGCAAACGTGATCCGGGCAGTGCTCGAATTGCGCGGGCTGAACGAAGTCGAGCCGTTACGTGCGGTTGAGCTTGAGACAGTGCTTGGCTCATGCTTGGCCTGCAAAGCATGCGCAATCGAGTGCCCGTCGAATGTAAACATGGCTTTGCTCAAGGCAGAGTTGCTCAATGCACGAATTGCGCGTGACGGGCTTGGCTTGCGCGAATGGTTATTGAGCGAGCCGGATTTACTGGGTCGGCTTGGCTGTCTTGCGCCTCGCATTGCAAATACACTCTTGGAACGACACTGGGTGCGGCGGTTGGTTCGCAAAACGATCGGCCTGGCCGAGCAACGCCCGTTGCCAAAGTATGCACACGAACGATTTGATCGGTGGTTCGCAAAACGCACCAAACAAACTGATGGGCAACGCGGCAAGGTGATCCTTTGGGACGACACATTTGTGCGATATCACGAACCGCACATTGCCATTGCGGCAGTTAAAGTGCTTGAAGCAGCGGGGTTTGAAGTTGTGTTGCCCCGCGGCCGCAAATGTTGCGGTCGGCCTGCATTCAGCCAGGGCAACCTCGTAAAAGCGAAACGGCTCGGTCAGCATAACATTGCGCTGCTGAGCAAAATGCTCGGGTTAACACCAGCCGGGTGCGCCGGGGTAACGGGCGGGTGTGGTCCAAGCCCGGTTACGTTACCGGCTGAGACACCCGTGATTTTCCTCGAGCCATCGTGCTGGGCGATGTTTGTCCAGGACTACGTCGAGCTTGGGCTTAAGGGGGCTAAAGAAATCGGTGCGCGATGTGTGTTATTCGAGCAATTTATTGCCGAGCTTTTGCAGCGCACCCCAGAAGCGTTGCGGTTTACGCACAAGGCCGAGTCAGTCGCAATTCACGTGCATTGCCATGCAAAGGGATCGTCAAGTCCGTCAGTTTCGGTCGAACTTGTGCGGCGTGTCCCGGGACGACAAGCACGGTTGCTTGACACCGGCTGTTGCGGTATGGCAGGCGCATTTGGGATGTTGGAGTCGAAATATGCACTTTCGGTCAAAGTAGCCGAACCGCTGGTAAACCGGATCAACCAATTGCCAAAAGATACGGTGTTGATTATCTCGGGTACGAGCTGCCGCCAACAGGTAACTCATCTAACTGGCGCGCGGCCAGTACACATGGCGGAGTTTCTGGCCGGCGCACTTGCACCGGGTTAATGCAGTGGCAAAAACAAACTACATCGAGCTGGGGCGGGTCGGCAAAGCGGTGCGCATACCGATCCTGTACGAAGACAGGTCGGTACTTGCGATAGACAAACCGGTTGGCTGGCTTGTTGTGCCTGCGCACTGGAAACACACCAGCAGGAATTTACAGGCTGAAATCGAATCTTCGATTGCCGCAGGTGTATTTTGGGCAAAGTGTCGTAACATCAAGTACCTGCGGTATGTCCACCGGCTCGATGCTGACACAAGCGGTGTGTTGTTGTTTGTCAAGAGTCAGGGTGCAATCGAACCGTTCAGCCGCCTGTTTGAGCTGCGCAAGGTCAGAAAACTCTACCTCGCGGTTGTCCACGGCAAACCACGCGAACACGCATGGGTCTGCACACTCAAACTCCGAGATGACGCAGCCACAACCGGCAAGGTCATAATTGACCAAAGACGTGGTGCCGATGCACAAACCAACTTTCGCCTGCTTAACACCCGCGTTGACCCGGTGCTTGGCAAGGTCTCATTGATCCAAGCCGAACCTGTGACCGGTCGCACACACCAAATCCGCGTGCACCTGGCTGCGAGCGGCCTTCCTGTAGTTGGAGACAAGCTGTATGGCCGCGCGGTTGAAACGCCTGGGCAAAGCCTACCCCAAGATAAATTCCCGCTCGGATTACGCGCCATCGAGTTGGCTTACACCGATCCGTTCACGAAACAGCCTGTCCGAATTACCGCATCCGCAGCCGAGTTCATCAAGCAATTTGGGTTCGCGTAGGCCCACCCAATTACATGTCCGAGTTTTCGGTGCGAGCCAAGGCATCGAAACGTACACCTATTGCAAATGTCTTTCGACACTCAGTTTTACCCGCACGCGCTACACCGCAAATGGACTTACGGCATTGAGCTGGTTTGTTCCGGATGCGTGCGCCTGGCTAAACAGTGCCAAATAAACCCAGCTTTTGCTTTTGCATTCCAACCTTGAGAAGCGGTGAATGTGCGCCACTGCCTTGTTTTCAGGCTGCTGGAAATACACAAGCCGAAAGCATTAAAGTTAAACGTTCGCTTTTTCGAGCGCCGCGCGTGGCATTGGACCTTCACCGGGCATAAGCAGTCGCAAATTCGAATGGGCAACAATACTGGAATCAGGGCTAATGCGCAAACAACGAGTGTGACATTTCGCAAGACGGCAGCCACTGTCTGTGTCAGAGCCGAACCCAAAGCGGTGTCAGCCGCTCGCTGACGCTTGCTCTGCCACCGCACTCCAAACTATGCAGGCACAATTGTGCGTGCCGGTTCAATCGCGTCCTACTGCACATTTGGTTCTTGCCAAGTCGGTCACATCACAGATATCCACCCCAACAAAGTGACGCGCGCTCAAGACAAACGCCGTGAAAAGCCCGTCCGACCAGCGTGCAACTGGCTACGATGGCCTCATGCGACGGAAAATAGAATGAAGCAGAATATGTACGTGCAGCTCGATTTCTCAAACGCCGGCGACCTTTGACGATAAAAGTTCGAGATCGCGTAACGCCCGGCTCATCTGGACGGCGCGAATCCGGTAATAGCGAGCCGGCCAATTGGTCGCGCTACGCAGTTCAGTCCAGTTTGTGACGACAATGCTGCTGCCCAAAATTTCAATCGCCTCGCTCACGTCTATGGATGTGGCAGGTGCAACACTACCATCAGGGGCGGTCATGGCTTGCACAAAATTTGTTGTGCCGGGCAGGCTGGCAACGGTAAGCAAATCTCTTATTGGCAGGCCAGTGACAACCTTCGGAATTTGCCTTACCGCTTGGAGTCAGCGGATATGCCGTGTCAACTGCATTGGTTGGCAACATGATTGACTGCACAGGTACACCGTTTCCGGTAAACTCGTCGAGAAAGACCGGGTTGCCTCTGTTGGTCAGGCCTATTGTGCCGTCGCCGACGCGATAAACGACAATCTTACCGGATGTGAACGGTGCGGCTGTGCTAAGGTGTACCACGCCAATACAGAAAATCGTCAAGCACAGTCTCGGTGTCATGTTATTTGGTTTAGCAGAGCACTCGTTCCGGATTTGACCGATATCATTGCGGGCTGTGAACGCGCAGACCTACCCCGTCAACGCACAAGCCGAGTTGAAGTTGGGCGGAACAGATACGCACAAATCATGTCGGTGGATGCTACTCGAGGGCCGGCACCGGAGTTGCACCGCAAATTCGCTATACGTGGCGGGCAGAGTTTGGCTCGGTCCATTTGCCGTGTTGGCGGATCAACTCGACGAGCGCATCCACTGCCTCGGCCTCAGGCACGTTAAACCGGACGGGTGTCTTGCCAACATAAAGATTCACCTTGCCAGGCGCACCCCCAACATAACCAAAGTCTGCATCGGCCATTTCGCCCGGCCCGTTCACTATGCAGCCCATGACCGCAATCTTTACGCCACTGAGGTGCTGTGTTCGCGCCTTGATCCGAGCTGTCACGGTCTGCAAATCGAACAGTGTCCGCCCGCACGACGGACACGCGATGAACTCGGCTTTGAACGATCTGCAACCGGCCGCCTGCAAAATGTCGTAAGCCAACCTAAGCGCGCGGTGCGGGTCAGACTCTGACCGTACCAGGACGGCATCGCCAATGCCGTCAACCAGCAATGACCCCAGCACAACCGCAGCACGCAGCAATGCAATCTTCGGTTCCAACGGCTGCACCGGCGGCACCAAACAATCCTTCAACAGGATCGGATTTGGGAAACCCCGCTTCAACAACTGCGCAGCTAATAGCCGAAAAGCTGCTATTGGTGGCAGACCAACGCCGTCCTTGACTGTGACGAGTTGGTTTTGGTTGGCCAGCTCGAAGTCATCCGCAGGATCAACCTCGGCAACGAGCAACTGTTCGTAAACCGCCTCGGGCCTGACCCTGTCATTCGTGCCAATGCCGGCTTTTAACTCTTCGTATGCCATCTGCGGAACCACGACACGCACGGGCTGTTGGCCCCCGCAACCGATGCCCGGGGCAAGCTCGATTTCTGTTGTGAGCCGGCGCTGGTATCTGACCGGGTCGAACGGGTACGGGAGGTCATCGAAGCGCTGAAACGCCGGATTGCTCGGTTGCAGTGGTGATGTTAGAAGCGGTATTTGGGCAAGTAGATCGCGGCACACTTCAATTTCGTTCACAGAAGGTTCTGCCAGTGAGACACGGATGGTATCGCCGAGTCCGTCGCACAACAGCGAGCCGATGCCAATTGCACTTTTAATTCTTGCGTCTTCGCCTTCACCGGCTTCGGTAACGCCAAGGTGCAACGGGTAGTGCCAATCATGCCCAAGCTCGGCCAATCGCGCAGCCAACAAGCGGTAGCTCTGGATCATTACCTTCGGGTTCGATGCTTTGAGCGAAAATTTGAAGTTGTGAAAATCGTGCTTGCGACAGATACGCGCAAATTCAAGCGCGCTTTCGACCATGCCGAGCGGCGAATCGCCGTACCTGTTCATGATACGGTCAGAAAGCGATCCGTGGTTCACGCCGATCCGCAGGGCGCGCCCGAGCCGTTTGCATTCGAGCACGAGTGGTGTAAATGCAGTTTCAACCTTTTCCAGTTCAGCCGCATACTCAGCATCGGAATATTCTTTGACAGCAAATTTTTTTCGGTCGGCGTAGTTCCCGGGGTTGATACGAACCACCTCGACCCATTTGACTGCTTCGAGCGCAATTTCAGGTTTGAAATGCACGTCCGCAACAATCGGCACCCAACAGCCGCGCCTGCGCAGTTCGGCAACGATGTTCCCGAGATTGGCCGCGTGCCGTACTGTCTGCACTGTAAGTCGCACCATCTGGCACCCGGCTGCAACAAGCTCGAGTGTTTGCTGCACACACGCCGCGGTGTCGAGCGTGTCGCACGTGAGCATTGACTGAATGACAACTGGATTGGTCCCGCCGATTATTACGCCGCCTCGACGCGGATCGCCTGCAACGACTTCACGTGTGTGCCGGCGACGGTAAAAGTAAAGCGAGTCGCAGTACCGCATCTGCATTATTGTGGTGCAGCAGGTTGTGCCTGTTCGATCTTTGCTTTTGTCTTTAGCCAGGAACTGATCAACGGCAACCGTTTGATATCGAAAACCGTCACGTAAAGGATGAACACGATCAACACCGCTGCAAATGCAGTTGTTGTATATTCGACAAGCTTGGCGCTTAACGGTCGGCCGCGGACCTTTTCAACAAGCGCAAACACAATGTGTCCGCCATCGAGCACCGGTAATGGAAACAGGTTGATCACGGCAAGGCATGCGCTCAAGGTGACAAGAAAGCGCAACGCAAGCCGATAATCCGTGTTCACCCACGCAGCAAGCATTGCAATGATACCGACCGGCCCACTCAGATCGCTTGCACCCACCCCGGTCCGTTTCGAGTGGATCAACGCACCAAGCACCCTGAATGTCATTTCGAGTGACTCGCGTACCTGTACCCATGGGGCTGGCCCCGGCCGTTTCAGCACGTAAACCTGGGTACTGCTTGCGCCGAGCATAACACCGAGTCTGCCTTTGCCGCTGACAGGTTCTCTGGCAGGTGTAACCACGAGCGTGAGCTTTTCATTATCACGCTCGATCCTGATCTGGGTTGGTTGTTCGGGTCGTTGCTCGATAAGTTTTACCAACTGTTCTCGACCTACAATCGGTACATCTGCGAATCCGATAACCCTGTCGCCGGGCTTCAACCCTGCAGCTTCGGCGGCTGAGCCGGATGTGACCTGGATAATTTCGGGGTGATCACGCGGCTCAAGCCGTAGCAATTTTAGGCCAAAAACATCGTTGTAAACCGCTTTGAGCTGGTATGTTGTCTGGACACCATCGCGCTCGATTACAACCGGCAAAACATTCGTTCGCGCAAATGCAGTCGCCTCAAGTACGTCCTGCCACGACTGGATTTTCCGACCGTCAACCATGACAATCTTGTCACCCGGCATGATACCGAGTCGGGCTTCTTCGCTACCTGGCTCAACATATCCGATTATTGGTGGGTTAACCGGTTCAGGCAGCCCGGCTACCCACACAACCGCACCGACAAAAAATGCAAAAACGACATTCATTGCAGGTCCGGCAAATGAAACTATGACCTTCGACAATGGCGACGCCGGAGCGAGGTTTTCATCTGCACCACTCGAACCCTCCAGCGGTGCAGCCGGCCCCATCTGCGGCAGCCGAACAAACCCACCAGCAGGGATCAACCTGATCGAGTATTCAATGCCGTCGCGTGTCCATTTGAACAGTTTAGGGCCGAACCCGATCGCAAACGCCTCGACTTTCATGCCGCGTAATCGCGCGGCGATGAAATGGCCAAACTCATGGACAAAAATTGCCGCTCCAAACAACACAATCACAGCGGCTGCAACGTAAATGCTGTTAAGTACTGTCATGTTTCATGCCTCAAAAAACCGAGGCGCAACCAATATACCGTGGATCAGCCGTGACGCAATCAAACACGTTGACATTCGCAGCCGCCGGCCAACCACGATTAGGTTCGTCCGGGGCCGCCTGCCGCGTCAATTGTGCAATTCAACTATTCACCCCCCACTTGATTTTGTTGAGATTCACAGGCTCAACGTGTTGACTTTTTGCCGCCTTAACGCTTCGCCGCTTTAACGCTTCAACGCTTTAACGTTTCAACGCTTCAACGCTTCAACGCTTTAACGCTTCAACGATTAACCCTTCACCACGCAATCTGGCATGCGCCAACACGTTCACCTGCAGACAAGTCGTGCTGCTTCAGTGCGTGCCCATGCATCGGCGGACATGATCTGCTCCAATGTAGGGTGTGCGATAGGCTCATGCCGCGCCATTGTCTGCTGAACGATCTCCGTGATCCTGACAAAATTGATTCTGCCTTGAATAAAGGCTTCGACAGCAACCTCATTTGCCGCGTTGAGCACAGCCGGTAACGTACCGCCAATCTCACCCGCGTGCCGTGCCAATAGCAGCGAAGGGAACCGGTCGAGATCGGGTTCTTCAAAAGTCAGTTTGCCCAACTTCACAAGATCGGTCTGCACTCGTGTGCTCGGTGCGCGCTCGGGATAGGTCAATGCAAATTGAATCGGCAAACACATGTCAGGCGTTGAAAGTTGTGCAAGGATCGAGCCGTCCACAAACTCGACAAGTGAATGCACAACGCTTTGCGGATGTACCAGCACGCCCACGCGGTCAATGCCGACATTGAACAACCAACGCGCCTCGATCATCTCGAGGCCCTTGTTAAACAATGTAGCTGAGTCAATTGTGATCTTGCGGCCCATGACCCAGCACGGGTGTTTAAGCGCGCGTTCGACAGTGATACTGGCAAACTCATCTTTTGGGGTGGTACGAAACGGCCCGCCTGAGGCAGTCAACCACAGCTTGCGCACCGAACTGGCCGGTTTGCCTTCCAAACACTGGAAAATTGCCGAATGCTCACTGTCAACTGCCAAAACGCGCACGCCGTATTTGCGTGCCTCGGTCATGACAATTTCGCCTGCCATCACAAGGATTTCTTTCGAAGCTATGGCAATGTCTTTGCCGGCGCGAATGGCCGCAAGCGCAGGTTGCAGCCCCGCAGTGCCAACTATTGCAATCAACACAATGTCGGCGCCGGGCATTGTGGCCAGCTTGAGCAGCCCTTCCGGTCCGGAATACACTTCGCAAGCTGTCCCGAGTGCTTCCTGCAACTCACGCGCTTTAGCAGGATCATTTATCGAGATGGCAGCCGGCTGATGTTTCCTTGTCTGTTCGAGCAACAGTTCAGCATTATTACCGGCCGCAAGGCCGACCAACCGGATCCGGTCTGGTAAATCCTCGGCAACCTTGATTGTGCTGGTGCCTATCGAGCCTGTACTACCTAGCAAAACAACATTTTTCATCCGCCACAGATGAAACACAGATTTAACTCAAAAAACCATACGTTTGTACTCGACACGCTCACGACCAAAGTTGATCAGGTAACCCACCTTCATCCCAGTTGCGCGCAGCTCATTTAGAAGTTGAGCCTCATGCAACGGTTGGTACACAGGATCGGCTTTTAGTTCAACTAGGATTTTGTCTTCAACAACCAAATCCGCAACATAGTCACCCACAACAACCCCTTTGAACTTCACCTTGATCTTCTGTTCCAGTTCGGCTTTAAGGCCGCGCATCTGTAGTTCGACCTGCATCGCCCGCTGGTAAACTCGCTCGAGAAAACCGTACCCCAGCGTGTTGTGCACCTCAAAGGCTGCCCCGAGGATTTGGCGCGTGATATGTTCGAGCGAATAGTCCTTAGATTCCGCGTGCGTTTGTGTTTGATCAGCGTTCATCTTGGGCTTGCTTTTGTTTTTCTTTGCAGGCCGTTCAATGTCCTATTAGCAATATGGGCGCATGCGTTTAGCTCCCGCGTTCGCGGGTCTCACCACAAGAACGCACTCCGTATTTACGTTTCGTATCATCTGTGTTTATCTGTGGCTTATGGATGCGTGAGTACGTGGCGCAAATACAGGTACATAATTGGCGCGTTGAACAACAAACTGTCAAGCAGGTCCAATACTCCCCCTATTCCAGGCAACAAATTGCCCGAGTCTTTAACACCAGCCTCGCGCTTGAACAACGACTCAACAAGGTCGCCTACTGCCGCTGCCGCACCCAGCAATACACCCAAAACAATCGCATGCACAGTGTTCATGCCCGGTAAATAATCAGCCGCAACCTGCGCAAACAAAACACTCGCAAGCGCCGATACAATAACCGCCCCAAAAAACCCTTCCCAGGTCTTTGCCGGGCTGATCCGCAGAGACAGTTTGTGCCGGCCCAGCACCGATCCGACTGCGTACGCGCCGCTGTCGCTGAACTTTGTCACGACAAGAAAGTACAGCAAATAAAACCTGCCCTTGCCCTCGATTGTCGGGAAATAATTGATTGCCTGCACAAAATTCAATAACCACGGCACGTATATCAACCCCAATAACGTCGTTGAAATTGCAGTAAGGCCAGTCAGATTCGGCCCTGCGGCAAGCTGCCGGATGCATAGACCCAACACAATGCACACCAGCAACGCAGCCTGAAAATCGTTCACACGCGACGGCGAATCGTGTATGCCGAGCTTGCCGGTGCAATGCAAAAATGTGCCAAACATCAACACTATTCCCCCAACCACACCCACACATTTGAAGCAGGCAAGTCCGCGTCGCTCGACCAGGCCGTAAAACTCGAGCAGCCCAAACACTCCCAGCAACGTGATTATGACAAGGAAAAGGTAGTCCGAGATAATTCGGTTGCCCGAAAACACCGCGCCGAGCACGATCGCCCACAACACAATAAAACTCGCCAGGCGACGCAAAAATACCGTAGCGCGCCCGGCCGGCACTGCATTTTTCTGGGTCGGCCCGGCTATACCCGGCAAGATTTCAGACGTGTCATCCACAGCTTTGCAACGGGTTTTTTCTTCCGCCCCGAATCCTAAAGCCTCATGCGCAACTGGTAAATCCTATACTGCAGCGAGCCAATCGCACTTTTCCCCGAAAAATGCCCGGATGCGGTCGTTGGCGTATTCGGGCTTGTTGCGAGCCTGAAAATCAGTAGGCTTCCTGGCAACCGGTGCAATTTTTAGATGCGTCAAAGCCGTCTCTACCATGAACACAGTTAAAATCATGCCCTGCCTGGACATGAAGGCCGGCAGGGTTGTCAAAGGCGTACACTTTGTTGAGCTGCGTGATGCGGGTGATCCGGTCGAACACGCTGCGTTTTACGAACGCGAAGGCGCAGATGAACTTGCCATGCTCGACATAGCTGCCACGGTCGAGAACCGCAAAACGCGACTCGCTTGGGTGCAGAATGTCTCAGCAGCGATCCACATCCCACTGACTGTTGGTGGCGGGATCGGTTCCCTCGACGACATCGAGTCTGTCATTACTGCCGGTGCAACAAGGGTTTCAATTAATACTGCAGCCGTTAAAAAACCCGACCTGGTCAAACGCGCCGCCGCAAAGTTCGGCCCGGAACGGATCGTGATTGCAATAGACGCCCGGCGCAACAAGGCGATGCCGTCCGGGTTTGAAGTTGTTGTGTCAGGGGGTACAAAGCCGGTCGGCATTGACGCGGTCCAGTGGGCAAAACAGTGCGAACAACTCGGTGCAGGCGCGCTCTTGCCCACCAGCATTGACAGTGACGGTACACAAGCCGGGTACGACATCGAGTTGCTCAGTGCCATCACGCGCGCGGTTAAACTGCCCGTAATTGCTTCAGGCGGTGCCGGGCAACTCGAGCATTTCTATGACGCGGTTGTCAAAGGTGGCGCAAGAGTCTTGCTTGCTGCATCTGTGTTTCACTTCCGAATTTTTAGCATTCGCCAGGTCAAGGAATACCTACGCGCCAGGGGCATTTCGGTAAACCTATAGTCTGACATTTTGTGGCCTCCCTGCCGCGTGCACCGAACATTCGGTTCATGGCCTGAATACGCCCCCGGACAGAGAAATGAGCAATCCGGCCTGCGCCCGAGAGCTGACAGTGAACATAGATTAAAGTCCATCACGCCATTGCTGGAACGCAATGGCGAAAACGCGCACTCAAGCCGTGCCAGGGGCGAAAGACAATAATCCGCCATGCCGATGGCAGGTACGCAACGTGAATTAACCTATCCTCGTCCCGCCAGGGACGACGGCCCTGCGCCGCCATGCCAATGATGGGACAGCATGTGAAAACACACACGTCCCGGACGGGACGACACAGGATAGCCCACCATCTCAACGGTGGGTCGAGTAGCACCACACATACACATCCCACGCATCGCCAGAGGCGAACGGCAACGGCCTACCATGCCAACGGCGGGTTCATTAGCCCGCCGTTTTAATTGCAGGACTTTATTTACGGCCAAACGTACGGCGCCATTACACGATAGTAACGTTCAAGCAATACCGAGTTCGTTCCAACAAATGTGTTCGCCGGTCCAATAAACACCGGCCCAACGTTTGTCCACAAGAACGGTGGCGTGTTACTAAACGTGGTAAGGAACTGTACCTGATACTGCACACCAACCTGTGCATTCCACTGCAATTTCACCACATTCGACACGGTGCCGCTGACGGTAATGTTGGTGACAACAATGTTGGTGATGATGATGTTCGTCAGTGGCGCACGCTGCCGGATCACTACGAGGTAATCCTCGACCTCGCCATCCTGGGCCGGCCCAATGGATGTCAACCCGCCCGTGCTACTGAGTCTGAACCGGGCGAAGTTCGTCCCAAGCACCGCATTAGTGGGCACGTTGAAGCACAGACCTGCATTCACTCCGTTGACCAAAGGTTGGCTGGCAAAGATTTGATCGGTGGGATCCCAGCTACCGTTCTTGTCGAAGTCAATCCATGCGTCGAGCAGACCGCCAATCGGGCCGCTCAGGAGCACGTTCACACATGCCTGTGTGCCCACAAGCACAGGTGTGGTAAACACAACGCCGTCTTCATCTGCAAGACCGCTGTTGTCGTCGCCCAGAGCAAGTGGATCCGGCTGGCCGTCTGCCTCGGCATCAATTTGCCGGCCTAGCATGAAGTTGGGTACGATCAGATGCCGCGCGCCGTTGGGCAGCAGCGTCGGATACGGGGCTGGCGCATCGCCAAAGTCGAACGTGGCCTGATCATCATACTCGGTGATGTAATAATCCTCGGTTTCGCCGAACTGGAAGCCGCCTGGCCCACCAGCTCCCGGTGCCGGGCCGTCGCCACCAGCCACCCCGCTAAATGAACCCAACGGCGGCGGTGACATTTGTTCGCTAAGTGTGATGCGGATCCAAATCGGTTCCTTCTTCAAAGACGGATGCCAAGCTTTAAATGTAACTGTGATAAGCCCAGCGCCTGGCGGTACTGCAATGTTTTGCCCCGCCCATTCTGGTACGCGCGTGCCGTCTGGGCAAATCATCACGTCGTTCCAATCACCGTCACGATTCCAATCGCACCACACGTTCAGGAACATTTGCGGCCACGGCGGCAACCCGGGCCACGAGAGTTGCACATTGATCATACCCAATCCACAATGTGGCAGAATCGGTAAGCCAACCAGACCGTCATCTGCACCGTCCTGATCAGGCGAATCTGTGGCCGGCAGAATGTTGTTAATGAAGTCCTGATCCGGCCCTGCGTCTGCGTCGAGTTCACCGGAAACACCAGCCCCCAGGAAAGCCACGGCAGTGGGATTCCAGTGGATCGGCCCGAACGGGCCAACCATTCCGCCAAACACCGTCGGGTAGTTAGCCAGTGTGCCAGGCGGCCCGCCTTTCGGGTAAGCCGTCATGTTTACGCCGCCGTGGTTGCTGCTGTCCGGTGCATCGCCCAGATCAGGATGCGGCAAGGGATGGATGTTCACCAGATGGTCTTCTACCTCGCCGTCTGGTGCAAGACCGGTGTACGTGAGGTTGGGCACAGTGCTGAACCGGAAGCGTGCGAACGTTGTGGCACCCCAAACTGCGTTGCTGGGCACGTTGTAGTTCAGCAGATATGTGCCGGTTGAAAGCGGCACGTTCGCCAGAATCTGGTCGCCCGGCTCCGCCCAACTGCCGTCGGCTCCGAAGTCAATCCACGCGCTGAGCAGGCCCGAGCCGGTGACGGTGACGCTGACCGTATCGGGTTGGCCGGGCACAAGCACCGGCAAAATCACGCCATCCTCGTCATCGAGGTTGGCGTTGTCATCACCTGTGGCGGTAGCATCCGGCTGGCCGTCTTGCTCGGCGTCAATCAGGCTGCCCAAGGTTAACCCCGACACGATCACGTGCGCGGCACCGTTGTGGACTGCCAATGTAGGATACCCGGGCGCGGCTGCAGTATCGGGCGCATCGCCCCAATCCAACTCGGCCGTGGACAACGCAAACGCAAAGTCAATCTGGTTAAACGGAGGTGGTTGATTTGCCTTGGGGTGTCCGTCCCCATACATCAACGGTCTCCACCCACCGGTCACCGTGTCGAACCAGCATGCTGCGTCGTTGAACTGTCGGTAGGTTGTCTTCCAACCGAAGTGGTAATTGGTGTCACCGGCCACGGGCGTGTATTGCACGCCGAGCCAGTACACCGTGTTTGACACCTGCACAAATGCGTTGGTTGGGTCAATGTAGAAGTCGAACTGCCAGATGTTCGTATCGGCATTTGGAATCCAGCGCGGCGGTTGCCCGCTCGGGTCATGCCACCATTCGCTGGTGCCGAGCATGGCTAGGCCGGCGTTGAACTGGCCGGGGCTGAAGGTGCGCGTCCAGAGCACCGTGCCTGGTTGGCTGTAGCCGCCAGGGCCAATCGGGATGTCGCTGTAAATGCGCAGCGTAATGTTCATGTTGCCAGCGCCGCCCGCAGGCAACACGTCGTTGAGGAACGAACCCCAGATGTGGATGTCTGTGATCGGGCCGCTTTGCTGGCACAGGAAATCATCCGCCAATGGCACCAGGTCATTTACATCTACACCCTCGGTGCCTTGCTCAGGCGGCATGTTCCATTTCAACGATTGGAACGTGATGGCGTAGTCCTCGACCTCACCGTCCGGGGCCTGATTGGTAAACGACAGGCCGCGCAGCGTGCTGAGGCGGAACCGGGCGAAGCTTTTGCCGGGCACTGCGTTAGGCACAAAGATTTGGACAAGGTTTGTGCCGGCTGCAACTGCGTAGTCCCGGATCGGTTGCTCGTTGACATCGGTCCAGTCACCATCGCAGTTGAAGTCAAACCAGCCCTGAAGCAAGCCGGTACCGCTGCTGACAACCTGTATCGTTGCCGGCGCGTTGGCAATGAGCGCTGTCGGGCAGGACACACCGTCTTCATCGTCCAGTCCGGCCAAGTCGTCGCCTGTGGCGGTTGCGTTTGGCTGACCATCCGTTTCAGCATCCACACCCGCACCGAGATATAACGGCCCGATGACATGCCGCGCGCCGTTATTGGTAAGTAACGTCGGGAATGTCGGGTCTGGCGCATCGCCAAAGTCAAGTTGGTCAATGTGCCACAGGTAGTCTTCGACCTCGCCATTGGGGGCAATGCCCACGAATGGAAGCGGGCCTGGCTGGGTACTAAAGCGGAAACGCGCAAACACGTTGCTGCCCGCCGCCGCGTTGGCCGGGACCATGAAGTTGACCACATTCGGCCCGGCAACGGGCAAAACTAGACCGGCGGCGATCTGATCGCCCGGCTGCGCCCAACTGCCGTCGGCGCCAAAATCAATCCACGCGTTCAAGATGCCGTTCGGGATCGAAGCTACAACTTGTACTGCGGCAAGTTGACCGGGTAGCAACGGGGTCAACAGCGTCACGCCGTCTTCGTCGGCGAGGTTGGCGATGTCGTCGCCGGTGGCAGTTGGATTTGGTTGACCATTGGTTTCAGAGTCGATCAGCGCGCCCATACAGACAAATCCGCCCGTTGGCGCCCTCATCAATACATGCCGTGCGCCGTTATTGGCCCGCAAGGTCGGGAAAGTCGGGTCTGGTGCATCGCCATAGTCGAGTTCCTCGATGTACCAGCGGTAATCCTCCACCTCGCCATCAGCCGCCCAGCCGGTGTAATTGGTGATGGTACCCGTGCTGAAGCGTACCCGGGCGAAAGTGTGCGTGCCACGCACGGCCGTAAGCGGCACATTGAACGCCAATGCGTTTAACCCGGCGCTGACAGGCACGTTGTTGAAGATCTGGTCGCCCGCCTCAGCCCAGCTAGCGTCCGCACCGAAATCAACCCAAGCAGACAAAAATCCGTTCACAGACGCTGTGACGTGGATAACGGCAGATTCGCCCGGAACTAACAACGTGGCCAAACTCACACCGTCTTCATCGGCGAGGTTGTTAACCCGGATTTTTCTTGAAAAAAGTTGTAACGGTGTTCTCGGCCCATTGTCTATTGGGTAAATATGAACAAAACCAACACCGTTACCGCAGGCACA
>Ga0272448_1003074_pt1 | contig 20191 bp, 18 predicted proteins | sample YNPCB0191_FD_202220 | JGI IMG/M metagenome (GOLD analysis project Ga0272448, IMG submission 202220) | Hot spring sediment microbial communities from Yellowstone National Park, WY, United States - YNP-CB-019-1 | ecosystem: Environmental > Aquatic > Thermal springs > Hot (42-90C) > Sediment... | reverse complement strand
GCGCACCTGAGCTTGGCCTTGCCCAAACGGCCCAAGATCCTGCCAAATGTAGTGCCGAAAATCGCCCCCAAAAAGTCATAAGTGCCTGCAAATCAAGCCAAGCATTTCCCTGACTGACGAACTTGGGGTAAAGGCAAACGCCCCCACCCGCGCCGCCAGGACCCGCCGTGTTTTGCAACAGATAGTTCCCGCTTATCGAGACTGTACCACCACTAATATAAACCCCTCCTCCCCAAGCACGGCTAAATTCGCCTCCAGCGCTATTCAGCTTTAATACATTGTCAACTAGCGCAACCGTCGTTGCACTTCTGATATAGATTCCACCAGGAGAGCCGACGCTAGTATTGCGTTCAACGATGTTATTGGTTAAAGCGACGGTAGCACAACTCAGAAAATCACATCCTCCTCCTCCTCCGTAACTAGCTGTATTTCCACTGACTCGGTTGGCTATGAGTGACACGGTTGTCGCATTCTGGATTCTCATACCTCCGCCATACGAATACGCATTGTTGCCCGATATAGTGTTATGGGATAAATAAACAGAACCGACATTTTGAATTCCCACGCCCCCCCCATCTCCGAGGACGCATCTGTTACTAACGATCGTGCTGCCGTTTAGGCTGAAATTGGTTGCGTTTGCGACGGAAGCTCCTGCTCCAGGCCCGCTCGTCGTGATGTTACGTATGAACTGGCATTCAGACACCGATACAAACCCGACCGTTCGCACATAAAGTCCGGCCCCATTCGTGCTTACTGATCCGTTCCGAAAAGCCAACGACCCGAGTGTGAAGTTTACGCTCTTGCTCCCCGCGTCCAAGTTCAGCACGCGTCCTTTGGCCTCTCCGTCGAGTACCACGTCACCAGGTTTCAAGCCACTCTCCGCGCGGATCGTCAAGGCTTGCGCCTCGGCGGTTGCGAAGTTGAAGTTGCCCTTGTAGATGCCGGCAGCGAGAAAGATGGTGTCATCTTCCCCGTTCACGGCCGCCGTTGAGAGTGCCGTCTGGAGTTCCTGTGCCGTCGCCACATGGAATTCCGCCGTGAAGGCCCACGGCGGAGCCACCAGCGCCACGATTACGCATCCTGCCAATACTGTTTTGACCTCTTTCATGTTTGCATCTCCTGTGGTTGAACAAACTTTGTTTTGCCGTAAAATCTGTCGGCTTCATTCACTGCTAATTGACCAAGGGTAACCTCAGCCACCGCTCGGTGGCTGAAGATGGTGCAGAGGAGCGGGTGTGGCCCGAGACGATTGTTCTTTACCGCGTTCATCTTCAGCCGTCTCTTCAGACGGTGCGCAGACTATCAAACCAGCATACGCCTTGTCAACATCATCGCCTCGCAAAGGCAAAGAACAATTGGCCGTAGAGCACACCGCTGCTTGCGCTCCACACCCGCACCAAGATCATCTCCACCCCACATCGAGGACAATGGACTGTCAGACCACCAAAGTCTTCTGCACCGGACGGTGACTTCACAAGCACTGCCGCTTCCCGACGGGCCGCGCCGTGCCGCCGCACGCAGTCACGTACTTGCTGCGCCGCGCGTTGCAGCCCCGCAAGCGCGTCCGCCACCAACGCATGAACTCGGTTGCGTACTGTGCGGGCGTAGATGTCGTAGGAACGCACCATCCGAAACCTGTCTGCCGACAGGCAGGATTCTTGGCTGCGCGGCGCTCTGTCAATCTCACCCGCTCGCCAGCAAAGAGGAAGGGGCAACTCAGCAATGAGACCGGACGGGACGCACGATATTCGTGGGTCGTCACGGGAGATTCACGACTCGGCCGGGTCTTCGCCATGTACGGAGCGTCAGACCCGCGCGACACTTGCGAAGCTGACATGGCCGGAACAAAACCGGAACCGGACACGGGAGTGCCGTCGGCACACCGAATCCGTGGTCGCCCCGCTCTGACGGGGCGCATTCCGCACGGCGACGGAGCGCCGCGACTGCACCAATTAGCGGCTGAGTTTGTAGGCGCGCATGATGGTGCTGTATTTGGTGATCATGTTGGGCACTTCCCAGTCGGGCATTTTGCCCGCCGCAAGGAACCGGAGATATTTTTCGGTGACCTCGCCGAAGTGCGCTTCGTGAGTGGTTTTATACTGGTCGGGGATGACAATTTCCCAGCCGGTGGCGATTTTCTTGGCATCCACCCCCGGCCAGTCCTTGCCAATCGCCGCCAGCGCGGCGCGCAGGGCGCGCTCGAATTCCTCGTCGGAAATTCGGGCGCGTTTTTCGACGTAGAGGATGGGTTTGAAGTTTTGTTCTTTCCCTTGGCGGATGACGAGGGCTGCCTTGGTGCCGCGCATCATGGAATAGTGGGTGTCGCCGCTGCCGGGCGGGGCTTCGTGTTTCCATTCGACGGAGATTTTGGCGTGGATGCCGCGCACCGTATAGACGAACGCGCCGTTGCAATAGACCTGCAGAACGTTCTTGGAGTCAACCGCCGGTTTCAGGTAGTCGGGGAAATGGTCGTAGCCGGTGGTCTTTTGGAATTCGGCGAGGGTGATGGGCGTGGGCCAGCGCCGGGCGCTGAGGACGTTGACTTCGCGCGGGTGGAGTGCCTGTTCGGGGAAGCACTCCCACTGGATGAGGTCCACCAGATGCGTGGTGACATCCACGATGCCTTCGCCCTGTTGTTTCACGTCGTAAAACCACGGCGGTCGCACCAGCGGTTTGCCGGCGACCAGTTTGGAGTAGTAGTGAACGCTTTCCTTCGTGATGGCCGGATCGTCGGGCGATCCTTGTTCGAGGCGGCCGAAAACGGCGCCGTGCCGCGAAAGCTCGCGCTGAAGGATGGTGGTGATCTCGTATCGCTCGGTCATGATGTCGTAAAGCAACACGCGACGTTTGCGCGCTTCCACGAAGGCTTTTTCCAGCAGCCGGAAATCGGCAGGCGTGATGGCCATGGGTTTGTCGGCGAGGACGTTCAGGCCGGCTTCGACGCAGGCGAGGATGTATTGGGCTTTTTTGGCGTTGTTGCCGGAGATGACGACAACGTTGCCGGGTTTTTCCTTGAGCATCCGCTCAAGGTAATCGGGACCGGTATAGACTTTTTCCTGCCATCGGGTGGGGTTGTCCGGTCGGGTGTTGAACAGCTCGATGCGTTTCAGATGCTGCTCCAGTTCGGGGCCGCCGGGCGCATAGACGTGAACCACGGGGTTGACCTGTGGATACATGATCTTTTGCACCAGGGAAGCGTGGAAATGCCCCGGATCGAGCGTCATCAGACGCACTTCTTTGATTTGGGCAGCGTGGGTGGTCATGGCCATCAGTGGAGTGAGGAGGATGAGGGTTTTCTTCATGCTTTCTTGAGGAGTTGTTGGATTCCGTAGGGAGCGCGTTCGGGTCGGGCGAGCATCGAGTTGGCAGCGTCGTCGCCGATGAACTTCTCCTTTTGCGGATCCCATTTGAGTTTGCGTCCGAGTTTCATGGCAATCCACGAAACAATACAGGCGCTGTTGGAACGATGCGCCTGTTCGGGGGTCGTGGCGCCCGGTTTCCGCGTGAGGATGCTGGTGATCCAGTCCAGATGATGATCGTCGTTCGGACTGACATGGAGACGAATCTCTCTGGCGCCGGGCGGTTCCTTGAAAAGGTCCGGGTTGCTGGCGTCGAGGGATTTCTTTTTCTTGCTGCCGGTGTGCGGGTCGCTGGCGGTGACCTTCTCGGCGCCGCGCGTGACGAACACCCAGCCGTCGGAGCCTTCAAATCGGACGCCGACATCGAAGGTGTTGTCAATGATCAGCGTGACGCCGTTGGCGTATTTCGCCTCGACGTGAAACGGGCCGTGGACATTCCACAGGCCGCTGGTGGGGAACTCCGCCCTGCCTTCGATCTCGATCGGGCCGGTCATCTCGGTGCCCATGCCCCAATGCGCAATGTCCACGTGATGCGCCCCCCAGCCGGTGATCATGCCCAGGCAGTAGGAATCAATCCGCAACCAGCCGGGCCGGTCGGTGTAGCGTTTCTTCGGGTTCTGCGAGTGAACGCGGTCCTCGTTATACGGCGCCAGCGGCGTGGGACCGAGCCACATCTCGTAGTTGAGATTCGGTGGCACGGGCATCTCGGCGGTGCTGCCGCCGCTCGGATCGGTGGGCAGACCGACTTTGACGGTGTGAAGTTTGCCGATGCGACCGTTGCGGACCAGTTCGCAGGCCAGACGGAAACCGGGATTGGAGCGTTGCTGGCTGCCGATCTGAAACATCAGGTTCTTGTTGCGGATGATGTTGCTGGCGGCGCGGCCTTCCACCAACGTCATCGTAAACGGTTTTTGGACGTAGATGTCTTTGCCGGCCAGCGCCGCTTCGATCATCGGCTGCGCGTGCCAGTGGTCGGGCAGGCTGAGAGCGACCGCGTCAATATCTTTTCGCTGCAACGCTTCGCGGTAATCGCCGTAGGCTTTCACCTCCAGGGTGAGACCCTTCTTGGCGTAAAATGCTTCGACGTATTTTTGGGCGTCGGCCACGCGGATCGAATCCAGATCGCAGACGGCGACGATGCGGGCGGCATCCTGTTTGAGGATGCCCGGCATGTCCATGCTGCGCGCAATGCGACCGCAACCGACTTGAAGGATGTGGATCTTCTTGCTGGGCGCGTCGGCGCCGAGCACGCGCGACGGGACGATCGCCGGGAACAGGAACGCGCTCGCCGCGCCCGCGAAAGAGGTTTTGAGGAACTCTCTGCGAGATGGTGTCATTTCGTTTTCTCCTTTTCGTTGAGCACCCATCGGATGCCACCGAGGATGTGTTTCTGCAAATGGGGATCGGAGTAATGTTCTTTCTTGTGGCCCAGCGCGGTGAACCAGACGCGCCCGCCCTCGAATTCGTGGCACCAGGCCAGCGGGCGAGTCTTCTCGTTGGGGTCTTTCTTCGGGTCGTTGAGCCGTGTGAGGTCGCCTTCGAGCAGGATGTGAAGGTCTTTGGGCATTTCCTTCAGAAAATAAAATTCATCCTCCCATTCCCACGTCGGACCCAGATGGGCAGTGGAAGGATGCTGGCGGTCCACGACGTAGATGGTGAACGGCTGCAGTTTGGGGTGCCGGACAAACGTGCCGCCCATCATCGCCCAGAACCACGGCCAGTCACGCTCCGAGGCGCAGGCGGAGTGGATGCCGACAATGCCGCCGCCGCGACGGACAAACCGTTGGAAGGCCGCTCTCTGCTCTTCGGTGTCGAAGGCCCGGTTATTGGAGTTGGCGAAGAGGATGGCGCGATACGACTTGAGGCGGGCGTCGCTGAACACGTCGGGCTTGTCGGTGACATCGGTGTCGAAACCGTGCTGTTTCCCGAGTTGCTGGAGCATGGCGACGCAGGCGGGAATGTTGTCGTGGACGTAGCCCTTCTTGCCGTCGAGCGTCGGTCCGTTGCGGGTGTAGATGAGCAGGCGCGGATTCTCCGCGCGGAGCGAGATGACGCCGCAGACCAGCGGCGCCAGCAAGGTGGCAACGAACAAGTTTCGCATGGCTCCACTTCTAATGGATTCTGTTCGGCAACTCAACTCCTAAGTGTCGTCGGCTTCTGCTCAGGTCAATCGGTTCATCCAGTGTTTGTCCACAAGCACGTCGAGGTCGAGGAAAACTTTGCGGTTCATGGCGACCTCCATTTCTTTGCGGGCGAGACTGCCGATTTCTTTGATCTTGCATCCGCCCTGCCCGATGAGCATCCGTTGATGTCGCTCGTCGGTGGTGAGGATGGCGGCCTTGATGTAGAGCAGGGGTTGACCGTCCTTGGTGGTGCGTTCCTCGATTTTCTGCACCTCAACAGTGGCGGTGTAGGGGACTTCCTGCGAGGTTTTCAGGTAAAGTTTTTCGCGAATCAGTTCGCCGATCCAGAATTCGTTGGTGACGTTGGTCAATTGGCCTTCGGGATAGTGGGGTGGGCCGACGGGCAGATGCCGAAAGATGGCCCGCAGCAGAAGATCGAGATTTTTCTCTTGAAGGGCGGACACTTCGACGACCTCGGCGTATTTCTCGCCGCGTTCCAGCCATCGTTGTCGGAACGGGCGGTCGGGCAGGTCCAGCTTGTTCAAAACGAGAATCTTCGGCACGGTGGCTGGCTCGACCAGTTCGATGACATGCTGATCTTCGGGGCCGATGGGACGCGACGGATCGGCGACGTGAACGAGCACGTCAATGCCCTCCAGTGCGTCGCGCACTTTGTGGTGGAGGTTGGCGACCAGTTTGCTGGGCTGGGTTTTGAAGATGCCGGGCGTGTCCACAAAAACGATCTGACCTTCGGAACGATGAACGATGCCGTGATAGGTGTCGCGGGTTGTTTGCGGTTTCGGTGTGACAATGGCGATCTTGGTGCCGACCAGCGCGTTGAGCAGGGTGCTCTTGCCGACGTTGGTGCGGCCGACCAGCACGGCGAAACCGGATTTGAAATCGGGGTGCTCCATGGGGCGAAATCTAGCGTGGAGGTTGCATTGGAGACAAGTTGCTTTATCTTCGTGCGCAGGACATGAAAGCTCTGTTGCCAGCGCACCAGAAACACCCTCGTCAGTTCGAGCAGTTCCGCTTTGTCTATCCGGTCATTTCCCGGCGCAGCGGCGGGTTGTCCATCGGAATCAACACCCACCCGGACCGCCGTTGCTGTTTCAACTGCGTGTATTGTCAGGTGGATCGCAGCCGGCCGACCGGTCCGTTGCCGTTTGATCTGGCCGTCGCCGAACGGGAATTGGACATGCTGTTGAAGTGGGTTCGCAGCGGCGCGCTGGCGCGTCATCCGCAGTTTCGCGGCGTGCCGAAGCGCCTCATGCAGTTGAAAGATGTGGCGCTCAGCGGCGACGGCGAGCCGACCACGCTCGCCAACTTTTCCGAAACCGTCGAGGCCATCGCGCGACGGAAACCGCGCGAGGTGAAACTGGTCTTGATCACCAACGCGGCCGGATTGCACCGCGCCGACGTGAAACGCGGGCTGTTGACAATGGACGCGCATCAGGGCGAGGTCTGGGCGAAACTGGACGCGGGCACGGAAGCCTATTACCAACGGATTGCCCGCAGCGACGTGCCGTTTTCGCGCATCTTGAAGAACCTCACCGACTGCGCGCGCACGCGCCCCATTGTGATTCAGAGCCTGTTTGTGAATCTCTATGGGCACGGCCCTTCGGCGGACGAAATCACCGCGTATTGCGAGCGGTTGAAGGAGATTCTGGCCGTCGGCGGACAGATCAAAGAGGTGCAGGTCGGCACCGTCGCGCGCCAGGCGCTGGCCATCCTTGACGGGCGTCCCGCTTGGCATGCGGTCACGGCGCTCAGCGATGCCAAGTTGGATGCGATTCGGGATTGTGTCCGGCACCGCACGGGGTTGACCGCCACCAGTTACTACGGCTCGTTTTGCGGAGACACCGGCTGATGCGGCGCCGATAGGTGTTGCCTTTGTCCGGCAAACCCGCTACAAGTTTGCCGTGGGCGTTTGGCGCTCACCAAACAGAACATACAGCACACACAAAAAGAGAGAGTGATCGAATCATGCTCGGATGCAATATAGGAACTCTGTTCAAAGTCACGGTGGCCGGCGGCTCGTATCAGGAGACCCTCGTGACACATCTGCAGGGTGTTCCGCCCGGCTACCTCATCACCGAGGAAGAAATCTACCGCGACCTGTTGCTCCGCAAACCCGGCCAGGGCGAACTCACCTCGCCCCGGCGCGAACCGGACATCCCGATCATTGTGACCGGACAGAATTGCGACGATACCATGCCCGGATTCCACAACGCGCACTACACCAACGGCACGCCACTGACCATCCTCATCCCGAATCTGGACCGGCACTTCGAGCACATCGAAGCCTACCGCGTGACCAACCGCACCCCGCGTCCCGGTCACGCCTCCTACGCCTCCTACCAGAAATACGGACAGTGGGACGACTCCATTGGCGCGGGTTTTTTCAGCGGGCGATACACTGCCACCATTGTCGCCGCCGGCGCAGTGGCCAAACGCATTCTCAAAGACCACGGCATCGAAATCACCGGCTACGTCAAAGAGGCCGCCGGTGTGCGGATGCCGGACCTGCCCCTCGAAACAATTCGCCCCAAGGTCGCCGCCTACAAAGAAATGCGCCGAAGGTACGATCCCGTCTATCGCCACGTCTTTACCGAGGGACGACTCAAACCCGAAATGCGAATGCTGGAGAAAATGGCCGTGCTCGCCCAGTTGGAAAAGGAAGTCCCCGAAATGTACAAAAAAATGATTCACTGGGACGAGGAAGCCATCCGCAAAGAATATGGCATCCACCCCAAACTGAATTGTCCGCACCTCGAAACAGCCGATGCAATGTACGATCGCATCCTCGAAATCACCCGCCAGGGCGATTCCAGCGGCGGCGTGGTGGAAGTGCTCGCCACTGGCGTGCCCGTGGGACTGGGCGAACCGGTCTTCCGCAAACTCGACGGCGAACTGGGCCGGTTGCTCAGCATCGGCGCGGTGAAAGCCGTCGAATGCGGCGCCGGCTACGCGGTCAAAGATATGACCGGTAGCCAGTGCAACGACCAGATGTTCGTCAAAGATGGCCGGGTTCAGTTCGGCTCCAACCACGCCGGCGGAATCACCGGCGGACTGGCGACAGGACAGGACATTGTCGTGCGACTGATCGTGAAGCCAACGCCGACCATCGCCAAGCCGCAGCACACGATTGATAAAGTGTCGCTGGAGAACAAAGAGCTGGCCGCAGTCACGCGCCGCGACCCGACGATTGTGCCGCGCATCTGGCCCGTGGCGGAGGCATTCACCGCGATTCTGTTGCTCGACCACTACATGCAGCACCTCGCCTTCCAGGCGCTGATTCGAAAGTGAGAACGGGAAACCGCCCAGCTCAAGGAATGAAAGTTTGGCTTGATTGGGCGTCGGAAACCGGCAAGAATGTCTTTCGGTTCGAGCGGGCGTAGCATAGTGGAAATGCACCGGCTTCCCAAGCCGGCGAGGAGGGTTCGATTCCCTTCGCCCGCTCCAGCTTGTTTCAGCGTCGGACGCTGACGACCAACACGATCCAGTCGTTGCCCACTTCAGGGCCTTTCACGAGCAGGTGACCGTTCTCGACGATTTCCACCACGCTGCGCACCAGCAAGGTCTTGCCGGAAAACCATTCCAGTTCCAGACGTTGCTGGCGTTTGCCGACCGATTGGGGCGTGACATAGACGCGGAACCGTTCCCCCAAATCGAGCGACACCTTCTCGCCCGGCTTCAATGGCGCGCGCCGGGCACCCAGTTGCTGGTAGTATTGGTAACCGAACTTTTCCTTCAGCTTCCCATAGAGATCGGCCAGGGCGGCATCCGAGCAGCCGAGTTCATTGGACGCGCGCACCAAACGCGCCTCCACACTGGCAGCCGATGTCGGCCAGGCAAACCACAGCGACAACAACAGTGTCGCAATCCAGCGCATGATCATGTGTCGGCGTTCTCAAACCGCCGTTTCATCTCCTCCAGATCCGCCGTCCATTCCAGCCCAGAGACCCAGATGACCGCCACATCCGAGTCGGGACCTTTCAAGGGCGTGGCGACCGTGTTGGGAATGACCGTGTCCACCCGTTCGACCATGACGGTGCCCGGTCCGGCGGAGACCGATGTGTGGAGCAGAACGATTGTGCCCAGCGCCACCATCAACCCGCAGGCGACCGTGGCCAGCGCTCCACGGTGCAGTAGCAGCCAGTCGCCCACCGACAAACGCGGAACGGGGATGTACAGCGTTTGCGGCGCGCGCGCCTCAATCTCGCGGCGCACCTTCGACCAGAAGAAATCAGCCGAATCGCTCATCTCGATGAGCGGCGGGCACGCCGCGAGGGTTTGGCGCAGGCGCTGAATCCGCTGAAGCTCGGCAGCGCAGCGCGGGCAACGCCGCAGGTGCCGCTGCGTCCACCAGCGCGACAATCCTTTCAACTCGCCGTCGGCCAGCGCGCTGATTTTTTCTGTGTTGTGTCGTTTCATAACACCTTTTGTAGCAATTTTTGCAAATGTTTTCGGGCATAGTGAAGTCGTGACATCACCGTGCCCATCGAGCAACCGAGCGTTTTGGCAATGGTGGCGTAATCCATCCCCTCAAACTCGCGCAGTTGCACCACCAGCCGGTGTTCGGGCGAGAGCTTCTCGATCGCCGCTTCAATCAATTCGCGCAGCTCTCGCCGCCGCACCTCATCGGTCGGCAACGGTTGGTTCGAGGGCGGCACCTCGACGTCGGCATCGGTGTCCGGGTCCACCGCCTCTTCGAACTCCACTGTCGGCCGCCGGTCGCGCCGGCGGACATAATCAATGCAAAGGTTGGTGGCGATGCGGTACAGCCACGTGTAAAACGAGGCGTTCTTCCTGAACCCGCGTATCGCCTGCCAACCCCTGACAAATGTTTCCTGACAAAGATCGGTCGCGTCCTCTTCGTTCCTCACCATGCTGAGCGCCAACGCATACACCCGATTTCGGTAGCGCTTGACCAGCTCGCCATAGGCTTCCAATCGCCCCCGCTGGCATCGCTCCACCAGCTCCCGATCACTCAACGTGGTCAGAACTTCTCGGTCCGGCTGCTTCGACGCTGCCCGCTGCGGATTATTCAACGCCGCTTTCGGTCGCTGGCTCATCAACCTTTGATCACTCCGAGCGGACGCAACCGCGCCACCTTGCGCGCCAGTCCCGCTTGATGACAAACCTCGACCACCTCCGAGACGTCCTTGTACGCCCACGGCGCCTCTTCCAACGCCGTTCCTTTGCCGTGCGCCAGAAACGTCACACCGGCCTCCTCCATCTTCCGCCGCAAATCCGCCATCGAACCGTGTTTCATCGCCGCCGCCCGGCTCATCATCCGGCCCGCTCCGTGGCAAACCGTCCCAAAAGTCTCCTGCATCGCCGTGGCCGTGCCGACTAACAGAAACGAACAACGCCCCATGTCGCCGGGCACCAGCACCGGCTGGCCGATTCCGCGATAGCGCGCCGGCAACGACTCGTGACCGGGCGGAAACGCGCGCGTCGCGCCTTTGCGATGAACGCACAGCAGCTTGCCGCCGTGCCGCTCCATCTTCGCAATGTTGTGCGGCACGTCATAGACCAGTTCCATCCCCAACTCGCGCGGCGAAATCCGCAGCGCCCGTTCCAACGCGCGCGCCGCTTTCGCCATCAACACCTGCCGGTTGGCAAATGCGTAGTTTGCCGCGCATCGCATCGCCGCCAGATACTCCTGTCCTTCGGGCGACTCCACCGGCGCGCACGCCAGTTGGCGGTCCGGCAGATGGATCCCGTATTTGGCCGGTGCGCTGCGCATCGCTTTCAAAGAATCCTCGCAAACCTGGTAACCGAACCCCCGCGAGCCGCAATGAATCATGACCGTCACCTGACCGAGGAACAACCCCATCACCTCGGCCGCCTCCCGATCAAAAACCTCATCCACCACCTGCACTTCGAGAAAATGATTCCCGCTGCCGAGCGAACCAAGCTGGCCCGCGCCGCGTTCCAGAGCGCGCTGGGTGATTCCCGACAACTCGGCGCCCTCCAAGCAACCGCGTTCCTCGATGAAGTCGAGGTCTTCAGGTTTGCCGAAGCCGTGGTTCACCGCCCATACAGCGCCTTCGCGGATGCAGGCTTTTTCATCGGCCAGCGACAAATCCAAATCACTTCCTTCTCCCAAGCCGCAGGGCACCTCCCGAAACAACTGCGCCACCAAATCATTGATCCGATCGACCACATCGGCGCGCTGCAAATTCGTTCGCATCAGGCGCACACCGCAATTGATGTCGTAGCCAACCCCGCCCGGCGAAATCACTCCGCCTTCCGCCGGATCGGTTGCCGCGCAACCTCCAATCGGAAAACCGTACCCCCAGTGAATGTCCGGCAGCGCGAGGGAATACTTCTGAATCCCCGGCAAAGTAGCCACGTTGGCGACCTGCTCCAGCGCGTTGTCATCCATCGCGCGCCGCAACATCGTTTCCGAGGCATACACACGTCCCGGCACTCGCATCCCGCTTTTGTGCGAGACAGGCAACTCCCAAAGCCAATCACTGATGCGCTGCAACTCCATCACTCAGTCAGTCTAACCGCTGGCTTCCTTTCATTCAACCATCCCTTTGGATCTTTCGCAGCCCGCCGCCTGGTGAGAAAGGTTTTGCGCTCGACTCTGAAGCGGTCAGCGCTAGACTGGATGGCGACTCAGAGCCTGAACCGATGCCGCTTCCTCGCTCAACAATCTTGGCAGTGACCTTGCCGTGTTTGATCGCGGCCTGGTTGCCCGCAACGACCGCCGCGTTCACGGAGATGATTGTCTTCGGCGACAGCCTGTCGGATAGCGGGAATATCTACGCGTTGACGAGCGGTTTGATTCCCAGCTCGCCCTATGGGAGGGGCGATTTTCCAATGGCCCGACCTGGGTGGAGGTCCTCGCCGGGCAGTTGGGGTTGGCCGCTCCGTCAGCGCGATGGGGGTCGTCCACCAACCAAACCAACTACGCCGTGGGCGGCGCAAAAACCGACTACACACTGTTGCCGATCGTCGGCGCCGTCGGCATGGACTCGCAAGTCGGCTGGTTCCAGGCCGACCTCGGGAACAACCCCGGTTGGAACGTGTCGGACGCTTTGTTTGTTCTGTGGGGTGGCGGCAACGATTATTTCGGTTACTTGGATTCCGGCGGCCCGATTCCCACTCCTGCGCTGAACCTTCGACAACGAATCGAGACCCTCATCGCTCTGGGCGCCACTGCGTTCCTGACCTGCAACCTGCCGCCGTTGGGCGATACGCCGGCGTATCGCGGCACCTCGCAGCAAGCCGAAGCCAACCAGTTATCCGAACAATTCGCCGCCGATTGGCAACAACAGGTCAACGAACTGAGCGCGCTTCATCCCCAGTGCGCCTTCTATTACCTCGACGTTTACGCCGCCTTTCAGCAGATCGTTGCCAACCCCGAAAACTACGGCCTCCGCAACGTCACCGATCCGGCCTTCGACGGCTCAACCGTCGTGTCCAACGCCGACGAATACCTGTTCTGGGACAATGTCCACCCGACACGCGTGGGCCACGCACTCATTGGCGCCGCCGCCTACAATCAGATCATTCCCGAACCGACCAGCGCCGCTCTGCTGCTTTTGAGCTTGCCGTTGGTCTGGGGCCGTTGCCGGGCGCGACACTCAACGCGACGAATTCCCGTCGAGTGACTCAAACATCCGGCGACACACCTCGCCGCAGGTGAGCGTGCCGGTCTCGCTGGTGTTTTCTGCCTGCGCGACAGCGCGGGCGCGCGCGGTCGGAGACAGCGTGGCGTCCGCCCACGCCTTGGCCGTCGCCAGTTTCAACGGATTTCATTCCGAGCTTGTCGAGCAATCACCATTCCGCTACACTGCGCGTCGTTTAAGAAAGGAACAATCACGAGTCACAAGTAACGATCAACCAAAACCAATTCGCGTAGCTTTTCGGTCGCTGTCCGAGTCGAAACGGGGGTTTCAATAACGAGGATAGGCGCTGGAAGCACGCCCCAGCCGGGGCGTGCCGAAGGCGTTTCCTCGAAGGTACCCCCGTACCGGACTCGGAGCGCATTGAGGTGCGCCCCCTTTGTTTGGTACGGGTTCCTTCGAGGAAAAGACCGATCCGCAGACAGGGCTGAATCGCCACGCGAGCGAGGAAAGCCATGGCTGCACAACCAGACCGGAAGGCGCCGTCCTTCCAGTGGGGTCCGACCAATCCGCATTCGCTCTCCCAGATGCGCACTGAACTGGTGTGGGAGGCAAGTACGACGAGTTCGGCAACCGCCGCGAAGTGGATGTCGCCGGCGCGACGATGCCGTTGCAGAAAATTGAGACGGTGGACGAACCGCGCAGCCGGGCGGCGGCAGCGGGCGATCAGGAATTGCTCGCGTTCGACAAACAGATGGCCGGCAAGCGCCGGGACGATTTCCGCAACCGGCTGATCTGGGGCGACAACAAACTCGTCATGGCCAGCCTGCTCAAGGAGTTCAAGGGCAAGATTGACCTCATCTACATTGACCCGCCGTTCGACGTGGGGGCGGACTTCACGATGGACGTGCCGATTGGCGACGGCAAGGAAACGCTCGGCAAAGACCAGTCCGCGCTCGAAATGGTTGCCTACCGGGACATGTGGGGCAAAGGCACGGATTCCTACTTGCACATGATGTTCGAGCGGCTGACGCTGATGAAGGAGTTGTTGTCGGAGCGAGGAAGCATCTACGTGCATTGCGATTACCGGATGAACTCGATCCTCCGGCTTGTCCTTGATGAAGTCTTTGGCGGCAACAACTTTCGGAACGAGTGCTTCTGGTATTACTACAACAAGATGCACGACTTACGGAAACCGATCTTTCCGCGAGCGACAGATACGATCCTGTTCTACGTCAAATCGAAGGATGCAAGTTCCACCTTCAATGAGCAATAGGAAGCCCGCGAAAAAGCTGTGACACAGTTGGTTCGTAAGAAAGTTGGCGGCAAGATGGTCAACGCGCGCGACGAGGCGGGCAACGTTCTTTATCGAGAAGCAACCGAGCGAACCGTTGATAACGTCTGGCGGATTCCCATGCTTCAGCCGGCAGACCTGACTCAGAATCTTGGTTATGCCACTGAAAAGCCAGAAGCGCTTGTTGAGCGCATCATCAAAGCCAGCAGCAACGAGAACGACCTCGTCGCCGACTTTTTCTGTGGGAGCGGGACGACGGGGGCGGTGGCGGAGCGGTTGGGACGGCGGTGGATCATGGCGGATTTGGGACGGTTTGCGATTCACACGAGCCGGAAACGGTTGATTGAGTTGCAGCGGACGTTGCATGCGGAGGGTAAGCCCTACCGGGCATTCGACGTTTACAACCTTGGCCGGTACGAGCGGCAGTGGTGGCAGAAAGACCGGTTGAAAGGCGCGGAGGAGGAGCATCGGCGGGTGGTGCTGGAGTTTTTCAAGGCGGAAGTGCTGGCCAACGCGCCGTCGCCATTGTTGCACGGGCGCAAGGCGGGCGCGTTCTGTCACGTGGACGGGATTGATTCGGTGTTCACGCGCGGCGAGGCGACGGCGGTTGCCAAAGCGGTGGCGCAGGCGGGCGGACGCGAGGTGTATTGCCTCGCGTGGGAGTTCGAGATGGAACTGCGGCAACATTGTCTGGCGTTGGAGGCGGAACTGGGCGTGAAGCTGAAGTTGATTCCGATTCCGCGCGAGATCATGGAGAAGAACCGGACGAGTCCGCCGCCGTTTTTGGAGATGGCGGTGCTGGAAGCGGAGCCGGTGGTGCGGACGTAGAAAGGGAAGAAGCTGGTGGACGTGAAGCTGACGAAGTTCCTGCCGTCGCTGGCGGAAGTGCCGAGCAAGGAACTGGCGGCGTTGAAGGAACGGGCAATCAAGAGCGGGATGGATTTCGTGGATTTCTGGGCGGTGGACTTCGAGTGGCAGCCCGGCAAGCCGTTCAATCATCACTGGCAGGATTACCGGACCCGGAAAGACCGGTCACTGAAAACGGTCAGCGATGCGGGGCACGTGTACGAGAAGCCCGGCAAACACACCATCTGTGTGAAAGTGGTGGACGTATTCGGGTGCGACACGAGTATCGCTGTGGAGGTGAGGGTATGAAGCCAGTGTCAGCGGTGGCTGATCAGTTCTTCAACGGTCAGTCCGATGTCGCGGGCGATTTGGCGGAGCAGCGGCGGGGCGATGTCGCGGCCCTTGTGGAGGGGAACCGTGGTGCCGCGGCCATCGGGGTGCCGGTATTGAACATGCGAACCGCGTTGGCGGACGACGACAAAACCGAGGCGTTCCAAGAGCCGGCAAACCTCGGCGGGTTTGAGAACGGGAACCGACCCCATGGTCAGGCGACGGCGACGTTTTGGGTACCGACGAATTCCGCTTCGAGAGTCGGCTCGCCGTCTTCGAGCAGCATGGAAATTACTTCACGCAGATTGGCGTTGAGTTCGTCGAGCGTTTCGCCTTGGGAATGGGCACCGGGAAAGCCCGGCACGTATCCGACCAGTAAGCCGGTGACCGGATCGCGTTCAATGACAGCCGTGAAAGTCTTCATGGCTGTATTCTTTCACACCTCCGCCCAGAGTCAACCCGCAAACTCCATGAGGAACAGCCATGACTGACACCCTGACCATCAAAGCCGCCGCGCTCGAACCGTTGTTTGCGGCGTGGGAAGAACCGAACAAGCATCGCGTCCGCGCCGAGTCAGGCGAAGGCGCAGTCGAGCGCGCGGGGCGTCGTCCGTCGGGATTGACCATTGCCCACAATCTGCGGGCGGCGGTGAAGGAGTGCCGGGACAATTTCTATTTCGGCGCGAGCGAGACGAGCCGGAATCTGTTGAATCACTGGTTTGGCCGGGCGCACGACCGCAGCAATTACGGCGGGGCGTCGGAGTTCCGGTATTACTTCTGCCAGCGCGAGGCGATTGAGACGCTGATTTACGTGAAGGAAGTGCGGCGGCTGGATTGTTTGTCGCAACTGACGGCGGAGTTCGGCGGCGCGCAGGCGGAACTGGCGGCGCTCGGCGTGACGGAAGACGAAGACGCCTGGAGCCGGTACGCTTTCAAGATGGCCACAGGTTCCGGCAAGACCAAGGTGATGAGTCTGGCAATGGTGTGGAGCTACTTCCACGCGTTGCGGGAGAGCGACTCGCCGATGGCGCGGCACTTTGTCGTCATTGGGCCGAACCTCACGGTGTTTGAGCGGTTGAAGGAGGATTTCAAACCCGAGGGCGGCGGGCCGGACATCTTCGACAAAGACCCGTTGATACCCGTGGAGTGGCGCGGTGACTGGAACCTGTCGGTGGTATTGCAGGATGAAGCGAGCGGGGCGAGCACCGGCGGGACGTTGTATCTGACGAACATTCATCGGCTGTTCGACAACACGAAGCGGAAGAAAGAAGGCGGGGAAACGTACGACTGGATGGGGCCGGCGGTGTCGAAGGCGAAAGCGTTGGATACCGGCGCGGAGTTGCGCGACCGGATCACCGGCCATCAGCGCGTCATGGTGATGAACGACGAGGCGCACCACGTCTGGGACCCGGATTCGGCGTGGAACGAGGCTATTGCGTATCTGCACCAAACAATCCAGAAGCGAACCGGTGGCGGGTTGGTCGCCCAACTCGATTTCAGCGCGACGCCGAAAGACAATAAGGGAAACTACTTCAAGCACATCATCTGCGACACGCCGCTGGGCGAAGCGGTGGACGCCGGCATCGTCAAGACGCCGATCATCGGCCGTGCCGGCAGGCTGGTGAAGCAGATCACGGACAATGCCGCGTACAAATACGAGGCGCATTTGTCGTTGGGCTACAAGCGTTGGCTGGCCAGCAAACAGGAGTGGGAGAAAAGCAGGAAGAAACCGTTGTTGTTCGTCATGTGTGAGGACACCAAGGCGGCGGACGAGATAGCGGCACGGCTCAATGGCGATACGCTGTTCAAGGAATTGAACGGGCGCACCATTAACCTGCACACCAATCTCAAGGGCAAGATCAAGAGGGTGAACGGCCGGGACGTGTTCGTGGAATCGGAGAAGGACATCAGTGATGAAGACCTGAAAGCGCTGCGCAAGCTGAGCCGGGAATTGGACCTCGGCACGAGCCCGTATTACTGCATCGTCTCGGTGTTGATGCTGCGCGAAGGCTGGGACGTCAAGAACGTCACGACCATCGTGCCGCTGCGACCCTACAGCGCCAAGGCGAACATCCTGCCCGAACAAACGTTGGGACGCGGTTTGCGGCGGATGACACCATCCGGACAGGCCAACGAGGTGGTGGCAGTGGTGGAGCATGAGGCGTTCGCCCGACTCTACCGGGATGAACTGGCGCAAGAGGGATTGCCGATTGAGATCGTGGACGTGGACAAGGTGCCGACCACGACCGTCTCGATTTTCCCCGACCCGGCGAAAGACGCGGCCAAGCTCGACATCGCGATTCCACGGCTGACGGCGGCCAACGTCACCTTGCCGGTGTTGAGTCCCATCACGGAAGCCGAAGTGCGTCAGGCATTCGCCGCGTACCGGCCGCTGCCGCTCGACGAGCGTGGTCCGGAGGAGGTGCAATACGAAGGCCGGCACTTGATCACCGGCGAAGTGGTCGAGTACATGAAGGTAAATTTGGCGTTGCTGGAATCCGGCGTCGGCGCGGTGTCGTTTTACGTGCAGGAACTCGAATACATCGCCAAGGTGCGGAACACGCATCAGGTGTTGGCGCCGCTGCTGCAAAAATTCTTCGAGGAAATCTTGTTTGGGCAGCCCACGTCCTTGTTCAATCCCAATCTTGTGGCTCGGCTATCGGATCCCGACGTGCGCGAGCATGTTCGGGCAACGTTTGTTCCGCTCATCCGCAAAAAGACGGTGCACCAGCAAATCCGCCAGCCGGATGCTCCGCCCGTACCGGTCTCGTCGTGGAAGCCGTATCAAGTAACGGTCAGCGAACGGCGGCCCGTGGAGAGAGCCGAAAGAACGGTCTTCAATCTCGTGCCGTGCAACCGTTCCCTGGAGCAAGCGGTTGTGGCGATGCTGGACAAGGCAACCGATGTGGCCGCGTTCGCCAAGAATGCCGGGCCGCAATGTTTGCGGATTGATTATCTGGCAGACGGATTGCGGTTGGCGTTTTATGCGCCAGACTTTCTGGTTCGCACCACGACCGGCAAGCATTTCCTGATTGAGACGAAGGGACAGGTGGACAAAGACGTGGCGGCGAAGGCGCGCGCGGCAGTGGAATGGTGCCAGTCCGCTTCCACTGACAAGGCGACATGGGAATACGTTTATGTTGTCGAAGGCGTTTTTCAGCGATACCGCGGCAATTCGATTGCGGAGTTGGCGCGGACGTGCGCGCCATCGTTGCGCGACCTGTTGGATCAAGAGCGTTACCGGCAGGAGCTGCCGCTGTTTGCCGGGATGGGGATGCTGGAAGCAACCGTGCCCGAAGCAACGGGATTTGTGGACGCCAAAATCTTGGAGGTTTTGCCGGAGCGCATGCGCAAGGCGGCGGACGAGGCGATTGCGCTCTATCGCTTCTTCGAGAAGAAGCCGGGCGTTAACTTTGCGCCCGTGTTCACGGCGTTGTTGGGTGTGATGGATGAAGCGGCGCGCGCCTTGATCCTTCAGTTGCTGGTGCCCGCCATGCCGGTCACAGTCAAGGAGCAGCAGGCATGGTTCGAGCCGTACTTGGCCAATGTGGATCCGCGGATGCACCGCCACTATCAGGAAATGGGACGTAACTTGCGCAAGACGCTGGTGTACAAAGCGGGTGTATCGCCGCTGGGATTGTTGCGCAACTGCCTCAACTTTGCCCTGAATGACACCACCGCCCTGACCGGCGTGTTCGCTGCGGTGCGCGAGTCGTTTCGTTTCACCGACAGTCGCAACCTGCTGGACCGGGTGCAGTCCATCAATGATCTTCGCAATACGCGAGTGGCGCACCAAGAACAACCGCTGACCGACATGGCTGAGGCCAAGCAAGCACTCGTGGAATGGCTCGATGGGCTGGCCATGCTTTGGCGTGCTCAATCCAAACACCGGTAACATCTCCCGGTCTTGGGGACATGTCCGGTTGCCGGCAGAGGAGTTGGACCGCCGCAGAGCGGGGCGCGCCGACAGGGAGGAAGGCACGAATTGAGGTGTGCGATGCAGACGGTTATTCGCCATACTCTGGGCGTGAAGACGGTTGACTTGCCGATCCAGATTGACCGCGAAAAGATCGCGGAGTTTTGCCGCGCTCACTTCTACAACATCTATCACGCTGCAAATTTCGGGCTGACAGACGCGCCGCTTTGGGGTAATTTCCTCCCAGGAGCAAGACTGACATTCTGGCCGAACTGCCCAAACTGACTCCTGCCGAACGCCAAGAAATCCGTTTGCATTTGGCACGGCTGGATGGCGAAGCATGGTTGGATGTGGCGGAACCTTTGACCGATGCTGAAAAGGCATTGCTCGATGCGCGGTTGGCCGCCTACGAAAAAGACCCGGACGCAGGCAGTTCGTGGGAAGAAGTGGAAATGCGAATTCGCGCCCGACTCAACGCATGAGCGGCGGTCTATGACCACCGTCAGTCACGGGGAACAACAAATTCGGCGCTCATAGAGCGTCGCGGCGACAGACCGGTTGCGACCTCACCGCGTTAGCCCAAGTTCGTCAGTGAAGGGTAAAATGGGGAAAAGTTTGGCAGGGGAAGCAGCGTAAGTGTCTGGTACGCTGGTGGCAGATCACGGAAAGGCCCGTGTAGTGCAGAACAGCCCCTTGCGGACACTGCCACGCCGACGCAAACTGCTACCATGTTTT
>Ga0272448_1003073_pt1 | contig 20194 bp, 16 predicted proteins | sample YNPCB0191_FD_202220 | JGI IMG/M metagenome (GOLD analysis project Ga0272448, IMG submission 202220) | Hot spring sediment microbial communities from Yellowstone National Park, WY, United States - YNP-CB-019-1 | ecosystem: Environmental > Aquatic > Thermal springs > Hot (42-90C) > Sediment... | reverse complement strand
CTCGTTAGGCCTGAGTCAGATCCAACAGGGGCTATACCGTTCTGGGTGGGTGAGGAGATACCTGTCCCGTTCAAGATCGCCCAAGAGGTCGGCGCGGTGAGGAGGAGGGTTGAGGAGCTTTGGAGAAGCGGCTTAGCTGAAGACGACATAGCTAAGGCTGTCTCGAAAGATTACTCCATGTCGGAGGCTGAGTGCAGTGAGGCGCTTAAGGAGGTGGTGGAGAGCCTGCAACGTGGCTTCCCGCTTCCAACCGACAAGAGGGTCACAGTAGAGAAGTGGCGTGAATTCTTAATCGTGCAAACCTGCTGGGGTCATCTAGTGAACAGGACCATTGGGAGGGCGCTTTCATACCTATTATCGAACAGGTTCGGTTACCCGGTTGGGGTTCAAGTCGACCCCTATAGGATCGTCTTGAGGGCGCTGTGGGCTGACCAACAGGATGTTGTGGACGTGTTGAAGGCGTTGGCTTCGCTCAACTTGGAGGATGTGGTTAGGAAGGAGCTTTCTGGTTCAGGGGTCTTCAAGAAGAACTTTATCAACGTAGCTAAGAAGTTTGGAGCGATCTCGAAGGAAGCTAACTTGACTGATGTCTCCATAGGTCGGATCATAGAGGGGATGAAGGATACGGCTGTAGCTGAGGAAGCGTATAGGAGCACTATCAGAAGTGAGACAGACTTAGAAAACGCTGGGAAGGTTTTAGAGATGATAGATAAGGGGGATGTGAAGGTCGAGGTGGTTAAGGAGCAGGCTCTAACACCCATCTCTAAGGTTGGCATCGAGGAGCTGAGTAGGAGAGCTGAGATCGTCCCACCTGAGAGGCTTAGGCACATAATCGTCCAAGTCGTCAGGGCTAGGCTGCTTGAGGAGGCCTTCACGCTCGTCTGCACAAACTGCTGGATGTACTCTGAAACGTTAAGGGTGAAGCAAATGCTACACACCGTAAGCTGCCCGAACTGTGGCTCAAAGAAATTGGGTGTTTCAAATGAAGAGGAGGAGAGGGTGAAGAGGCTGGTCTTAAGGTTGAAGAGCGGAGCTTCAAAGCCCCCTGCTAGCCTAAGGAGGACCTACAAGCGCATCATGGACACAAGCCGTCTAATAGAGAAGTATGGAGGTGTAGCTGCCTTTGTCCTAGCGGAGAGAACCCTGACCACAGCGGACGTTGAATCCATCCTTAAGAAATATGCCATCGTTTCCGATGAATTAATTCAAGCCATCGTGGAAGCGAGCAGAAAGAGCGTGAGGAGGAAGCTTGCATAGCTGTATAGGGTCAGAACAACAAGCATCAAATTTTTGAATATAATTAATGCTCAAAGAAAGGTATACCTATTTGAGTCGTCGAATAGGTTGGCTATCGGAGTCAACGTCGCTGGTATAACCTTAAGAAGTTCATGCTTGCTGCTGTTTATTCTATACCATTCTTGTAAATGGTAACGTCATCTTGGTAAGGTTCGAGCGGCTTTGACTACTTCTTCCATGTTTCCTTCTGAAGCATTTAAGGGTATAACACACCCAGGGCCTATTATAAGCCTCTTTCTACCCGTTTGAGCTGCCGCATCTAAGACCTCTTCTCTAACATCTTTTGGTTGCTTTATCGTTAGCGTTTCTAATTCGTTCAAGCCACCAACTAGTACACCGTCAAAGCTATTGAAAGCCTCTCTAAGGGTTGGAGGCGTCAGTCTATCATGCCAATTCACAGCCGAAACTGGGTAGGAGGCGGTAGCAAGGTCAAACATAATGTTCAAGCCATGTAAGTGAAGAACGTTGAAGAACGCATCTTGAACAGCCTTCAACACAGGAAGATCGTACTTGAGACCAAAAGTCTTGAATTCCTCTATACTTAACAAGTCATATGAAGCTTGTTGTGTTGCAAAGAATACTCCACTAGCCCCATTTTCTATAATTGCTTTGGAGAACTCTGTCGTTGTCTTTTTTATAATGTTTAATGCATGATGGATTATCTTTGGTTCCGTCCTCAAGTGTTTCAGAAACAGATTTCCAGAGATCTTAGAGGCAGTGGTTAAGGGTGAGAATACTGTCACCACAAACGGCACTTCTTCATCCAATTTCTTTGAATATAACTTGACGCCTCTTAACATTTCTCCTAGAATTCCTGTTTGAACATCTACTTCCTCAAGTCTTTCCCAGTCGGTCAAATCGTTTATCACCGGTTTCTTGACTCTCGCAGCTCCTTCCAGCGTGTTGACGTATTCGATTTCACAACCATAGGCAACAGCACTGTAACCTCCTGTGATAGAGAACTTGACCAAGTCAAGATCATACTTTCTAAGAAGTTCGAGGTGTCGGGCGCAAAGTGATTCAGCTCTAAGGTCGTCGATGGGAAAATGTCTCCATAGACTGACAGGCACTTCTTCTAGGAACTCTCCCTTTTTCGCCTTCTCTATTTTATCATATTTCGACGCCATCTAACTCATCCAATGGAAATAGGTGTTATTCAATCCTTTCGAGTTTGAAAACAACAGGCCTATATGCGTCGGTACAACAGACAACCACTGTACCCTTCTTCTTTGTCGAAGGATAGTTTGCTCCGAAGGACAAGATTGCCACATCTCTTTGTATGTCAGCCCAAGCCCAACTACAGAATCCATCAGGCATTCGCAACCCTCTTGAGATGAACTGTTGCCCTTCCTCAAATTTATCACAGATATAGGGCTCCTTTCCGAAAACAGTGTATTCCTCGATCAAGTCCTTGTTAGATTGTTTCTTTAGAATAGTTATCTTGACATCTTTTAGTCCTGCCGCTTCCCTTTTGACCTTAGACATAGGCTTCTTCCTCTTAAGTTGGAGAGTAAGATCAGCCATTATTAAATTCTTTCTAAGCCCAGTATCTATTTCAATCAAATTGATTTGCTATCTATCTATAACCAATATACAAAGGCTCTAGACCACAAATGTATATATTGCCAAAAGATAATAGCGTTACCATGCCATCAGAAAGAGAAGAACACACCCTTTTGCTATCAAATATAGATGTTGGTAGCTTAGTTACATTTGAAGACGTTGTTGATGCGGTGGAGCGAACTTGGGCCGAAGCAGCATTCGGCAGAGTCGTAAATCCTCCTAAGTTAACTCTCGATCTAGGAGAGTCTGGAACCTGGCCCGGATATAATGCCTATATGAATGCCATGCCTGCATACGTAGGTTGGCTTGATTCAGTAGGACTAAAATGGGCTGGTGGGTTCTGGGATAACATCCTAAAGGGGCGGCCATCAATAAGTGCTATGATCCTTTTAGTCGACGCCAGAACTGGAAGATTCAAAGCTGTCATCGAAGGTTCCCTAATAACCGCATTAAGGACTTCTGCACAGACAATCGTTGGAATAAGGCATCTGGCTAAGAAAGACCTTAGAAGCATAGGAATCTATGGTGCAGGGACACAGGCATGGTATCACATACTCATGATATCCAAATTCTTCCCTTCGGTTAAGATATTGCTGTACGACACTCAAAAGGGCTTAGCGAAGGACTTGTTAACGAAGATCAAGAAAGAGGTGAATCTAGGTATGTACCAAGTGGAACAGCCGATGGCCTGTTCTGAAGCAGATGTTATCATAACTTTGACAACTTCAAAGACGCCTTTCCTAAGAGGAGAGTGGATTAGAAAAGGACAGACGATCGCTGCTTTGGGCTCATATCAAGAAGTGTATCCTGAAGTGATTGCTGGATCTGACAAGATAATTGTAGACAATATTCAGCAGTCTTTGCATAGAGGCGCATTAAAGATACTCTCTGACAAAGGCATGATTACAGAAAAAGACATCTTCGCAACAATAGGAGAAATAGTAGCTGGCCAGAAGCCAGGGCGAGAAAGAGACGAAGAGGTGATATTCTTCGAACCAATAGGAACTGGAATGTTGGACGTGGCTGTGGCCACAATCGTGTACAATAAAGCCATACAGAAAGGTGTTGGGGAAGGATTCAAGTTCTTTAGATTTTGATTAGCAACCTATAAATTTATCTTTCGTAAAAACGTAAATCCTTATTAGTATATCGTCAATGTTAATACGATTATGAAGATAAAGCATGCGATGGCTGTAGCCGGATTCGGTGGCTTTTACTACGACGACCAAGCAGCCATACGCAAGGGTGCGATGCAGGATGGTTTCATCTACCTTGGGAAAGCGATTACAAAAGGCTACAAGTCGATACGTCAACCTGGAGAAGTCGTGTCGATCATACTTGTAATGGAAGATGGTAGAATAGCTTATGGTGATTGCTGCGCGGTAACCTATTCTGGTGTAGCGGGCAGAGAACCGCTCTTTACAGTCGAAAAGTATGTTCCTATGATAAGGAGGAAGGTCTTGCCAAGGCTTAAAGGATTGGATCTGTCATCATTCAAGAACGATGCTCAAGCATTCGATACGATGATAATAGAAGGACAGAGGTTACATGCTGCCATAAGGTATGGTATAACGCAAGCGATTCTTGATGCCCATGCATGTTCATCCAACTTAACGATGGCGGAAGTTATAGCAAAGGAGTACCAGCTAAATGCGTCTAAAAGAGAAATCCCTGTACTAGTTCAGACTGGCGAAGAGAGATATATGCAGGCAGACAAGGCGATCTTAAAAAGAGCAGATATCTTGCCTCATGGATGTTTCAATACGCTGAAATCGATCGGAACTAGAGGAAAAAAGCTTATGAGTTATGCGATGTGGTTGAAGAGGAGAATATCTGAACATGCGCCAAGTTATCTGCCAACAATCCACTTCGACGTGTACGGCACATTAGGTGAAGCTTTTGCAGGAAACAAGAAGGATATAGTACAATATTTGATGAAACTTGAGAAGTGTCTTCAGCCTTATAAGGTTCAGATCGAGTACCCAGTCTATACCAAGACGAAAGAAGAGCAGATACAGGTGACCGGCGAACTAAAAGATATTTTATCTGACAATAACTCTAATGTTAAACTAATAGTCGACGAATGGTGTAACACAATGCAGGACGTCAAAGAGTTTGTTGATGCAAAGGCTATGGATATAGTTCATATTAAGATGCCTGACTTGGGTGGCATAAATAATGCTATAGAGGCTGTAACCTATTGTAAGAGGAAAGGTGTCTTTCCGTACCTTGGAGGAAGCTGTAATGAGACAGACCAATCTGCTAGAGTGTCCGTTCACGTTGCTTTGGCTACAAGCCCTCTTCAAATGCTAGCGAAACCTGGGATGGGAGTCGATGAAGGTTTAATGATCGTAAGAAACGAGATGGCGAGGGCCCTCGGAATACTACGTCTGCGAAGTATGCAATCAGACAAACGAATCACTTGCTAGAAATTGATTATATCGGTTTTTATTCAGTTCTACTTTTTAAAAGTTCATTATTATCGAAGCGAGATGTTTTATTCCCCTTATGTAATTCGGTATTAAAATATTTTCATTTGGTGCATGTGCATTTCCTTCAGGATGCACCATGCATGGGCCACTAACGGAGGGGATACCCATAAGGTTCCAAAATAAGGATATTGGAACAGCTGAACCAGGGCTCATCGGCCACATACACGCCTTCGAACCAAATAATTTTTGTGCAGTATTGGCTGTAACCTTAACGATTCGTGAGTCGAGCCGAGTTCTAATAGCCTCAGCCATCCTAAGGACCTTGACTTCAACGTCATCAAATCCTCCTTTATCGAGGTGGTGAAGTAGTTTCTTGAGAACTTCTTGACAGCTTTGGTTTGGGACTAATCTGAAGTCAAGTTTTGCCACGGCTTTCGCTGGGTTTATAGTCTTTATACTTTCACCTCCGTAGCCAGAGTTGAAGCCGCAGATCGTGCAAGTTGGGTCAAAGACAAGCGCTTTGACCAATTCTACACCCTTTAGCCTGTTCAAGAATTCATCTATACCAAAGGTTCTTCTAAGTTCTGTTTCGTCGAATTCGATTGAATTCATGGCCTTAACTTCTTCTACTCCAGGTTCTTCTAATTCGTCATAGAATCCTTCTATTAGCACTCTACCTTGACCATTCTTGATCGAATTCAGAGCCCAGACCAATCTCCAAGCAGGATTTGTGACTATTGGAGCCCAAAGAGAATGTTGATCTGATCTTGCACTCCTGACGTACAGATCCATGTAGAGTGATCCTTTTAGTCCAGCATAGATGGTCGGTCGCCCACTTGAGCTAATTTTGCTGGCCTCCCAAAGCATGGCATCCGCTTTCATAAAAGAGGGTCTTTCTTTTAAGCAGGCAGACAAGTTCTGACTTGAAATCTCTTCTTCTCCTTCGAAAACAAACCTTATGTTTGAAGGTAATTCTCCAGCGACATTCAACACAGCAGCGGCACCAAGTATATAGGCGGCTATGGAACATTTTGTATCCGCCGACCCTCTGCCTATGATCTTGTTTCCGATGACTTTTGATTCAAATGGCCCATGGATCCACTGATCCAGAGGCTCTGGTGGTACAACATCGTAATGACTATAAAACAGCAACGTTTTCTCTTTGTCGAAAGGCCTAGATTCCCCATATACTATTGGAGCACCTTTGTCGAACTGGATAAGTTTGGATCGGAATCCATTCTCATTCAAGAGTTCTTTAACCAGCTTAGCACACTCCTCTACACCGAGGCCTGAAGTTGATATGCTCTGTTGACGGATAAGTTTTCTTAATACTTTGACATACTCGTTGGCTTCCCGGTCGATGTGTGCAAATACTTTATCCCCTGTTTCTGGTTGACTCATCTTAAAGACACTAGTAAGAAGAAAAAAGGAAGGGAGGGAGAGTTTACTCTTTATACATGTATCTAAGATGTCTTCCCACGTGTTCGTCAGGATCGTAGCTGAATCCTTTAACGTTCTTTCTCATGGGCAGTGCCCAAACCCATTGGTAAATTAGGAAGTAGGGGACTTCGTCTACGATTATCTGTTGAATTTCTCTGCTTGCTTGAAGTCTCGCCTGAGCATCGAAGCTCGACATATACTGTTGGGTCAACTCGACTACCCTGTCATTTCCAGGGCCAGACCACCAGATGCAGAGTGGCCATTGCCCAAGTACATGCTTTCTGTACCATGAATCAAAGATGTAGAAGGGGTCTCTAGCGAAAGGTGAATAAACCCACATGTGCATAGGCGCAGTTCCCTTCGTTCTTGCGTCAGCGAGAGCGGCGTCTGGCATCGCTCTCACAGTCAAGTTGACGCCTATCTTCTTCCATTCGTTTTGTATCCAAGTAAATATATCCCTTTGATATATCTTCCCTTCTGGATAGACTGCTTCACAGTCAAAGCCATTTGGAACACTTGTTTGAGCTAATAAGGCTTTAGCCTTATCAAGGTCGTATTCATACTTCCAAAACTCTTCCGTATGTGTGTCGATGCCCTTTGGAACTGGTGATTTCAGTCTGATGCCGTATCCGTAGAGGACTTTGTCTATTATTGTATCATAAGGAATCGCGTAGGCTAAAGCCTGCCTCACAGTTTTTTCACCGAATGGAGGAATCTTATGATTTATGTTTATCGGTTCCCAAGTAGCTGATGGAGCCTTGTATATAGTTATGTTAGGGTCGGTTTCAAGTGATTTTAACTCAGACCTCAACAGGAACGGGTCGCCTATGTCCACTGTGCCTTCCTTTAAAAGTAAAAGTCTATCCGAAGAATTGGGGATAAATCTTATAATTATTGTTTCCGTTTTCGGCGGCGTGCCCCAGTAGTTTGGGTTTCTTTTCAAGACCAGTTGTACTCCTGGTGTCCATTTGTCCACCAGGTAAGGACCTGCTCCTGACGGGTTGGCGCCTACCCAGTCGTTTGCTGTAGGGTCTTTCTCAGTGGCGTGAGATTGGACAAGCTTAGAGTTTAGTGGATTCCAGTGCTTAAAAGGTAAAATTAATGCCGCTAGTGGAGTAGCTCCTTTAAAGACGATTCTAGCCCTCTTTCCTCCGTCCATGACTTCTGTATGATCGTATCTAAGGCGATCAACCATTGTCTTAGCTTCTGGAACCTTTGCCGCTCTATCCATCGTGTATTTTATGTCATCGGCTGTGATGGGGCTGCCGTCGTTAAATTTGGCGTCCGACCTGATCCATATATCTATGTATGTACGGTCGGGTGCCCATTCAATCTTCTCAGCTATCTGGGGAGTGTCTCCTTGTAGCTTGTCAAAGATAAAATGTCCTGGATAATCTGAATAAGGCACTCTTCCCCAGACCACTAATTGATCATATACAGCTGCTGTGGCATAGTTTGATGCCCAATTAACACTGGCCGCTCTTGCTGGGTCTAGATTTAGGACTTCTTCACCTAATGCCATTACTAGTTTTGATTCTGGAGGAGGAGTAGTAGTAATCGTCGTAGTTGTAGTGGTAGAAGTGGTCGTCGGAATCGTTGTAGTAGTCATGCCGGTCACTGTTGTAGTTGTCGTTGATGTAGTTGTAGATGCCACAGTCTTTGTAATCGTCTCCGTAAGTGTTTCTGGAGACTTAACCATAAACCCAACGACACCACCAACAATGAAAGCGCCGGTCGCAATACCTGTTTTAACGATAAAATCTCTACGACTCGATTTTGCTTCCTTTGACATTGTAAACTTACTCCCATGAAGCAGTATATAAATATTTTCTAGGTTCAGAAAGTTTATAAACGTGGGATACAATTTATGCAAAAGTGATCTCTATGATTCTTGATGGAAAGAGAGTTGTATTAATTTCTGGAAATTTGTTTGTTGAACCTGAGCTGCTATACCCAAGGTATAGGCTTGAAGAGGCCGGTGCAAAGGTAACAGTAGCAACTTTAGGAAAGAACCCTATTAAGGGACTTTATGGTTACCCAGTCAATCCTGACTCTGACATCGCCAGCTTGAAAGTGGAAGATTTCGATGCCGTTTTTACTCCAGGAGGATGGTCTCCTTACGAATTAAGACGAGACCAGAAGACACTTGAATTTGTGAGGAATATGTACGAAAAAAACAATGTTATTGCTTCGATATGCCGTGGTGTACTTTTGCTGGTATCCGCAGGCATCATGAGGGGAAAGAGAGCTACGACGTGGATAGATGTTGTGGATGACCTTAAAAATTCAGGAGCCATTTTTGAGGATTCGGCGGTGGTAAGAGATGGAAATATCGTCACGTCAAGAGTTCCTTCTGACCTTCCAAAATTCCTTCCTGTGCTCATCGAAGCCATCAAAGGTTAGTTGAATCACTTGTTCTTCCTTTTTTACCCAATTTTTGAACGACCCAGACAAAAGAATTTGAAGGAGTGTGATGCAGTTTTAATACATATCTGTGTTGTAGGTGAATAGATTGGGGCTACTTCGATATATCGTCAAAAGGCTTCTCCTTTTCATTCCTATACTCTTTGGCATAACTTTAATAACATTCACTATAAGCTATTTTCTCCCCGGAGATCCCGCGGCTGTAAGGCTAGGTGGCAGCCCATCGGTTGAAGCTTTAGAAGAAATGAGAATAAAAATGGGGCTTTATAAGCCTATTTGGGAAAGATATCTCATCTATATGACAGACCTTTTGAAAGGTGATCTTGGGAGATCTTATCTTACTGACCGCCCAGTGCTCTATGAAATCAGTGACAGGATCTTGGCAACTCTAGAGCTCAGCTTCGTTAGCCTCTTTATTATAGTTGTGGTAGGAATACCTTTGGGGATTCTCTCGGCTTTCAAAAAAAATAGTATAATAGATCATGTGGCCAGATTTGTGGGGGTGAGCGGCATTTCTATACCAAGTTTTTGGTTAGGGCTGGTGCTAATATTTCTTTTGTTTTATGTGGCTCGCATCTTTCCTCCACCACTTGGAAGGCTTCCTCCTGGCGTTGACGAGCCGGCTCGCATTACTGGATTTTATATCGTCGACAGCTTGCTGTCTGGGAACTGGGAGACGCTTAAGTTAAGCATCTATTATATTTCTTTACCAGCTATAACAACAGCGCTTGTCAACCTTGCGCCAATTACGAGAATGACTCGTTCTGCTGTTCTAGATGTTTTAGAGAAAGACTACATCAAAGCTGCGAGAGCAGCGGGCCTCCCTGAACGTCAGATCTACAAGGATGCTTTGAAAAACGCGTCGATTCCAATTCTAACCACGATAGGTTTGAGTATAGGATTCATGATATCAGGGTCGATAGTTATTGAAAAGGTCTTCTCTTGGCCTGGGATAGGTTTATTTGCTCTGCAGTCTATAGCGTCAAATGATCATAACCCGATTCAAGCATATATCCTCATTGTTGGTCTAACGTTTGCTTTAATTAATCTTCTAACCGATATAGCGTACGGGTTTGTTGACCCAAGAATAAAATATGGATAGGTAGGGAGAGCAAACCTTTGACTGTGCCCGAAACAAAAGATCATCCATTAAGGAAGGTGTGGCGAAGTATAGACTATACTTGGTACGTCCTAAGAAAGAATAACTTGACTCTTGCTGGATTATTCATGATTGTATTCTTATTGTTTCTTGTGACTTTTTCCCCACTGATCGTCACATATGATCCTTATGAGACAGACGCAGACAACGTTCTCTCTCCTCCGAGCTGGAAGCATCTTTTCGGTACCGACCAGTGGGGTCGCGATATCTTTTCAAGGACTATTGTTGCAACACAATTGGATCTCTTCATTGCTTTGACCACGGTCTTAGCCTCCGCATCTGTCGGTGCCATAATAGGTGCTGTATCGGGCTATTTTGGAGGAAAGGCGGACTTGTTGATGCAAAGGATTACCGATATACTCTTGGCGTTTCCATCGTTGATATTGGCGATGGGAATAATGGCCGCTCTTGGTGCCAGCTTCTGGAATCTCATGCTAACACAGTTCCTCATCAGAATAGCGATATTCATTAGAGTAGCCAGAGGTGAGATGATTTCTCAAAAAGAAAATGAATACGTGGAAGCTGCGGTGTGCGCAGGAAATTCAACATCAAGAATAATCATGCGCCATCTCCTCCCGAACTGTATGACTCCTGTCGCTGTCATGACGACCTTAAACTTCGGCTATGCAATACTGGTTACAGCAACATTGAGTTTCATAGGACTAGGCTTGAACCCGCCAACAGCCGAATGGGGGTTAATGATAAGTGATGGAGCTTCCTATCTTGTTCTAGGTGCTTGGTGGCTTTCAATTCCTGGCGCGTTTATAGTTCTCGCAGTGCTAGGGTTTAACCTGCTTGGGGACGGTATCAGAGACCTTGTGGGATAGAACATGTCAGAAAACTTGTTGTTAAACGTGACAAGATTAAGCACCTACTTCTACGTATACGAAGGCATTATGCGAGTATTAGACGAGATAAGTTTCCAGATAAGGCCGAGGGAGATATTTGGGCTTGTAGGAGAAAGTGGGTCTGGTAAGACCGTAGCATCTTTGTCCATCCTTAGACTGATACTGCCACCTGGCCGAATAACCAGTGGAGAAGTAATCTTTGAAGGCACCGATCTATTAAAACTTCCACAGAAAGAATTCTCAAGAATAAGGGGAAAGAAGATATCCATGATATTTCAACAGTCGAGAACCGCGCTGAATCCGTTCATGAAGATAGGCGAACAAATAGCACGTATTTATAGAACGCATGAGGGATTATCAAAGTCAGAGGCAATGGAAAAAGCTATTTACAGCCTAAAGAGATTTCGCATACCTGAAGCTGAAAAGAGGGTTGAAAGCTACCCCCATGAATTTAGTCTAGGCATGGCTCAAAGAGTAATGATAGCGATGATGATGGCTTGTAACCCAAGACTTTTGATAGCTGATGAGCCTACAACCGGACTTGATGTTACCACTCAAGCTCAGATTCTTGATCTGATGAAAGAAGCAAGAGATGAAATGGGAACAAGCATACTGTTAATCACACATGACTTAGGCGTCGCCGCGCAGACATGTGATAGAGTAGCAGTTATGCACGCGGGCCATATTGTCGAAATTGCCGATGTTGAAGTGCTCTACGAGAGACCTCTCCACCCGTATACCCAAGCGTTACTCAGATCAATCCCACGAGTCGATAAGAAGGTTAGAATAAGTGATATACCAGGATTCGTTCCTAGTCTTTTGAATCCCCCAAGAGGTTGTAGATTTGCCAACAGATGTACTAAGGTAATTCAAGGTGTATGCGAGAAAATTAAGCCGAAGACGATAGAGATTGATAGAGGGCACCTTGTGATGTGCCATCTCTATGGGGGAAGTTGATTTACATGTCTTTTCTCTTAGAAGTTAAAGGTCTGAAGAAATACTTTATCCAGAAGAAAACTGGTTTATCTTGGTTAAAAGGTGGTAGAGGCGATCAAGACCTATACCTCCGTGCAGTTGATAATGTGAACTTCGAGATAATGAAGGGAGAGGCTTTAGGGCTGGTTGGTGAAAGTGGCTGCGGTAAGACCACCACTGCTAAGTGCATTATCAGGTTGATTGAGCCGACAGAGGGGCAGATAATCTTCAAAGGAGAGGACATCGCGAATCTTCCCAAAAAGGAGTTTAAGAGAGTTCGAAAGCATATGCAGTACGTTTTTCAGGACCCAGTTGGGTCGTTAAATCCAAGAATGAATGTGAAAAGCCTTCTGGCTGAGCCATTACGTAACTTCGGCATATCAAAGGATAAGGATGAAATCGAGGAAAAAGTAATAAGTTTATTGAAGACGGTCGGTCTTTCAGAAGAGCATATGAACAAGTTGCCGAGAGAGCTCAGTGGGGGTATGAAACAGAGAGTCGGCATTGCGAGAGCTATAGCAGCCAACCCGGAATTCCTAATCTTAGACGAGCCTACGGCTTCACTTGATGTTTCAGTAGGAGCGAAGATCCTAAATGAGCTAGTTGATCTTCAAAGAAGGTTGAACATGACTTACTTAATGATAGCACACGATCTTAGCGTGATAAGATACGTCTGCAACCGTGTCGCGGTCATGTATCTTGGAAAGATTGTTGAAACAGGGAACGTAGAAGACATATTCTCCGACCCACTTCATCCCTATACAGAGGCGTTGCTGTCAGCTGTTCCTATACCCGACCCTAATGTGAAGACAAAAAGAATTGATCTGAAGGGTGAAACCCCTAGCCCTATAAATCTTCCAAAGGGTTGTAGACTTCAGAACAGATGCCCTTATGTTTTTTCAGCATGTACTTCTGATGAACCAGAGCTCATAGAAGTTAAAAATAGGCATTGTGTAGCATGTCATCTGAGAACTAAGTCTTAATGGAACGAGCAATGATCGATTTAGCATATGATTTACACTAGCTTTTCGTTGAATTAGCTTGTGGTATGCCGGATTTGGCAATATTTATCGAAAGGGAATATATGAATTAAGGTCAGAGTACAATCAAGTCTTTAGTGAATGTTGTGATGTCTCGGCACCCTTTTTTATCGCAGATGATCATATCTTCTGTTCCAATCCAAGAGCCTTTGCCAGGCTTGAGTAGTATTTCTACTGTAAAAGCCATACCAGGCTGTATTGTCATGTTGTTCTCACCTAGATATGGTGCTTCGTGGACACTGATGCCTGTGCCGTGACCTATTATAGGTGGCTGATAAGTGTATCCAGACTCCTTCAAGGACTTCTTAGCTATGTTGAATATTTCTGAACAACTCGATCCCAGCTTGATCGATTCTACGACCTTATCGTGTGCTTTATGTATGGAATCGAACATGTGCTTGATTTTGGTTGACGGCTTCTTGAATACAACGCTTCGGGCAACATCGCCATAGTATTGCTTATACTTTAAGGCAAGATCGATTCTAATAAAGTCGCCTTCTTGTAGTCTCTTATCAGTTGGACGCAGAATGTCGTCTTCGCCGAAGTTTATGTTTAGCAGAATAACGTCTATTCTGTCTTCGATCAGATTTCTTCTCAGAATCCACTCAAGTTCTGATTCAGTCATGTTACCTCTTACCTCCTCAAAGGTGGCCTTAAGGCATCTGTCTATTATTTCACTTGCCTTTATAATTCTAGCCATTTCTTCGTCTGTTTTGATAAGTCGCAATTCCCTGAATAGGTTTGATGCGTCTACGAAGCTCGTGTTTGGTAGGCATCTTCTCAAAGTTTCAATCATCTTATGAGATGCTATCTCAATGGTATATCCTTCGTAGCCAAGCTCTAAGCCAATTCTAGATTTATCCAGCCCTTTTTCTTTCATTATCTTAGAGAAAACTTCGAAGAAGTCACCCTCGTCTTTAGCGCCATAGCCAGGATCCCTGTAGAATCTTCTATCCTTTATCCATGGGTCAACATATTCTACGTCGGACTCTTGACCGACTAAGTACATGAAAGGTTCAATGTTCTTCTCAAACGGAAGGACAGCCATTTGTAGGCATGGATCGCCGATCCACCCGATATCAAAGTACTTACCATAATGTGTCCAGTAGTCGGTAAGATAGCCAAAGTTATCTGTAGAAGAAGCAACCAATACATCAATGCCATATTTCTCCATGAGTTTTCTTGCTTGAACTAAATCAAAAAGTTTTTGCAATTTAATCCCACTCACTTAAATTTTCTTTTATTGTACATAAACCTTTTGCATAAATAAGTCTCACACTATACAGATATTTAGTGAGAATTAGAAGGACATCGTCATGTTAGATTAAAGAATATATAAGGAATATGTTAGTATGAGAAAGATGGATCGTAAAAGATGATTGTCGATAAGGAATTTGTAGAAGCGGCAGCCTATGGTGGAGGCGTTCTGGGGGGTGGTGGAGGAGGAAGCATCTGTGAAGGCATCAATTTTGGAAAGCAAGCTTTGTCGGTGGGGGAACCAAGAATAGTTGGTATAGATGAGATAAGTAAGGACGCGATACTAATCACTGTATCGCGTGTTGGAGCACCGGGAGCAAGAGAACAAGAGGTCAAACCTAAAGACTACGTTAAGGCGATAGAGCTGCTACTAGAAGAAGGTATACCAGTCGAAGGTATTATTACGAGTGAAAACGGAGGTTTTTCCACCTTAAACGGCTTCTATCAGTCAGCTATTCTTGGGCTACCTGTTGTTGATGCACCATGCAACGGACGGGCACACCCTAGCGGGCTAATGGGTTCCCTATCACTGCATAAATTGAATGATTACGTATCGATTCAGGCTGCAGTAGGAGGAAGTAAAGATAGGAATAGACGTGTCGAAGCTGTTGTTAGAGGAAACATACTTCAGATCGCGAAGACAATAAGAGAATTATCAGTCAAAGCTGGAGGGTATGTAGCAGTAGCGAGGAATCCGGTTAAGGTCCGCTACGCGATAAAGACAGCTGCGGTGGGTTCGATAGGAAAAGCTGTTTTACTTGGGCGTGCGATGATAAACGCCAAGTCGCGTGGAGTTGAGGAGGTCTTGAAGACTATGGAAAGGGTACTTGAAGGTAAACTCGTTGCAAGAGGAGTAGTTATAGAAGTATTCATGGAGACAAGAGAAGGCTTCGACGTAGGAGAGCTTACCATAAAAAATGGGAGCAAGGAATATAATTTATGCTTCTGTAATGAGTATATGACTTTGGAACAGGAAGGCCGTAGAATAGGAACTTTTCCTGATCTTATAACTACGATGAACGTAGCCAATGGCCTTCCTGTTCCTTCATGTGAAGTTAAGAAGGGTATGGAGATCGTCGTCCTCCACGTTGCAAAGGAGAAGCTCACCCTTGGAGCGGGAATGAGAGATCCTGAGTTATACAAAGCGATAGAAGTGTTAACGGGAAAAAAGATTATAAGTTATTCCTTCCCCTAAAAGGCGAAATTAAATGTTAAAACAGGTTATCGAAATCTTCGATTTGATCGACGATGCAGATGTAAATTGTTCAAAGGTTGCGGAGTTCTTTACTAGTAGAAATGCGAAGATGGTGGTGACTAAAACTGTTAAATGCAAACAAGGCACAACAGGATTCATAAAAATTACCGTCCCCGGGCAGAACGGGAAAGTCTCAGGAGGAAAAGCACCTACGTTAGGAATAATCGGGAGATTAGGTGGAGTAGGTGTAAGGCCAAACAAGGTGGGTGTTGTCTCAGACGCAGATGGCGCTATTGTTACTTTATCATGTGCGCTAAAGTTGCTGGACATGCAGAAAAAAGGCGACCCTCTTGAGGGGGACGTGATTTTAGCGACTCAAATATGCCCATCAGCTTTGATGCAACCCCACAAACCCGTTCCGTTTGTGACATCTCCGGCCGATATGATGACAATAAATGCATTTGAAGTCGACAAAGCCATGGATGCCATTCTATGCGTGGACACGACAAAAGCCAATCGAATCGTAAAATGGCGAGGATTCGCGATTTCTCCAACAGTTAAAGAAGGATGGATCTTGAAAGTGAGCGATGACCTAATTACAATAATGGAATGGGTTACAGGTAGGGTGGCTAGAGTTCTACCCTTGACAATGCAAGACATAACCCCATATGAGAATGGTATATATCATATCAACAGCATAATGCAACCTGCAACAGTAACAGACGCACCGGTCGTCGGTGTTGCAATAACCACAGAAGTCCCAGTTCCAGGATGCAGCACAGGTTCGTCGCACATCGTAGATATAGAGGAGGCTTCAAGGTTCTGCATCGAGGTGGCCAAGGCGTTTAGTAAAGGAGAATGCAACTTTTACGACAAAAGGGAATTCGATCTAATAAAAAGAAAGTACGGTTCTATGAAGCATCTCTTGACTGTTGGCGATGATTAGGCGCATATATCGCAAAAAATGTATCTCATGAGAGTTCACGTATCTTCTCCAATTCCTTTTCTATATCTTCCAATCCAAGCTTCTTGAGTGTGTGCTTATATGGCCAACTGGTCTTTTTATCCCATCCATGCAATTCGTAATATCTGTCTAACATCAGATCTAGTTGTTCTTTTGTAGTCATCATCCCCTTAAATGGGCCTTCTGGTTCTGGCTCGTTCATAGCCTTCCATGGTAGATCATCATGCCTACGGTCAGCACCCTCCCTCACGTTAAAGCATTTCTCAAGTGTAACTATTCTTCTACCAATCTCCATAAGTTTATCTTCTGTCATCGGGATTCCGGTAGCGAGATAATACATTTCAGCCATATTAGATGGGTTTACACCATATGCCGCGGTAGTCGCATAAGCGCAGAATCCAAGAGCATCAGTTACCGCATACACGTCTTCATGCCATCTTATCAACTCAGGCCTATACTCGATTCGATATGGGACTGCCCATTTCCTATCCCCCGTTATTCTCTCTACAAGCGCTTGAGCTTCAGGAGTGCCACCTGATTCCGCCATCGGTTCCGTCATAAGATGGTCTGGGCCACGAGTGTTAACTGCAAAGGCAAGAGCATAACCTTTCGCTATTCGTACATTCACTTCAGATTGTTCAAGTCCCTTCGAATTGATGCCAGCATACTTAATCGAGTCACAGCCAATCTCTTCGGTAGCACGTTTAAGCCCTTCTGCGAGAAGATTTCCCAGTCTACCTTTTCTAAATGCGATTCGTTCTATGAGCTCAAGAACAGCGTCACCGTTTCCGAATCTAATATTTAGACCTTCTACATCTTGCTCCTTCAATATTCCCCTCTCATAGAGTTCCATAGCCCAAGCTATAGCGTCACCTGTTGAGATCGTGTCCATGCCATAGATGTTGCACAAGTCATTGGCTTTAATCACGTAGTCCGTGTCCAATACCATCAACTGAGACCCGAGCGCAGCGAAAGTTTCATATTCTGGGCCACTTGTTTCAAGACCTGCGAACTTACCTGAAGGGATCTTGACTCTTCGATGGCACATTATAGAACAACTATGGCATCCAACTCTCTTAACAAGATAACCTTTGGAGACAAGATTACTTCCTGACAGAGGTTCGATTTGGTCAACGTGCCCTTTAGAGAAATTTCTTGTAGGCAACCTATAAAGTTCGTTGGTTTTGTGAATCGCGTCCGACGTGCCAAAGAGATAAAGTGCTTGAGATTTACTATCTTTCGCTAGTTCACGTCTGACTTTTGCAGTCAACTTTATGAACTTATCTTTATCAAATAAGCTAATGCTATGTGTACCTCTTACCGCTATAGATTTCAGCCTCTTGCTACCCATCAATGCTCCAGTTCCTCCTCTAGCAGCAGTATTGTATACTTCACTATCTACGATACTTGCAAACTTTACAAGCCTTTCTCCTGCAGGCCCTATTGCAAGTACCTGCGCTTTCTCATCACCGATATTTTTCTTCACCCTCTCTGAAGTTTCCTTAACATTCAGTCCACGTAATTGTGAAGCATCGTCTATCCTTACCTCGTTGTCTCTGATACTTATTGAAACCAGTTCGGGTGAAATGCCATGTATTATAAGACAATCGTACCCTGAGTACTTTAGCTCTGCACCGAACCTTCCTCCCACACTTGACTTAAGATATAATCCAGTGATTACACCTTTGCATGTTATAGTTGTTCTCCCAGAAGATGGAGCTGTTGTTCCAGTAAGGACGCCTGCGCTGATAATTAAAGGGTTTCTTTCATCGAAGGGGTTCATATTGGGTTCACTGATATAATCCCATAAGAGCCTAGCGTTGATTCCCCTGCTACCGAGAAATCTTAATATTAGATCTTCTCTGAGCGTCTCTTCCCATGTCTTAGAATGGGAGAGGTCAACATGAAGAATTTTCCCCATGTAACCAAACAAACTGTTGGATCACTTTTGATGGCTGCCTACTCTATTTTGGTATATAAGTCTTAGTGGAAAACTTGTGTAGGACGTCCCAATAACTTTTTACATTTGGAGAATAGTCGGTCTAGTAGAATGATGTTGTCTGATAACAAATATTGCTTTGGCGGACTAGTATTTTACGCGAAAAGTCGACCTTCCAGATAAGTTACGAAAGCCGTCGTCATCATACTTGCAAGAACGTATCGGATGCCGTGTTAAATGGAGAATGTAATTATAACTAAAAGTTTAAACGTTACAATCATGTATTCATTTCTTGTAATCTGAGGGGGTACTGTTAATCAGGGCCGAAATTTACATATTTGATCATCTGATTTGCATTCAGTCCTTCCAACCCCAAGTCTTTTAGTGTAAGACCCTTCTCCCAGTAGTTAACCTCTTGGATTGCACCCCAAACTTCAACCATTGCACTTGTGACAGGTGTTGGTACACCCAGTGAACTCCCAAGCCTACATAATGGCACATAGAAGTATGCTAAGTCTTCCATCAAGATGGCTTGTAAGCGTTCAGCTGGAATGAATCTATCTGAGTGCACAGATTTACGATATGCTTCTGCTGCGTCCTTTCCCTCGTAACCGTATTGCTTCTTGACCGCCTCGAGTTCGGTTTCTGTAACCTTACAGTCTAGGGCATTGGCAACCTTTACTCTCTCCTTGTCAAAGGCTTCGACAAGCCTAGCACCACAACTCGTTGCCTCACCATATAACTTACAACCTCTATACCTGTCAAAGGCCAATCCTGCCACTGGTAAAAGAAATGTCGCGTGCACTGAAGGGTTACCACATTCTAGGTTGGTGTGCAATACATTGGGCACCCGCCTCATTTGAGGGTAGACCAGCTTCAAAAGGCTCGCTAGCTTTCCTTCCATATTTCCTGGGAAGGTTGAGAAGACTATATCCCTCTTAAGATTCAAAATGTGAGAGTGGTATCCATCTTTATCACTTAAATATGGCATGATGTTCGATTCCGCAACAATAATCTTCCCGAACTTTCCACTCTTCTGAAGCTTATCGCTAAACCTTAGAGATGCCCAGTATCCTGTAGTAACTAACACGCATTGACCTGGCTTAAGATATGGGAGTATAGATTCGAAGAAGGTATTATGTGAGAAGGCAGGACTAGATATTATTATTAGGTCCGAATTCTCAACAGCCTCCTTTGGGTCTGTAGTGATCTTGTTTAACCTCGCAAATCCGTTTCTGCCAGATTGAGATCGCCCAGATAACTCGATTCCACCATGTTCGATGATTGGATTTATCTGTTGTTTGAATTGTTCGAGTTCATAGAGGTTCACTTTGTGCCCCATAAGGGAGATGTCTGCTGCCATCGCAGTACCAGCTCGACCAGCACCACAAACAGTAAAAATATGGTTTACCATTTTCTAACAAATTGTACACTTTTTTTAATAATATAAATGTTTACATTCTGGTTTTTCAAAATTGGATTTACATCTAGCATGTAAAAAACAGAATCAAGAAATCGTCTATCCTAAGATAGCCTATGGCTGTACCATCTAATAGTTTAATGATAAGAGTATCTAAAGGGAAAGCTTAGAATTGTCGCGTTGACGCACTGGACTACTATAATATATCTTCTTCTTGTAATATTTAAATCAGTGGAAAGGCT
>Ga0272448_1003072_pt1 | contig 20200 bp, 16 predicted proteins | sample YNPCB0191_FD_202220 | JGI IMG/M metagenome (GOLD analysis project Ga0272448, IMG submission 202220) | Hot spring sediment microbial communities from Yellowstone National Park, WY, United States - YNP-CB-019-1 | ecosystem: Environmental > Aquatic > Thermal springs > Hot (42-90C) > Sediment... | reverse complement strand
TCAAAGTTTTATTCTGGGGCCTTTGGTCGAAAAGTTTGAAGCAGAGGTAGCTGCCTATTTGGGCGTACCCTATGCTATCGGGGTCGCTTCAGGTACAGATGCCCTCCTTCTCTCCCTTATGGCCTTGGGCATCAAAAGAAATGACCAAGTCATCGTGCCTGCTTATACTTTTTTCTCCACTGCTTCCTCTATCTCCAGATTAGGGGCTAAACCAGTTTTCTTAGACATTGACCCGCTGACCTTCAATCTCGATCCGCAAAAATTAGAAGATTATCTTAAAAAAAGCAGCCGCAAACATGCTCGACCAAAAGCAATTATTCCTGTGCATTTATTCGGGCAGATGGCTGATATGGAAGCGATCATGCGCCTTGCCCGCCGCTTCGATTTGTATGTGGTCGAAGATGCTGCCCAAGCTCTGGGAGCAAAAAGTGGAGATGGGCAGGCAGGCACTGTAGGTGACTTAGGTTGTTTCTCTTTTTATCCCAGCAAAAATCTGGGCGGATACGGCGATGGGGGAATGGTAGTCACTCGGGATCGGGAATTAGCCGCCAAGGTTCGCCTACTTAGAGTTCATGGGTCAGAACAAAAATATTATCATCGCCAAATAGGCATTTGTAGCAGATTAGATGCCTTGCAAGCGGCTGTTTTAAGCGTGAAGTTAAAATACTTAAACCTTTGGAATGAAAAACGCCGGAAAAACGCCCAAATTTATGCCACCTTATTCCAAGAAGAAGGATTAAACCCTCGTTTTGTTTCTCTGCCTCCGGTGCAAAAAGGAGGCTATCATATTTTTAATCAATTTGTTATTCGCGCTCGCCAGCGAGACGAGCTGCGCCAATATTTAAACGGTAAGGGAATAGGGACGGAAATTTATTACCCTATTCCCCTTCATCTGCAAGAATGCTATCGCTCCTTGGGCTATCTTCCGGGAAGCCTCCCCGAATCTGAAAAGGCTGCCCGCGAAACCGTAGCCTTACCCATTTATCCGGAATTGACTTTACGGCAGCAACGAAAAGTAGTCCAGGCTATTAAACACTTTTATGCACCGCGGAGGCCACAGCGAAAAATTGATTAAAAATATTTTTCAAAACTCCGCGAACCGCAGCGGGCTCTGCGGTAAAAAACATTTAGCAGGGGAAAAATGAAAATATTAGTAACTGGAGGAGCAGGATTTATCGGCTCCCAGGTAGCCGACCGTTACCTGGCCGAAGGGCATGAAGTGGTGGTGGTGGATGATCTAAGTACAGGAAAAGCCAAGAATGTTAATTCTAAAGCACGTTTTTACCATTTAGATATTTGCCATCCGGATTTAGAAAATATTTTTATTAACGAAAAACCAGAAGTCGTTAATCACCATGCGGCTCAAATAGACGTGCGTAAATCAGTAGCGAATCCGGTTTTTGATGCTCGCGTCAATATTTTAGGCATGGTAAACCTGTTGGAAAAATCTTTACAATATGGAGTCAAGCGTTTTATCTTCGCCTCTTCTGGGGGAGCTATATACGGAGAACAACCAGAAGAAACTCCCCCTCCGGATGAAGAAACTCCCCTTCATCCTATTAGCCCTTATGGAGTGGCCAAGGCTGCTGGCGAGCTCTATCTCTACTACTATCAAACTATGCATGGTTTAAATTATGTCGCTTTACGGTATGGAAACGTCTATGGCCCTCGCCAGGATCCTTTTGGAGAAGCCGGGGTAGTGGCTATTTTTACCAAAAAACTTCTTGCGGGGGAGCAACCGGTGATTAATGGTGACGGGAGGCAAACGCGCGATTACGTCTTCGTGGATGATGTGGTAGAAGCCAACGTCCGCGCCCTGAACTGCTCTATTTCTGGGGCTTTTAATATCGGCACCGGGATAGAAACAAATGTTAATCAACTTTTCCGAATGCTTGTGGAAATCACTGGTAAAACCATGGCCGAGGTACACGGACCACCCAAGGCCGGAGAACAAAAGCGGAGTGTCTTAAATTGCCAAAAAGCCTCTAATCTTTTAAAATGGAAGCCTAAAGTCTCTCTCCAAGACGGATTAAGGCAGACGGTGGAATATTTTAAGAAGGAAAAATAAAGTGGGCAGGAGGAATGGTGCAAGTTAAATCAACCGAAATAAAAATAAAAAAGAAATCTACTTTTCGAGAATATGCCGAAGCGATTATTATTGCTTTGGTTCTGGCTCTCCTAATTCGTACCTTTGTAGTGCAAGCCTTTAAGATTCCTTCCGGCTCAATGGAGCCTACGCTGGAAATTGGCGACCACATCTTAGTAAATAAATTCATTTATGGTATTAAAATTCCTTTTACTTCCCTCCGCCTCTTTCCTTTAGAGAAACCTAAAAGGGGGGATGTGGTCGTTTTCATTTACCCCTTAGACCCCAGTAAAGATTTCATCAAGAGAGTAGTCGCCGTTGAAGGAGATACCGTCCAAATTATTAATAAAAAGTTAATTATTAATGGGGCTGAAGTACCCGATCCCCATGCCGTTTACAAAGATGACACGATTTTCCCAGCCGAAGTGCAGAAACGGGATAATTTTGGTCCAGTGACCGTTCCTAAAGGATGCTTATTCGTCTTAGGAGATAACCGGGATCGGAGTTTGGATAGCCGATTTTGGGGCTTCGTGCCTATCGAAGACTTGCGGGGTAAGGCGTTTATTATCTACTGGTCCTGGAATAGTCAAGAGACCTCTGTCCGTTGGAACCGGATTGGCAAGCTCATTCAGTAGAGGAGGGCAAATGAAGCTCATCGAAAAAGAAATCATCATGGATAAAGAAGAAATAGAACGTACTTTATTACGCCTGACGCATGAAATTCTCGAAAGAAATAAAGGAATAAAAGACTTAGTTCTTATCGGCATCCGCACGGGAGGTGTTTACCTGGCGGAAAGGATGCGCGCTAAAATTACCACCATTGAAAAGGCCCAGGTCCCTTTGGGCATTATCGATATCACTCTTTACCGCGATGATTTTGCCACCGGTCTGCCCCGTCCCTTAGTGGGCAAAACGGAGATTCCTTTCCCCCTTAAAGATAAGAAAGTCATCCTCATCGATGATGTCCTTTATACGGGGCGGACTGTGCGGGCAGCGATGGATGCCTTGATTGATTTTGGCCGGCCCAAATTTATTCAACTGGCCGTGCTCATAGATCGCGGCCATAGAGAGCTGCCTATTCAAGCCGACTATGTGGGCAAAAAAGTTACTACTTTGCCCGAAGAGGATGTGCAAGTTTATTTTCGAGAAGCCGGTGAAGAAGACCGGGCAGTTATTCGCGTTAGAGTATCTTAGGACCATAAAAATCTGGCACCTTTAAATTTTATAAAAGAGGATTAAAATGAATGCCCCCCAAGCAGAAAAAATCAACTTAAACCAGACGTCAAATCAGCCCAAAATAAAATGGAAGAGAAAAGACCTGTTAGGTATTGCCGAGCTTGATCCTGCCGAAATTGAACTTATCTTAAATACCGCTGAATCTTTTAAAGAGATTTCCAGCCGCGAAATTAAAAAAGTGCCCACCCTAAGAGGAAAAACAGTAATTAATCTCTTTTTTGAGCCGAGTACGCGGACCCGCACTTCTTTTGAAATTGCTGCAAAGCGGCTGAGCGCTGATGCCGTAAATATCTCTACCTCTACGAGCAGTGTAGTCAAGGGCGAGACTCTAATTGATACGGCTAAAAACTTGGAAGCTATGAATCCGGACTGTATTGTCATTCGCCATTCAGCCTCCGGAGCTCCTCATCTCTTAGCCCGGCTGATGAAAGTACCCATTATCAATGCCGGAGACGGGGCCCATGAACATCCTACGCAAGCTTTACTCGATCTTTTTACAGTTAGGGAAAAACTTGGTCACCTGGCCGGTTTAAAAATAGTCATTGCCGGCGATATCTTACATAGCCGGGTGGCCCGCTCGAATATCTTTGGCTTTTTAAAGATGGGCGCAGAAGTGCACTTGACTGGGCCGCGAACGATGAGGCCACCGGAGATAGAGAAATTGGGTGTGTGTTGGCATACAAGCTTAAAGGAAATTATTCCGGAAGCAGACGTAATCATGATGCTTCGTTTGCAATTGGAGCGCCAGGAAGGAGGCTTTTTCCCCACCCTGCGGGAATATTCGAGATTGTTCGGCTTAAACATGGAGCTTATGAAGGAGACCAAGCCTGGCGTTCTTATTATGCATCCCGGCCCCATAAATCGGGGGGTGGAAATTTCTCCAGAAGTGGCTGATGGGCCTTTCTCGGTAATTTTAGATCAGGTTACCAACGGAGTGGCTGTCCGCATGGCTCTTCTGTATCTTTTAGTTGGGGGCACAGAATGAAATGAATGAGGAGTCAAAAATGCATCTACTATTTAAGGCTGCCCGGGTTATCGATCCGGCCAGTGGGCTGGATGCCCAGGCCGACGTTTTAGTAGAAGGAGGTAAAATAAAAGAAATTAGCTCGAGCTTACCCGAAGCTAAAGTTACGGCCCCGGGAAAAGTAATAAATTGTCAGGGTAAAATCTTGGTGCCAGGTTTAATAGATATGCATTGCCATCTCCGGGAGCCGGGGCATGAATACAAAGAAACAATTGAAACTGGTTCCAAGGCGGCGGCCGCTGGCGGATATACTTCCATAGTATGTATGGCGAATACCTTACCCGTTAATGACTGCCGGGCAGTAACCGAATATATTCTGCGCCAGGCCCGCGATAAAGCATTAGTAAACGTATACCCAGTTGGCGCCGTAACTAAAGGTCTAAAAGGAGAATCCTTGGCCGAAATAGGTGATATGCGGGAAGCGGGGATAGTGGCCGTCTCTGATGATGGCCAGCCGGTCATGAATTCTTCCCTTTTTCGGCGAGCCTTGGAGTATGCTGCCGGATTAGGGTTGCCTGTTATTTCCCACTGTGAGGACTTAAATCTCCGGGGGCAGGGAGTGATGAACGAGGGATACATGTCCACCATCTTGGGCTTGCGTGGCATACCAAAAGCGGCTGAAGTAATCATGGTGCAAAGAGATATTATTTTAGCTGAACTGGCCGGCGCTCCGCTGCATATCGCCCACGTGAGCACTGCCGAATCAGTGCAGATTATTCGCGAGGCTAAAAGGAGAGGAGTACCGGTAACTGCTGAAACCGCACCTCATTACTTTTCCCTGACTGATGAAGCCGTCCGCACTTATGATACGAACACTAAAATGAACCCACCTCTAAGAACAACGGTTGATGTTGCCGCCATTATTGCCGGGTTGCAAGATGGCACGCTCGATGCCATTGCCACTGATCATGCGCCTCAAAGCCCGGTAGAAAAAGATGTGGAGTTTGACTATGCGGCGAACGGAATTATAGGATTGGAAACGGCTTTGCCTTTAACCTTGACCCTCGTTCACCAAGGACATCTTTCTTTAATGAAAGCATTGGAAAAGCTCACTTGTCAGCCTGCGCGCATCCTCAATCTTCCTGGCGGGAAATTGCAGGTGGGGGCTTCGGCCGACCTTACTTTAATCGACTTAAATCGTGAATATACCGTGGACATTAATAAATTTAAATCAAAGAGCCGCAATTCTCCTTTCCATGGTTGGCAACTAAAAGGTAAAGCGATTATGACCATTGTCTCTGGCAGAATAGTTTATAGTGAAGATTGAGGATTCCCAATGCCCACCCCCTATTGAGGGAAGAGCGGAGAGTAGGATAAAGTAAATTATTAGCCTACTTTTGATTAAAAAATAATGAAAATTTTACCGAAATTTAAAAAAGGAGGAAGGTAATTTGCAGAAGATTCCCATGACTAAAGAAGGTTATATGAGACTCCAAGAAGAACTGGACCGGCTGAAAAAAGTGGAAAGGCCCCAGGTCTTGCAGGCTCTCAATGAAGCGGCAGCACTCGGCGACATAACGGATAATGCTGATTATCGAGTAGCCAAAGAAAGGCGCGATTATATTGAAAATAAAATTAAGGAACTTGACGATAAACTGGCCCGAGCCCAAATAATAGATCCCAAAGATATAAATACCGATAAGGTGGTTTTTGGCTGTACGGTCCTCTTGGGAGATTTAGAGTCGGATAAGCAAGTACGTTATAAAATCGTAGGCGCAGATGAAGCGGATATTAAAAATGGACGTATTTCCATTAATTCCCCAGTAGCCAAAGCCCTCATCGGCAAGAAGGTGGGCGACGTTGTAACCGTGGTGGTCCCTTCCGGAAAGAAAGAATTTGAAATTCTGGAGATAAGTGCCGATTAAAAAATAAAGATCCCTTTAAGCCGCAAGAAGGATAAATGAAAATAATTTTTAAGGCGAAAGATGGCCAGAATCTTAGTAGCAGATGACGAATTGAGCATGCGGGAGTTTTTGAAGATTCTCCTGGAAAAGGAAGGGCATGAAGTATCTTGCGCGGAAGACGGGGAGAAAGCTTTTTCTCTATTTCAATCTGATTCTTTTGATCTGCTAGTGGCCGACATCAAAATGCCCAAATTGGATGGGTTAGAGCTCCTAAAAAAAGTTAAAGACCTTAGGCCCCAAACCACCGTGGTCATGATAACGGCTTACGCCTCCCCAGAAGATGCGATTACGGCCATGAAGGCCGGAGCGTACGACTACCTGACCAAGCCTTTTAAATTAAAAGAAATCAAATCCGTCATCCGCAATGCTTTAAGTCGCTCGGTGGCCATGGTGGCCGAAGAAGCTCCTCCCGGAATTTTTTATGATTTGGTTAGCCATAGCCCCAAGATGCTCAAAATTTTCAATCTCATTAAACAAGTAGGCGCTACTAAGACTAATGTGCTTATTTCTGGCGAAAGCGGTACGGGCAAAGAATTGGTCGCCAAAGCCATCCATAAAATCAGCCCGCGCCAGGATAAACCATTTGTAACTATAAATTGCAGCGCCATTCCCGAAAGCATTATGGAGAGCGAGCTTTTTGGTCATGTTAAAGGGGCTTTCACGGGGGCAATTACCAATAAAAAAGGACTCTTTGAGATTGCCCATGGAGGAACAGTTTTTTTGGATGAAATTGGCGACCTTTCTCCATTCCTCCAAGTCAAGCTCCTCCGGGTAATCCAAGAAAAAGAATTTATACCCATAGGGGATACCAATACAGTATCAGTAGATGTACGCATAATCTCAGCTACTAATAAAGATCTGGAGCAAGAAGTGATTCAAGGGCGATTTCGGGAAGACCTTTATTATAGACTCAATGTCGTGCATATTCACCTTCCTCCTTTACGAGAAAGAAAAGAAGATATTCCTCTATTAGCCCAGTACTTCTTAGAAAAATATTCGCGGGAGTTGGGAAAAGATGTACGCTCCATTTCTGCTTACGCCCTGGATGTGCTCATGAACTATAGCTTCCCTGGCAACGTGCGCGAATTAGAAAATATCATTGAAAGAAGCGTAGCTTTGGAAAACTCGAATATTATCTTGCCGGAAAGTTTAGTCCTCTCCGAACACAAAAAGGAAAATAAGGCATCCAAGCTTAATTCCCTTCAGTTAACTGATAAGGGGTTGGATCTGGAAAAAGAATTAAGTGAATTGGAAAAGGACCTTATCCTGCAAGCGCTGGAAAAGAGCAATGGCGTAATCAAAAAAGCCGCCGAACTTTTAAACTTAAGTTTTCGTTCCTTGCGTTGGAAGATTCAAAAATACAATTTGCGCAAGTATATAAATGAAGCCAAAGAACCTTAACAATTCCACGCCCTTTATCCGCCCTTTTCTCCCCCTTAATTTTCCACCCCTTTTAAAGGGGGAGTTGGAAACTAATGAATGTCTTATCAAAACCCCCTTATTTTCTCTTATTAGCCCTCCTTTTCTAAAGGGGGGATTATTAAACTAATTACCCATGATTAATAAAAATCAAACTCCCAGCGATCCAAAAGAATCTCTCTTCTCGAAAATAAAATGGCTAATGTTCTTTCGAGCTGTAGTAGCCACTATTCTTTTGGGAGCCACAGCTTTCATCCAAATAAAAGAGAGCCAACTCTTTCAGCAATTATCACCTCAATTTCTTTACTTCCTTATTGGTTTTATTTACGTTCTAACCATCCTTTATGCCTTCCTCCTACGCCGCATTAAGCGCCTAAAGGTTTTTGCTTATGGGCAACTTTTAGGAGATGTTTTATTTATTACCATTTTAATTTATCTCACCGGCGGGATTGAATCCATTTTCTCCTGGGTGTATCTCCTACCTATCTTCGGCGCCAGCACCATTCTTTATAGACGGGGAGGATTATTCATTGCCTCAGCCAGCGCCATCTTTTACGGAGCTCTTTTAGACTTGGAGTATTACCAAATAATTTTACCCGCAGGAAGCCGCCTTATCCTTCCTCATGAATATAAGAGTAGTTATGTTTTTTATCTCCTGGCCATGAACATGCTCGCTTTTTATTTGGTAGCCTTGTTGAGTGCCTACCTGGCCGAACAGCTCCGCCGCAAAGAAGAAGAATTAAAAGAAAGAATAACTGATTATTCCCAACTGGAAAAGCTTTATGAACATATAGTCCAGAATGTGGCCAGTGGACTGATTACCGTAAATGAAAAAGCATTGATCACTTCCTTTAATCGAATGGCCGAAGAAATCACTGGGTTCAAATTGGGAGAAGTATACCAAAAAAAGATTGCCGACCTTTTCCCGGGATTCATAATTAAAGAAAGCTTGAGCAGCGTGGGCCTGGGCAAGGAGTGGGCCAAAATTCAACAGGGCCGCTGGGAAACAAAATTTCAAAGAAAAGATGGCACTATTTTAACTTTAGGTTTTTCTGTCTCGCCCCTTAAAGATTCTAATGATAATGAGATCGGCACTATTTTTATCTTCCAGGATTTAACCAAAATTAGAGAAATGGAAGAAGATCTAAAGCGCGCTGATCGTTTGGCCGCCATTGGCACAATGGCGGCAGGCTTGGCGCACGAAATTCGTAATCCATTAGCGTCTATTAGTGGTTCTATAGAAATTATGAAGGAAGAAATGGATGGCTCTGGGCAAAGCCCTAAGCTCATGGATATTGTTTTAAGAGAGATTGGCCGCCTGGACTCTTTAATTGCTGATTTTTTGCTTTTTGCCCGGCCCTCATCCCCCCAAAAAAATTTGGTGCACTTAAATAAGATAATCACCGACCTTCTGCAAGTAATTAAAAATAACCCGGAATGCCGCCCGAGTATTAATTTCTTCGCCAAATTTGAAGAAGAAATCTATCTTTTGGGGGATGAACAGCAATTAAAACAGGCTTTCTGGAACCTATTGATAAATGCTCTTCAGGCTATGCCGAACGGAGGAGAAATCAATATAACCCTCCGCCGTGTCTATTCGACTGATCAAAATGAACCAGGTCAAGTAGAAATCATTATAAGTGACACGGGCGTGGGAATAGCGGAAAGTGATTTGGATAAAATTTTCAATCCTTTCTTCACCACGAAAGAACAAGGAACAGGTTTAGGGCTTTCCATCGTCCACCGCATAATTGAAGGACATGGAGGGAAAATTACCGTCCAAAGCCAGCTAAATAAGGGAACAATTTTTCGGATCACCCTGCCTGTATCCTAATGCCATTGAATGTCTACAAATTGTCATTTTGTGTCAATTTATTTAACTCCCAATTTCCTTGATCTTCCCTCTCCCCTTTGGGGAGAGGGGCAGGGTGAGGGGATAAAAATAAAGTTATATCAATATATTACAATTAAAATTTCCTAAAAACATCCCCTTATAATAAAACCATCTTCTTTAAAACTCCCATCCCAAAAATTCTGGCAACAGAATTGCTTTAATTATTAATAAAGTAAAAAGATTTAAGCCTCGTAGGGCAAGCCCTTGTGGCTTGCCTATTCAAATTTTTTTCATTTCTATGAGGAGTTCAATATGCTGCTGAAATTCTTTTCAAAGAAGAAGGGCTTCACTTTGATTGAATTGATGATCGTTATAGCAATTATTGGGATTTTGGCCTCCATAGCCATCCCCCAATATCAGGTATACCGGAAAAGGACATATATGGCGACGGTCAGATCAGACACTAAAAATGCTCATACCGCAGTGCAGGCTTGGATTGCGGACAACCCTGGAACATGGCCTCCCCCTCAAGCAGATAAAACTGGGCCAGGCATTTTGAGTGACGATTATCCGACTGCACTGGTATCAGATGGAGTAAGAATTGTGGTGGATTCAAACGGTGACGTCACTGGAAGCCATGCCAATTTAAATGGAAGCTATACGATATACATGGATAGCTCAGTTAATGACAATTTAAGCCTATGAAATATCTAAAACTCACCCGTCAAATAACATCATTTTGTGGTCAATGCGACAGGCAGGCATTAAGTATTTTTATACATTTTCTGGAACTTGATTATCGCGATATTAATGAAAAAATTGTTTTTCCCGAGATCTGTCATGAAGAACTTTTTATTGAGCAAAAAAATATTTATTAGCTGACATTTTATGTCAATCAAATGAACTAAATTTGGAGAGAATGATCAAGCAAATTTAATCAACCCTAAAAAATATTTAAAATATCAACAAGTTAATTCAATAGAAGGTTTGGCCAAAGAGTTGGCAAAAAAATTGCATCTTTATGGTTAAAAACCACAATGGGTAAAAGCAAAGGGGGTGAGAAAGGGGAAAGAAACTACAAAGTAAAAAGTTAAAGGTTTAAATTTAAAAGTTAAAAAACCAAAAATTAAATTAATTAAAGGAGGAAAGAAAAATGTTAAGAAAATTTAAAAAAGGACAGAAAGGTTTCACGTTAATTGAGTTGATGATCGTCATTGCGATCATCGGAATTTTGGCAGCCATCGCCATTCCACAGTTTACAGCTTACCGGCTCAGAGGTTACAATGCAACGGCAAGATCTGATCTGAAAAATGCATATACGGCTGCTCAGGCATATTTCAGCGATCAGCCAACTGGAACCGTAGATGGCACTGTCTTAGCAAATTATGGCTACAGGCAATCAAATGGTGTCAACTTAGGAATATCTAATGGACAAATGGCCACATTGAATATGAATGCTCAATATAATACCGCAGTAGCTGCAAGTGCTCAGCTTTATACTGTAGACAATACAGGTAACATCCAGCCATAATTATTAACACGCTGTTTACAGAAAAATTGAGGGGAGGAGTTTTCCTCCCCTCAATTTTAGTAAATAACAAAAATTCTCCCCAATGAGTCAGTTTTTTTCATTAAATTTTCCATTCTTATTCATTTGATCTAAATCAAAAATTAAAGAAAATTATAAATAAAGACGAGAATTTCTAATGAAGAAATGCATTTTAATAAATTTTCGTTTAAGTTCATTTGAATTTTATTTTGCTTTATAATCAGAATGGCTTTTAAACGCTTAGTAATAAAAATTCTTGCATATTTTCATGATTTCCGCTCATATTATCTTCTTCTTTTTATCCTCGTTCTTTACTATCTTAGCCATTGGCCAATTATATCTCTGGACACAGATTTATGGTACCATTTGAGCCATGGTAGGAATATTCTCGAATTTAAAGCTTTGCCGCAAGAAAGTTATTTTTCGTTCATTAGCCCTTCCAGAGATTGGATAGATTATTACTGGCTATTTCAGGTCCTGGTTTTTAAAATTTATTTATGGGCAAGCTATGATGGTCTTATAATCTTCAGGACAATTTTCTTCCTGGCCACTTTGTTATTCGTGTTCCTTTTTTTATTCCATCACCAGAAAAAAGAATCTCATTTCTATCTTTCTCTAATTTTTGCTTTTCTCCTTCTAATTTTATTACCAAGATTTCAGCTTATCAGGCCGCATATCTTCAGTTATTTATTTATCCCCTTATTAATTTATATTTTAGAATGCAAACCTGATAAAACTTTTTCCATACCAATTTTTTCTATTTTATGGTGCAATATTCATGGAATTGAATATCCCGTTCTTTTATTGATTTGCCTTGCTTATATCGCTCAGTACTTCTTAAATCATCTTTTAAATAAAAAAAACATAGAGAAGAATGAGCTTGCTTATATCTTACCTTTAATTTTATCTTTAACTGCTGTTTATTTAACTCCTCATGGGTCTAAACTAATAGGGATTCCCTTCGTTTCTACCGAAAATGCATCCCAATATATTAATGAGCTCAGACCAATAAAATTTTTAGATTTTTTTTACTTTCATTTTACAAAGCCAGATCCTACAATTATTAACATCTTTTTTGTTTTAATTTTCAGCTCTACGGCAATTTCAATCGCTCATAAAAAAATTAAAATAAGTCACCTTGTTCTTTTGGCAGGTGGAGTATTTTTGCTGACCAAAGGAATTCGTTTTATCTATGAATTTGTCCTTTTATCTCTTCCTATCCTCCGCGCTTTCCCGTTGAGGATTTCCATGGAAAGCTTAAAGGAAAAAACCAAAATAATAGCTATTGTAGGAATGATTCTGATTTTATGTCTACCTTTTCTTGTTTTAAAAAATTTCTTTAAAAATCCCCCCAAATATCCATTATCTCTGGTTAACTTGCCTGCCGGAATTACTACTTTTTTAAATCATTTAGCAGTTGCTGGCTATGTACTAAATCATCCTAATAATGGAGGTTACTTCCTATGGACTTTAAATAAAAATTATAAAATATTTATGGACATGGAAGTTCCATTTCTTTTCACAGATGAAGATTTTTTTATGGCCGCTAATGCATTTTCGAATGAAGAAGTTTTGAAAAAAATAATTGTCAAATATTCACCTTCTTTTATTTCTGTTCCTCAGAACCAAAAGGAATTTAAGGATTTAATTAAAAAATTTCCAGATTTTAAACCCATCTTCTTTGATCAAGCTGAAGTTTTGTATATTAATCAAAAACATTATCCAGATATCGCCGATAAGTACAAATTAAACATTGATCCCTTCGATTTATTCGGCCAAACAATCGAAGCCATGATCAACTTAAAAGGAAAAGAAATATTATTGAATGATGTTTTAAGATTAAACAAAATTTACCCTGAATGTATGATGACTAATCAAATCTTATCAATGTATTACAATAAAGAAGGTGATTACCAATCATCAATTAAATATGTAGATAGAATAATCGATAATTACCCCGATGCTCCCATGGGATACAAGCTAAAAGGTATTGCTCTCAAAAATTTGAAATCCTATGACGAAGCGCTGTCTTGCTTCGAAAAAGCTCTCGAGAGAACAAGCGAAGAGGACAAAAGAGAAATATATAAACAGATAGCTTATGTATATACTCAAAAACAGGATTATAAAAATGCCTATAAATTTTTTAAAAAAGGAATTAATGTCTTCTCAGCAAAAACGACATATCAGGATTTATTTGATTTTAGTTCAGCAGCTTTATTGGCAGATAGGATTGATGAGGCAATTTTCTATTTAAAATTGGCCAGCAATAAAGTTCCTCCGGAAGATAAAAAATATAAGGAAAGAATCGAAAGTCAACTTTCGCGCTTGGGGACTAAAGATAGCGACTAGTTATAAATTTGGATTAAAATTTATGCTTAATTTTTTTGCTAAAAAATCCTTTCTAAAATTTTTTGCGATTATTTCTACTTTTGCAGCCGTGGGCGGTTTTATGGCCTATATAAGTTGGCGGAAATGGCCCGATATTTTAATTGATTTTGGAAGAGAATTATATGTTCCTTGGCAATTGAGTCAAGGCGCAGTCCTTTATTTGGATATAGCTTATTTTAATGGCCCATTTTCAGCCTATCTTAATTCGTTAATATTTAAAATTTTTAGTCCCACGCTAATTACTATAGTTATATTTAACATAATATTAGTTTTTTCTTTAGCAATTCTTCTCTTCATCATAATCAAAAATTTTTCTGATAATCTCAACGCTGTTATTATTGTCTGTACTTTTTTATCCATTTATGCCTTCTCTCAATATCTAATAGTTGGAAATTTTAATTTTATAACTCCTTACTCTCATGAAATAACTCATGGAATTATTCTCTCATTTTGGATAATTTTTTGCTTTATATCGTATTTAGAGAAAAGAAATACTTTATGGCTAATTAGTATTGGAATCAGTTTAAGCTTTGTTTTTTTGACAAAGCCGGAAGTTTTTTTAGCAATCTCTGTTTCAATAGCTATTGGGTTTTTTTTGATCTTCATTATTGGGCAATCATCTAAAGAAAAGATCAAAATTATTTCAGTATTAAGCGTTTGTTTTTCGATTCCGATTTTGTTTTTCATTGGATTTTTCAAACAATATATTTCTGCAGATGAAGCCGCTTCTTATATTCTTTCGCCATATATTAATTTAATAAATGGTTCGCTTCTTTCTTCTCCTTATTATTTATGGGTAACAGGAATGGATAAACCTCTTATTAATTTGCAAAAACTAATCTTAAGTTTTAGTTGGATAATGGCAGGCTTTTTTCTTTTTCTTTTATTTCCATTGTATCTATTAAACAAAATAGATGGCGAGAACTTAAAAAAAATAACAATGATTTTGATTTTGATTATAATTTTTTTTTCCCTGCCATATTTAAGGGTTCTTGTCCACTGGATGGATATATTACGCTCCCTACCTCTAATTGCTTTGATAATGATTATTTATACTTTTAAGAAAATCCGATTTCACTTTCATTTTAAAAGTTTGCCAATAAAAATAATTATTATTCATGTACTTTCTTGGTTTTCATTTCTTCTTCTTTTTAAGATAATTCTAAACACTAATGCATATCATTATGGATTTGCCTTAGCAATGCCTGCAACTCTCTTATCAATTTATGCTTTGCTATCTTCTGTATCTATTAAAATTGGTTACAAATTCCAAAACTTATTGGGTGCTAAATTTTTATCAATTGCAATGATTATAGTTTTTAATTTCATGTATGTTGATTTTAGCTATTCTCTTTATAAACTAAAAACATTAGCTATCGGAGAGGGAGAAAATAAAATAATAACTTGGAATCCTGAAGTTTCTGAAAAAGGGGTTATTTTTAACAAGGCGCTAAAAAAGATTGAGGAAACAATAAAAATAGAAGAGAATTTTATCGTTCTGCCAGAGGGAGTAATGATGAATTTCTTAACCAAAAGAAAAAATCCCACTCCATACCTAAATTTTATGCCTCCGGAACTAATTATATTTGGAGAAAATAAAATAGTTAATTCTTTTATAAAATCACCTCCAGACTTTATTATTCTTATTGATAAAGATACATCTGTTTTCGGTTTCAAACATTTTGGCAAAGATTTTGGAGAAAAAATTTTTCAATGGGTTCAAGAAAACTATAAAGAATTAATCACCATTGGTCATGAGCCATTTTCTGGAAAAGGTTTTGGAATCAAAATCCTTAAGAAGGCTGATAAGGTCAAAGAGTAACTATCAATTTTCTCAAAATAATATTAAAATATGCCAATTTATTATCAGCTTCTTTATATAATAGCTTTTGGAACGATCCTATGGTCTTTGGGAAATTTGCTGCTCAGATTTTTTATTCGAGGTAATTATTTATCCTCTCCTTTAATTCTTTGCTTTCTTTCTTTCGTTGCTGGCAATGTTGTTTTCTCGTATTTGCTTACTATATTGGGATTCCTGGGGCTTTTTAGACCCGCAATTTTATGGCTGGTTCTTTTAGCCAGCATTTTTTTAGTTATCTTTCAAATTGTCAAAAATATAATTTCCAAAATGGTCTTCATTCCTGAAAATCGATCTCCAGCGAATAGCTCAAAAAATATACAACAGGAAAAAAATAAATTTATTCTTATTTTAGGATTTTTATTAATTGGCCTTTTTCTTATTCCCGCCATCCTACAATCTATTGCTCCTCCTTATATGCGCGATTCCCTCGTTTATCATCTCTTATGCCCCAAGGAATATTTAAAAGCTGGCCGGCTAATTCATATTGAAGGTAATCTATATTCTGCCTTCCCCAAAGGGCATGAAGTAATTATAACTTTTCTATTATCTATAGCCGGTGATAGAGCAGCTCAAGGCTTTTCCATCTTGCAAAATATTGCCGCAATTATTTCCTTATTTTTAATCGTTCGTTTAATAGCGAACTCTTCCTCAGCCTTAATCTGCACTCTGGGATACGCCACTATTCCTCCAACGATTTATTTCTCTGGTTGTGGGTACGTTGAACCAGCGCTGGTTATGGTTTTAGGAAGCAGCCTTCTCGCCCTATTTGTGTTTTTAAATGATAGAGCAAAAATATCTAATTCTAATAAGTTAACTGCTAAAGAATATGCCCTTATTGGCTTTTTAGCTGGCTGGATGCCTGCCATAAAATACACAGGTTTAATTTACTTGGGGTTGTTAGGACTTCTTATATTGTGGAGCCAAAGAAAAGAATCGGTAAAAGAAACTCTAAAAGGAATTGGATTTTTTATTCTCGCTGCGGCTCCTGGTTTTTCCTGGATGGTCTGGAATTGGATAGAATTAGGCAATCCAGTATATCCCTTTGCTTATTCGTTTTTCGGAGGCAAAGAGTGGGATGAAGTCAGGGATCGGGCTATGTATTTATATTTTCAAATGTTCGGGATGGGCAAAGAAATTGGGGATTACATTCTTTTGCCCTGGAAACTCTCTTTTTTAGGCCGCTTTGACACCATTTTTTTTGATGGGGCAATAGGCCCATTTCTCCTTGTCTTTATTATTTTAGCTTTCCTCTCAGCTATTAAGCGACTTCCTCAATTATCCGAATATAAAATTGTAAATGAGGTAGGAACTATTTTATTAATCTCGGCGGCGTTATTTATTTTTGGAAGCCAGCAAGCAAGATTTTGGCTCCCATCTCAATTTTTATTATGTATTTATGCAGCTCCGGCAGTTGATAAAGTTAGCCAATGGATGATCAATAGAACCTATGCAAAATTAGTAATTGGTTTAATATTATCGTTTGTCTTAATATGGAATATGTGGGCTTTAGGTAAACAGATTGTAGCTGTTGGCTTTTATAAGCCGGTACTTGGTATTGAAAAAGAGCTTGACTTTCTAAAAAGAGTTGTGCCTGGCTACTCAGCTATTGAGTTCATAAATCAAAATATTACTGGCTCCGCCCGAGTCCTTTGCGTATGGACTGGGGCGTATGGCTACTACTTTAATCGTCCCTATTATTCTGATACTCTAATAGAGGACAGGACTATAAAAAAATATTTTGATGAGTCTAAAAATTGGGCAGATTTAAAAGGAACGCTTAAGCAGAATGAGTTTACCCATATTTTCTTAAGGCGCTCTTTACTTGAAGGGAATTTGACGCAGCGCCAGCTCGAAATTTTTAGGAGTTTTTTGCATAATGGAACGGAAGAACTCTTTAGAGAGAAAGATTTCTATGTTTTAGTGATTCTACCTTCAGCGCCGGCGGATAGAATAAAAAAGGAGGATTAATATCATGAATCTTTCGGTCATCATCCCAGTCTATAATGAAAAAGCGACGGTCGAGGCAATAATTCGGCGAGTTCTGGAAGTTAAAATGGAAGAAATGGGAAAAGAGGTTATTGTTGTTGATGATGGCTCAAAAGATGGCACAGTGGAGATCCTGCAGCGTATTGCCAAAGAATGGGCCTCTCCCAATCTGAAAATTTATTTCCATGCTCAAAACCAAGGTAAAGGAGCGGCTATCCGGACAGCTTTAAATTATATTAGCGGAGATATTGTTATTATCCAAGATGCTGATTTTGAGTATCATCCAGAAGAGTACCCTTTGCTTGTTTTGCCCATCCTTAAATATGGGGCTGATGTGGTATACGGAACCCGCTTCTTAGGAATACACCGCGCTTTTTTATTCTGGCATTATATGGGGAATAAATTTCTGACTTTCGCGACTAATTTATTATATGACTCCATGCTTTCAGACATGGAAGTTGGCTATAAAGCTTTTCGGGCAGAAGTTATCAAGCAAATTCCTTTAAAAGCTCGGGGATTTGAATTTGAACCTGAGATAACGGCCAAAATATTAAAGCGTAAATTAAAAATTTACGAAGTTCCTATTACCTATTCAGGAAGAGATTATGCAGAAGGGAAAAAAATTACCTGGCGAGATGGGTTTACGGCCATATGGACTTTGCTAAAATATAGATTTAAGGATTAGAACCATTATCTATCATTTATTCAAGCCGAGTGGACATTGTAACCCCCCATGCCCCCCTTTAAAAAAGAGGGGTTAAATATTATGCTTATCTTAGAAAAGAGGAATTATTAATGGGGGCATTAATAAATTACATCTGCCGTTCTCAACCCCTCACCCTAACCCTCTCCCCAAGCATGGGGAGAGGGAATAGTGAGGGGAATAAGCATAAATATTGAATTGCTCCGATTAATAATTATTCCTAAAATGAGAAATTTTTCATTATTCATTACATCAAAGGTACTGGATTCCTGCCTGCTTCAGCCTGCTTCATGCTTCCGCAGGAATGACGAATATCAACCCACGAATGAGAATGTCATTACCATGAAAACGGGTTTCAGACGATTTTTTTTCATAAATGTCATGAAGAATTGCCCTGTTTAGCATATTTTAATTATTAAGGGGAAACTGGAGAGCTTATCAGAAAAATCGGGTTAGCATGTGGTTGAGCACGGATTAAAGCTAATCAAATTTATATTTTTTACTACCTGCCTTTATTTTTATTTTGTTCTCTTATATTCAAACCACATAGCCGATTATGACCTCTGGGGCTACCTTTCTTTTGGCAGGATTTTTTGGGAAGATGGCTATTTCCCTTATCAGGATATCTTTTCCTATACCCCCACCAAAACCCTCTGGATCTATCATGAATGGCTCACCGGAGTCATTTTTTATTTCATTTATAAATACTCAGGCCCAGCCGGGCTTCAGCTTTTCCGTTATATTATCATAATTCTCACTATTTATTTGATCTATCTCATAGCCTTAAAAAAGGGTGGCAAACCTGTTTCGGCCTCGTTGGCCCTCATTCCAGCCATGCTCCTCATTTCTTTTGGATATGTCCCGGTGCGAGCGCAAGTTTTCACTTATCTTTTTTTTATTCTCACCCTTTTTATTCTTATTAGTGCCAATAAAAACAAAACATGGTCAATTCTCTGGTGGCTTGTGCCGATCCAGATTTTATGGGCCAATCTTCATGGCGGGTTCATAGCTGGCCTTGGTTTGATCTTCTTTTATGGCTTTGGTGAAAAATTTTCTAAAAGAGCAGCTTTTCCGTACTTGAAAATAGGAATAATTTCCACTTTGGCTACCTTAATAAATCCTTATGGCTTTAATTATTGGACATATTTAATTAAAGCTATCCTAATGCCCCGGCCAGAGATAGATGAATGGAAATCAGTCATAGCTGCTTTACAAAATAGAATTTATGATGTGCCGGTTTTTATTTTTATTATCTTGAGCCTAATTATGATAGCCCTATTAATTTGGCGGCGCGAAAGAAATCTGACAGACCTTTTGATTATTGGTGCAACAATGTTCTTGGGATATAAGAACATCAGACATAATATATTTTTTGGCTTGTTATTTGGGTCTTATTTGCCATCTATGTTATCTGCTCAATGGAATCTTTGGAAAACAAAAAATTTTTTTAACGCTTATTTTAACTGGATTTCTCAGACCGCCCCTTTTGTGCTCCTTTTTTTAATCTATTTCTTGATTAATCCATCCCTTACTATCAAAAGCGTTCCCAGCTTTAAAATCATATCTCCATCACCTTATTTTCCCATAGGGGCAGTAAAGTGGATCCAGGAAAATCATCAACAGGGAAATATTCTTCCGCACTTTGATTGGGGCGAATTTTTAATCTGGACATGCGCTCCCTTCTGCCGCGTAGCCATGGATGGGCGTTATGAAACGATATATAAAGAAGTTGTTTGCCGAGAATATTTTGATTTTTTAGCTGGGCGAGAAAACTGGAAAGCGTTTCTACAGAAATATCCCCACGATATGGTGCTTATCAAGGCAAATACTAAAACGCATTTCTTGATGCTCCAGGAACCTTCTTGGAAGTTGGTGTATGCTGATCAAGCAAGTGTTTTGTTCATAAGAAAAAAGTAATTGATATAATCCCCCTTCCCCCCTTTAGAAAAGGGGATGCTATTATAGAAATGGGGATAAGGGATGGCTTAGGAATGGGCGGGTTATGGGAAAGCTGAATTTTAATTCAAAAAGGATAGCTTTAATAATTTCTTTTTATCTCTGTGCTATTATTGCCTTTACCCTTAACGATTTTGGAATCACCTGGGATGAAGCGATTTATTTTTATTCCGGTGATTCTTATTGGCGATGGTGGCTGAATCCCTCTATAGAAAAAATCGAAGCTTATTGGAGAATAAACCATGAACACCCGC
>Ga0272448_1003070_pt1 | contig 20202 bp, 18 predicted proteins | sample YNPCB0191_FD_202220 | JGI IMG/M metagenome (GOLD analysis project Ga0272448, IMG submission 202220) | Hot spring sediment microbial communities from Yellowstone National Park, WY, United States - YNP-CB-019-1 | ecosystem: Environmental > Aquatic > Thermal springs > Hot (42-90C) > Sediment... | reverse complement strand
CAGGTGTTATAGCTGAAGCCACCTCTTTCGCATTTTCAAAGTCCACGTCCCCATAGACCTTTTTCTCCTCATAATTGTTCCCATTGTCGATGATTACTGAGTTTCTTTTAACCATCTCCGCCGTAATAAACCACTTCCTAGCTACGTCGACGACTAGTATATCTGCGTCCCGAGTAATTCCGCCGAGATCTTCTTGATCAGGATGGCAAGCCGTCACGGTAACCTTCCTGTTTAGGAGCAATGCCGCTAGAGGTTTTCCAACGATGTTGCTTAGCCCGACTATAACCCAATGCTTCTTAGTCCATTCTACTTGATACCGATCGAGCAGCTCAATGATCGCTTCTACACCAGCCGGGAGATACGCCTCTTCCCCTAGAAGTATCCTGCCTAAGGTTGACGGGCTTAATCCGTCGACGTCCTTTTCAGGCGATATTCTTTCAACCACCCTTGACTCGTCAAAACCTTTCGGAAGGGGGAGCTGAATCATTACTCCATGGACTTGTGGATCCTCGTTCAAGCCCTTCAACAGCTCCAGTATCTCCCGCTCTCCAGCCTCTTTGACATGGTGTAAAATGGCTTTAACGCCAACCTCCTCGCATCTTTTAAGCTTCATATCAACGTATTTTTTCGAGTATGCATCGTCTCCAACCAAAACTAAGGCTAGAGTCGGGCTGATACCCTTCATCTTCAATTCTTGGGTCTTCGCTCTCAGCTCTTCAACTATCTTCGAAGAGACGGACCTCCCGTCAAGGATAATTGCCATTTCCTACCCCTCAGCTTAACCCGGTTATTCTACCATCCTCATCTATATCCATATTATCCGAGGCGGGTTTCGACGGTAGAGCAGGCATTGTGTTAATGTCTCCACAGTAAGCCACGAGGAATCCAGCCCCCGTTGAAGGTTTAAGGTTGGTGATTGGAAGAATGTAGCCTTCAGGAGGTATGCCACGTATATTCTCATCATCAGTCAGCGAGAGAGGAGTCTTAGCCATGCAGATGGGCAGACTGCTAAGCCCAAGCTTCTCAATTTTCTTTAAAGATTTCCTCGCCTCTGGGAGAAGCTCGATGTCAGATACAGCATACATCTTTTTGGCTATTATCCTTATCTTATCCTCGACACCTAGATCTAGAGGATACAGATACCTGAAATCGCTTTTTCCGGATTCAAGCTCTTTAAGAACGAGGTTTGCCAATTCTATTCCACCCTCACCACCTTTAAGCACCGTGTCGACGAAGGCTACGGGTATACCCTTATCTCTGCACCAGCCTATTATAGTATCTATCTCCTCTTGGCTATCAGATGCAAAGTGATTCATGCATACAACGACTTTGAGACCAAACTCGCGGGCGTTATCCACCTCCTTCTCGAGAAGAGGTAGACCCTTCTTCAGCGCCTCAACATTAGGCTCGCCGAGTTCTTTCGCCTTCGCCCCTCCGTGATTCTTCAAAGCCTTAACAGTAGCCACTATGACAGCCAAGTCTGGTCTTAACTCTCCGACACGGGCGGCTATGTCGCAAAACTTCTCCATGCCTAGATCCGCTCCAAAACCTGGCTCAACGATGACGAAATCTGCTAGTTTAAGAGCCATCTTGATGGCAACCAGGCTAGGACACCCATGCGCAATGTTTGCAAAAGGTCCACCGTGAATTATTGCAGGGGTATTCTCAAGTGTTTGGACGAGATTAGGCTTTAAAGCATCCTTCATCAAGATTGTCATGGCCCCCTCAGCCCTCAGCTGTTTTGCTTTAACAGGCGAGCCGTTCTTATCGTAAGCAACGGTTATTTCAGCCATCCTCTGCTTAAGCTCCATTAGGCTGCATGAGAGTGCGTGTATAGCAGCTATCTCGGAAGCAGTAGTTATCTCAAACCCGCTCTCATGAGGGATTCCGCCTAATTCCCCACCTAATCCAACTACGATGTTCCTCAGATCCCTGCACTCGATGTCCATCACCCTCTTCCAGAATATTTCGTGAAGATTGATGTTCAACTCGTTACCCCTGTAAATATGGTTCTCCATTAAAGATGTGAGAAGATTGTGGGCTGATGTGATGGCATGGAGATCTCCTGTGAAGTGTATGTTTATATCCTCCATGGGGAGAACTTGAGCTAAGCCTCCTCCAGTAGCCCCGCCCTTAACACCGAAGACCGGCCCGAGTGAGGGTTGCCTGAGGACTACTATGTTTCTCCTCCCAAGTCTTCCAAAGGCTTGAGCAAGCCCGATAGCCATCGTTGTCTTTCCCTCTCCTGTTCTCGTAGGTGTGACTGAAGTTACGATGATGAGCCTGCCATCTGGTTTATCTTTAAACCGTTTCAAAACTTCTAAACTAATCTTCGCCTTATAATTTCCATAAGGCTCGATATCATCTTCATTCAACCCTATGCTCTTAGCGATCTCGACGATAGGCTTTAACCTAGCTTTCTGAGCGATCTCGATATTACTCGGCATCCCCATATTTTAGCCTCCAAATACACGGTAAAATATTAGAATTAAAATCTTTGTAAGTAGTGTAAGGTTCGTGGAGAATATGGTGAAAATAACTTTCTTGAAAATAGGGTTCATAGGCACTACGCCTCTGATAGAAGCCTTGCTCGATGAGAGAGCTTCGAGAAAAGATCTCTCGGTTAGAGTCGTCTCTTCAGGGTGTAAAATGGAGGAGGATGAGGCGATGGACGTTTCTAGGATAGCATCCTCCATCGAATCGGACCTATATATAATAATCTCTCCTAACGCGGGGCTGCCTGGGCCTTCAGCGGCTAGAAGGGCCCTGAAAGAGACCGGCAAGCCCATTATTATCATCTCAGACGATCCCTCCAGGAAGATAGTTAAAACCCTAGAGGAGGAGGGTTCAGGATACTTGATCATATCCGCTGATCCAATGATAGGCGCAAGGCAGGATTTTCTAGATCCCGTTGAGATGGCCATCTTCAACAGCGATGTTATTAGAGTTCTAGCAGTCACAGGGGTTTTCCGCCTTATCCATACTGAGATAGACAGAGTAGTTGAACAGATTGCGAAAGGAGACAAGCCAGATCTACCGAAAATAGTAATCGATAAGGAGGTTGCACTCTCCTACAGCGGCATCAGCAACCCCTACGCTAAAAGTAAGGCTCTAGCTAGTTTCGAGATGGCTAAAAGAGTTGCAGCACTTTCAACCGAGGGATGCTACAAAGTGGAGGAGAGGGAGAGATATATACCCCTGGTCGCGGCGGCGCATGAGATGATGAGAACAGCCTCATTAATGGCTGACGAGGCCCGTGAGATTGAAAAATACAACGACTCTGTTACAAGGGTAGTACACTATAGAAGCGGATATACTAAAAGAAAGACCAGGTTAATGGATAGATTTGAGTGAACTACTCTTCCTCGACGCTTTTTCTTCCACCCTTCCGAGTCTTAACGGCTACCCCTCTTTTAAAAACCAACATCTCTCTACCGTTGAGTATAGCCTTACCGACTCCGACGATCTTTCTATTTGAATCGACTACGACTACTTCTTCACCGGGCTTTATGCCCTCATCCGCCTCTAAAACGTGCTTAGCGAACAAGCTTCGCCCCTTCTTAATAAACTCGGCTACTTCATCCTTAACCTTAACAATTGATTTAAAGGATGGACATTCTAACAGCCTGGCTCCCCCTGCTAACGTAATTGAGAATAATCCGTCGGTAGGTTTCAGCGTTGCAAGGAGAATATTGTCTAGGTAAATGTGCCTAATTCTCCCAGTATTTTTCGAATAGGATATCGTAACATTTTCAGGGAAGATTACTTCTCCACATCCTTCTCCGAACTGATAGTTTGCTATGCTTCGGATCCGTGATAGATCGCTTAACATATGTTTTGAAGATGCGCTGAGGATTTATAAGAGGATTAGTTTAATCTTAGAGGAGGATCCGATATGCGTTGCGAAGTCTGTGGAAAAGAGATTAGAGGCCCGCCTTTCAGGAAGGTTATCGAAGGTGCAAAAGTAATCGTCTGCGCGCAGTGTGCTCCATTTGGAGATTCGGAATGGTCTCCCGCTAAACCTAAGCCGCAGGTTTCACCGAAGCCGGCTAGGAGGAGCGAGTTCGAATTATTGGAGAAGCTTACACTTGTCGAGGATTACGGCGACAGGATCAGGCAGGCAAGGCAGAAGGCATCGATGTCCATTGAGGAATTGGCTAAGAAGCTCTCTGAGAAAGAGTCGGTAGTAAAGAAGCTCGAAAAGCAGGAACTCGTCCCTACCGATGAATTAATAAAAAAGATTAAAAACGTTTTAAAGGTTGAGCTCCTTGAACCAGCTGAGACTGTGAAATCCCCAAAAACATCTAAACCGTCTGAGGGCATAGCTCTGGGGGACCTCATCAAGATCGATGAGAACGTGTCTCGGGAAAAGTCGGAGAAGAGCTGACAGTAGGACGTGTTCAAGATCCGCAGGTCTGAGGCTTAGTGATGGAGAAGAGAGTCTATCTTTTTACAGGCGTACCTGGGGTCGGGAAAACATCCGTTGCTGCAAGACTAGCCGAACGTTTAGATGCATCGTATGTCAACCTATCAGCCCATATAATCGAGAGAAACCTTTACTCGTCTAAAGATGAGGCGAGTGATGCATTCGAAGTAGATGTCGAGAAAGCATGCCCTGTGATAAAGCATTTAATCGAGTCCTCAGATCGGACACTCGTAATCGATGGTCACTTAGCCTCGGATATTGTGGATAGGGAATCTGCAAGTTTAGTATTCGTATTGAGAAGAGCCCCCTGGATCCTTAAAAGCGAATTAGAGGCGAGAGGATACTCTAAAGAGAAAGTAAGGGAGAACATTGAAGCCGAACTTATTGGCGTATGCCTTACAGACGCTATTCGAGTATTTGGAGCCGACAGAGTATGCGAAATAGATACAACGAGTAAACCTGTCGACATGATCGTTGAAGAGGCTCTTTCCGTTATACAAGGAAATGGGGAACGCCTGTTAGGCGTAGTAGACTGGCTTGCTTTAGCTGATCCTGAATGGCTGAGGAGTATTTGAAGGATGTATATTGTAGCGGTCTGCCCGAGATGCGGTAACCTCCTTCTCGCAAAAGCAACCAATAAGACTAGGATATGCACCCATTGCGGCTTCCGTTCCCGAATTGGAAACTTGAAAGTCTTAGCTAAAGCAGAGTCCCCTAAGCAAGCGGTAATTTTAATCCAGTCATTAAAAAGGAAAAGAATGCTCCAAAAAGATTCGCAGATGTTGGGTACGCCGTATAAAAATATATAAAGTACATATGTGTAAGAGTTCTCCAATATGATTAGCGAAAAAGAGATCTCTGATCTTCAAAGATTTCTAAAAGACGAAGACTACAAAACGGTTATGGTGCTATGCTTAGAGCCTAAAAGCTGGGGAGACATACAGAAAACTAAGATTAAACAGAGTAAGCTATTTCAAATACTCAAAGACCTTAAACTAGCGAAATGCCTAGAATTCAACGGTGGAAAATACTTTACAGCAGAATTTGTGAAAGAGTATCTTAAATAGATCTATTTTCCCTCTAACACGTTTCTGAAAAGCTAATTTCATGTTTTTCTTTTTATATAACAAAAGATCTATTCTCAGCTAGAGGTGCGAATATGGCTGCTTTAGCTAGCAGAAGATTCTACGATGAGCTAGGACAATTGATAAACAAGCAGGTTCAGGTAGTCGACTCAACAGGCAAAGTGATAGAGGGGATCCTCCTAGGCTATGATAACAATACTATGAGCCTATGCTTAGGTGACGTGAAAGGGGAAAAAGGAACCAAGGTTCATAGAGTCTTCATATACGGATCAGACATTCGAAAAGTCGAGGCGTCGGAGAGGCCGTTTAACCTTCAAGGCCTAGTTGAAAGGCTTGAACGCGTCTTCCCTAGTATGGTCCGCCTCTATCCAGAAGCTGGTGTAATAGTTGTAATGGATAAGATCAGGGTAACAGAGAACGGCGTTGTGGAAGGCAGTGGTCCAGCCGCTGACCGGGTTAGAGACATCTATCAACGCTTCGTCAGTGAGACAGCCTAGGAAAGAGCTCGAACTCAACTATATATTTTTTAAATGTGAAATGCAAAGTTGATACTTTCATTCAAGGAAGAAAAATGTTGAATACAGAGACGGTGGGCGCATTGTTCTTTGAGATAAAGCAGAGAGACTTAATGGGTCGTATTGGAAGACTGAAAACCAGAAGCGGAATATTGGAGACCCCGCTCTTTCTTCCAGTTGTTAACCCGATTTCTCAAGCGATCCCTCCTAAGAGGATGTTGGAAGAGTTTAAATGCAAAGCAGTCATCACAAACTCCTACATAATTAAACGACATTTTGGGCATCTTGAAGATTTGGATGTTCATAGTCTACTCGACTTCCAAGGAGTGATAGCAACAGACTCTGGGGCATATCAGATTCTTGAGTATGGGAAGATAGATACAAACCCTAAGGAGATAGTTGAATTCCAGAAGAAGATACGCTCTGACATAGCCGTAATCCTAGACCAACCGACAGGATGGGAGACAGATTACAACACGGCTCTATGGACCGTGGAAAAAACCCTAGAACATGCGAGAGAGTCGATCCCGCTTATGGATGATGACACTCTATGGGTCGGACCAATTCAGGGAGGAGGGTTTTCAGACCTAGTGCGGTACTCCGCTTACGAAATGAGTAGACTCCCCTTCCCGATACACGCTCTTGGAAGCCCAACTCCAATCATGGAGCGCTACCATTTTTCAAGACTTGTCGACATGGTTGTAACTGCTAAGCTGAATATTGCGCCAAATAAGCCTCTTCACCTCTTCGGAGCAGGCCATCCTATAATTTTCCCACTTGCCGTCTCTATAGGATGTGACATGTTCGATTCAGCAGCTTACGCACTATTCTCCAAGGACGACAGATATATGACGCCTACAGGCACCATGAAGATTGATGATATAAGCTACTTTCCATGCTCCTGCCCAGCATGTCGAAAACTTGAAGCAGGAGAATTAAGGGAGATGCTTAAACATGAACGAGAAAAGTTTCTGACAGTGCATAATCTCTACGTATGCATGGCTGAAATGGACACGGTTAAACAAGCCATCGCTGAAGGCGACTTGTGGAGACTACTAGAGTCGAGAAGTCGAGCACACCCAGCATTAGCATCAGCCTTCAGAAAATTGGCTAAGAAGGCGATAGAGGAGAACAGCCCTTCGTATGATGGCAGAGGAGTTTATATCTTCGACTTTTGGAGCCTTTCTAGACCAGAGGTGGTGAGGCATATTCACCAAATGGAGTCTAATTATACTCCACCAAAAGCAGCTAACTTTTTGCTTCTAGTTCCAGCTCCCGAGACTAAACCATACACCTCGTCTAATCAATTCAAATTATTGCTTAAGAATATTGGAGAACCCTCCTCAATGAATTGGAGAATACACATCTGCTTTTATGCTCCCCCGTTTGGCATAATTCCTTCAGATCTGGCTGAGACTTATCCGCTCTCCCAATTCGAAACAGCTGAACCTATTGATGAAGAGACTTTAAAGTTCACCATAAGGCAGATCAGAAAATATGTTGAAGAAAATAAGTACGATGCGATATTCTTCCATAGAGGAAAAGAAAAGCTGGGCATATTGGCCGAAAAGTCGATTAAAAAATCCCTTAAAGGAAGAAATACGAAATTCACAGTGAACTCGAGCCTTGACCCTTGGAAAGATGAAGCTCTAGAGAATCTCGCCAAGGTACTTGAAAAATTTAAAGATCATTACAAATAGCATATTCTGTTACTAATTTGAGTTAAATTTTTTGAAGGCCATTTATATCCTAATCAGACTCTTAAATCCATCCATCTCGAAGAGGAGGCATCTTATTTGAAAAGTTAGCTTATTCAACTACACCATAAATGTAAAGCTCCCCCAGATGTGTTGAATTTGTAAAGTAATTATTTATATCTGAACCATTCTAAATGCTGTTTTCTTTAATATTAAATTATTAGTTGACCCTATATTCATCAAGATTCCACGAATAAGGGGAGGATTTATTCTCGTCCGATTATATGACATGTAGATCTTCTTGAAGGATTTATTAGGAACTCTATCTTCAAATGTTCGAAACCTTTTGTAAGCAGCGTAATGATAGTAACCTGTAAATACCTTAGTCTCAAGCACTAATTCTAAGATGGAGAAGCGAGAGTTTGGTATAGGGAAGCTAAGAGGAAACCTCTTCTGGTTAGTTTTATGTCAATGTATCTGGCAATTTACGACTAATATCCCAAGACCTTATCTCCCTCTCTATATCGAAGAGCTTGGCGGCACTCCATCAGACATTGGCTTAGTTAACTCCGTATCGGCTTTGGCGGGTCTATTCCTCTACCCGATTGGGGGATATGTTGCAGACAAGTCGGGTAGAGTTAGACTTATCAGTATTGCTACCTTTTTATACGCCTTTAGCTTCCTCCCCTTTGCTTTCGCCCCTCAATGGGGGTGGCTGGTATTCGCCAGCTTTTTCCAACAACTTGTACTATTCTACTCCCCCATACTTACAGTATTAATGGCCGATTCAATGATCGCCGGTAAAAGAGGTGAAGGATTCGCATTAGCTATATCGCTGCCTGCTGCAATTGGGGTTGTCTCCCCCTTCATTGGTGGCTTTTTAGTTGATGCTTGGGGGATAGTTCCGGCAATGCGGTTTATATATAATATAGGATTCGGTGCAGGAATACTCGTTGCATTAATCAGAATGCTCACTCTCAAGGAGACTCTAGACCCGTCGAAGATTGAAAAGATTAATTTTAGAAATTTTCCTAAACTTATTAAGGATTCGTATTTAAGCCTATTCGAAACGATAAAATGGATGCCCAGTCTCATAAAAATGCTTGCGATTATTCAAATCCTCCAGGTCTTCTTCAATGGGGTCTCTGGGGCATTCTGGATCGTCTACGCGACATCGCTCATAGGAATATCTGCTACAAGCTGGGGAGTAACCTCTGCGATTCAAGGAGGAACAAGGCTAGCCTTGTCCCAGTGGTCGGGAAAGCTCCTAGACAGGTATGGAAGGAGGAGACTTCTAATCCCCTTCTTAGCTATTGTCCCTCTTTATCCCATCGTGTTCCTCTTTTTCATTAAGGATTTTACAGGGCTTGCCTTGATGGTTTTTGTAATGGCTATTGGGAATGCGTTTCTAATGCCTGGCTTCCAATCCCTCCTTGCCGACGCCGTGCCTAGGGAGCGTAGAGGGCGAGTAACCTCCGCTATTGGAGCAGGCAATTTTTTCATTGATATCCGAAGCATGGGCGGGGGAGGAGGGATGCTTCTTTTCGCGCCTATGGCACTGGCTCAATTACTCGGAGGCATCACATATGAAATTGATCCAACGCTTCCATTCAAAATAATGTCTGTGGGGATGATGATCGTTGCAATATGGGCCTTTTTCAAGATAAAGGATCCGGATAAGCTATACGAATAAGATTTAATTTAAAATTTTTCATGCTCATCCCTATGCTTAGCTTCTAGTTTTCATAATTTCTTCACAACCAAAAAGCTTTTGAAAACTTTCTAAATTCCATATCTTATTCTTTATTATCCTAAGTATGATTAGAAAACATTAAGTTTAGGTTTTCCATCTACCTTTTAGTTCCCCTATTGAAACCTTATGTTTCAGGGAGAGAACTAGAGCGATTCAAAGGCACCTTTCAAGAGGGAGCCTCCACGTTGGATCGTTTTCAGTTAAATGTAGATTAAGTGAATAGAAAATGGTTAAAATCCGATTCATGGGTGGGACAAAGGAAGTAGGTAGAAACGCTATTCTACTAGAGTCTGAGCGTTCTCGCCTCCTACTCGATTATGGGGTAAAGATAAACGACATTCCCGAGTTTCCATCGCATATTAGAGCAACCGATATTGACGGGATAATCATAGCCCACAGCCATTTGGACCACTCTGGAGGCGCTCCAATTTTTTATCTTTCCGAAAAGAAGCCACTCTTCGCGACTCCAGTGACCGCGGAGATTGTAAAGATTCTCATAAAAGATTTCATCAAGCTGAGTGGGTATTATCTGCCCTTCGAATACCTCGAACTTGAGAACATGATGAGGCAGAGGAAAGATCTTACCTATGATACAGATGTCAAGTTTAAAGACGTTGAGTTTAGGCTAATAAATGCGGGGCACATTCCAGGCAGTGCTATGGTTGAGCTTAATACAAATGGTAAAAAGATCCTATATACAGGAGACTTCAACACCTTAGACTCTAAACTAGTCAACAGCGCCAAAATCCCTAAACAAACATTTGATGCGGTTATCATCGAGAGCACGTATGCTACAGAAGACCATCCTAGCAGAAGCGATCTAGAGGAAGAATTCATTAAAGAGATTCTAAGAATTATCGAGGATGACGGTAGAATACTCGTACCTGCTTTCGCAGTCGGTAGATCTCAGGAGATGCTTATGATACTTAATGCTCACAATCTAAGCGGCAAAACTGTCATCGACGGTATGGCGAGGCTGGTAAACATGATTTTGATGGACCACCCTGACTATATCCGTGCGCCGAAAGATTTTATCAAGACGATTTCAGAAACAAAGGAGATTAAGGGATGGAAAGATAGGAGAGAAGCAATTAAAAAAGCGAGGGTCATCGTCGCCCCGTCAGGGATGCTCGAAGGGGGAAATGCGCTATTCTACTTAGAAAAATTGGCTTTAGACGAAAGAAACGCAGTTTTTCTTGTAAGCTATCAAATCCCAGGAAGCGGAGGAGCTAGGCTACTCGAAACTGGAATGTTCACCATAAACGAGCATGAAGAGAAGGTTAGAGCTAAAGTTCGCCGGTTCGACTTTTCATCCCACGCAGGTAAGACTGAGCTAGAAGCCTTTCTTAAAGGATTAAACGGAAAGCCAAAAATATTCGTCATCCATGGTGAACCTGAAAATTGTGAAGCTTTAGCAGCCTACGCAAGAGATGAGTTGAATTTAGAAGCTGTTGCTCCAAACGTAGACGAAGAGTTCTCTATTTGACCTTGATTAACGAAAATAGAAAAACTAAATAACGGCTTCTCCTTTTCTTGAGAAACTGAGAAGTGGTATCATGCCAAGCGAAATCTTTGAACTTGAAGAGTTCCTCGCCCTAGCGGATAAAGCCTCTGAATGCCGTATCAAAAGGTTAGGGGATGTTATGAAGCTTAAGCTGAGAACTAGAAAGAGACTATACACTATCATCTTAGATAAAGCAAAAGGAGAAGAAGTGTTAAGCAAGATAAAATGCCCCAGAAAAGAAGTTTAGAATTAGAATTTTCTGATTAATTGCATTCAAAATAAAAAAATTACAATTCAAGTACATCCTCAGACTTTATCGAGGTTGATCCTTTGATCTTAGGGTTCACCGATTCAAGAATATTCTGGAGTTTATCTAATTTATCATCCTGAAATATTCCTCTAATCTGTTCCAGCTCTTCTAGCGACCTTATTATGAACCCCCGTCTCTTCGAAGGAGCCCCTGCACTATCCAATGGATTTATCTCTATAACTAGACGAGAAGGAGAAGACTTGTAAGCAGGTAACTTTTGCACGAATACTCCAGGTATGCTAGTTTTCATCCTCTCCCAATCTTTACCATTTGATAAAAAATCCCTCAACTTATTTTCGGACATCGCAATCCTTTGAAAGTAATATATCTTAGAGAAATAAGTCTTTTGAAATATTGAAAAAACCTATCAAAGTTTAATATTAAAACCTATGGAAAAATAAATTTGAGGCTTGAAGGCCGCTATTTAGGGAGAAGCTATGCCCGGTAATTTTGGAAAGGGGACAGCCTCCCATATCTTTTCAAGACCGCAAATATACCTAGTTAGTCTTTCAACCCCTATCCCAAAACCAGCTGAAGGCGAGACCCCCTCCTTGAGCATCTCAAGGTACCACCCGTAATCGTTTAAATCATCGCCTCTACTTCTCATGCGCTCGACAACCTTCCCGAATAAGTATTCACGCTCGCCACCAGATATTGCTTCTCCATATCCTTCCGGGTATATAAGATCGAAGTCTCTAAGGATTCCAGGTCTATCCGGGTCTTCCCTATCATAGAATCCTCTTGCAGTTAAAGGGAAATCGTAGATCCAGAAGGGGTTCTCAAACATGGAGGAGAGCGCAACCTCGGCATCCCACGGTATCTCCTCCCCATGTTTCAGATTATAACCCTTTGAAAGGAGGAGATCAACAGCTTCTTTATGTGAAATCTTCTTGAAGGGAAGGTTTGGAACTTTCAGGTTTCTCTTTAGAGATGTAAGCTCTTCTTTGCGATTCTTCTTGACTCTTCTAACCACGTAGACTAGCATCCTCTCACCGAGATCCATTGCCTCAGTATACGAAGCTTCAGCGATCTCTAAGTCGAGCTGTCTGAACTCCGAGAGGTGACGCATCGTTATCAGGCTCTCTTCCGGCTCTAGACGCACATTAGGAGATAAGGAGAAGATTTTTCCCAAACTAGATACAACCATCTGTTTGTATAGAATCATGCTACTCATTATCTTAAAATGATGGCCGTAGAAGTCTATAGATACCTGCTTGGCCCCTCTAATCCCTGGATCGGTTACTGGACCAATTATCGGTGCGAGAATCTCAACAAATCCTTCCCCTCTAAGAAAATCTCTCAACGAAGAAAGAATCTCGTCTTGTATTAATAGTATGTTTCGCATCCTTGGAGTTTTTATATGCTTGAATCTTTCTAACAGGTTTATTTTTATTTCAGATAGGTCAAGCATTGATTATCATCCACCTTTATAGGCTAATAAGACGGGCAAGCCTGAATATAAATTTTTTTCATAAATATTTGGAAAAAATACAAAGAAAATTTTAAATAAATGAATAAAATTGTAATTTTTACAGAATATGTCTCTCGATGATTTTGATAGAAAAATTCTTCAACTAATCCAAAAAGATTCTAAAATTTCCGTAAAGGAGATTAGTAGAATCACCGACCACCCAATAACCACCGTATACGCACGTATAAAAAAACTCGAGGACTCCGGGGTCATTAAAAATTACGGAGCTGTTGTGGACGCTTCGAAGGTGGGAAAACCTACTACTGCTTTCATTCTCACATCCATAACGTACAGGGCTCCTGGAGTCAACGAAACGCTAGATCAAAGACAGATCGCTAAGGAGGTTGCACGCTTTCCAGAGGTTCAGGAGGTGCATATTATAACAGGGGACTGGGACCTATTGATTAAGGTAAAGGCTGAAAACGTTGCCGCGATAGGAAACTTCGTAGTAGATAAGCTTAGGACTGTTAAAGGGATTGAAAAGACCCTAACATGCATGGTGTTCGACACGATCAAAGAGACTTTAGAGATACACCTTTAAGCGCTTATTTTCAGAGAGTAGAATCGAGCATAAAGGCTTTCACGCTTTAATGTATGATTTCGACTCTTTTTTACAAGTTTTTGATATCGTGTATATAACATTTGGCAACGTTATCGGGGTGAATGTTTTAGCATACTTGATCTTGGCAGCATCTAAAAAGTTCTTAGGATCTCCGCCATTCTCCACATATCCCTTAATAAATTTAGATGTAATTTCTATTACACTATCCAGAGGATCAAGTGGATCAGCGTAGTGTCCCATAAAATAGAGGAACTCGGCTAGATCCCAAGCCTCATTTCCTCCCAACACGCTTTGCTCAAAATCCACCGCAACGAGATTAGAATTGTATTGGACAACGAAGTTTTCTGGTTTACAGTCTCCTAACGTTACTCCTGCTCCGTGGATTTTCGCTACGGTTTCACCGACCTTTTCAATAACCATCTCATCTTCAGAAGAGGCTTTATTTTTTATCACTTTCTTTAAAATTGTGGCGAGGCTCTCGCCTTCAATATACTCTCGGATAATCATCTTATTCTCAAAACTAGCCTCCAAAATTCTTGGCACCTGAACCCCTTTTTTAATTAAATAACTTATACCAGCACACTCCCTCTCCATCCTCGTCTTCCCAAGAATTGAAAAGTTCTGAGTCCCAAGGGTCCATAAAGCTAGGGGGCCCCATTTTAAACTAATCCAACTTGGATAACGTTTCAATATAGCATTCTTAGAAGCCTCATTAACTTCGTATGTGATCAGATAGACTTCATTTAAGACTTCTCCGAACCTTTGAATCGTTATGTTCTTAACGGGGCTCGGAGATTCAATTCTTGATAGCATCTCATCCAAACTAGAAGATTCTTTTAGGCTTGCGATACGTGTGAAAGTAGGATAGAAGAGGAACTCCTCTCTACTTGGCAGCTCAGCTGACTTGAATGTCCGCTGCATCAGTAATCCTTCAATCGAAGATCTAGGATGAATCAAATGTAGCAGATCAAAAGCTCCGCTCAGATTCATCCTCAGAAGATTATCCAGCATCTTCTGAGCCCGCCCTATCATGAAAGTGCGTAAAGGGCTTTTCCCCAGAGTCCTTTCAATTAGCTGCTTATCGATCATAAAGTAATTGTCTTTTGAATGAATGATCCCTTCTTTTTGTAGAGCGTTTAAAGCATCTAGATAGTTGAGGAGTAGAGTATTAGGAGGAGCATCCATGTTCTGCATATGTTCTAGAATTCCCGGTAGCAAATGGGATAATCTTGTTAAAATATCATTTACGAAATATCTAGGATCGATGAGAAGTTCGTGTGCGATGCTAGAATGATCCATGATTAGATTTGAAAGGCTCTCTTTTATCTTCCTCATTTTGTAACGCGTTTCTAATTCTTTAAAATAGTCTTTTCCTTTTAGTAGTTGATAGGGGAGCAAAAGCCTGCTAGCAGCGATCTCTAAAAGAGTTGATGATTCAACATCTTCCTCAAAGAGTTTATTATCTATTATCGTTACTTCAGCCTCTATTTCTTCACACTTAACCTGGAGCCTCTCTATTCCATTGCTTAAACCTGTAGCTACACCGATAAGGACGAGGCGATCATCCACGGAGCAATAGGGAGGCATCACGATAAGGGCGACAATATTAGGAATACTCAGCTCGATTTTTTCAACAAGATTCTTCTGGAATTCCTCCCCGAGCAAGCCATTCTTCCTCAAAATTACTAACTGTATAGAGAAGAGGGGAAAATCGATTTAAGGGTTGCTGAGTCATCTCCATATGAAAAGTTTAAGATTGTAAGATAGTATTTTTGAAATGCTTTAAAATTGTCGAGGTATAGCGAGTTAGGAGTAGATGTGAAAAAGAGAGGAGTAGAATCTTTCAGGGAAATTGTGGAGAACCTATTTCCAAACGCGTTCTGCATTATTCAGCGCGATCCTGATAATCCAAGAGCAGGGTTAGTAGCGCATACTGACGGGGCTGGAAGTAAACCTATCCAAAGCTACTTGCATTGGAGAGAGACTGGAGACCCAACATGGTTTCAAGGACTAGCGCAAGATGTTATCGCTATGAACCTTGACGATATAACCTGTGTTGCCGCCAAGCCAGTATCCTTCATAGATTACATAACCTTAAATCCGTATACGGTTCATCGGATCAGCTTACTTGAATCCCTGGCTAAAGGTTTCTCTCAATGCTTCAAGATTCTTAAAAATCTTGGAATATCTATACCATTTGCAGGGGGAGAGACGGCGGATCATCCTGACCAGTTGAGAACCCTCGACGTCTCAGGTTCCATCTTCGGCAGAGTAGGATTAGATAAAGTTGTAACAGGAGAAAAGATTGAACCTGGGGATTTGATAGTGGGATTGGAGAGCGGAGGGAAAGCAAAGTACGAGCGGTGCTTAAATAGTGGAATAATGTGTAATGGTCTTACTCTTGCGAGGAATTGCTTAATGGATAAGCGTTATGCTTCAATGTATCCTGAAATATCATATAATGTAGACCGTTTTACGGGTAGATACAAGTTTGACGAATACCTCGATGAATTAGAGATGACTGTGGGAGAGGCGCTTCTTTCACCTACAAGAATTTTTACTCCAATTGTGAATAAAATATTATCTGAAAACGGGGAGCCGGTTCATGCTATGGTTCATAATACGGGTGGAGGCGTAACTAAATGCCTTCGGCTCGGCCATGGAATCCATTACATAAAGGATTCTCTACCGGAACCGAGCCCAATATTCCGACTTATTCAGAGAGAATCTAAAACTGATTGGCAAGAGATGTATGAAGATTTTAACATGGGAGTTGGATTCGAGTTGATTGTTAAGCCTGAATCAGTCGATGAGATAATCAATATTGCGGAAGGCTTTAACGTTAAGGCTATGGTGATCGGGCATTGTGAGAAGAGTAAGGCTCAGAATAGATTAACGGTATCGAGTCGATTCGGAAAGTTCATGTACATATAATCTCAAATCTAGAACCAGCAAAAAATCTTTTATTGTTCGCTAGATTTTTCATAGAAAATTCGTGAGAAAAGAGAAGCCTAATTCAATGTTTTAGGCTCATTTATCCAAACTCTTTAATGTCTAAGCCTAACTCTTCGAGCCTCTTTAATCCTTTATTACGTTTCTTTACTGCCATACTCTTTATCTTCTCTAAAGCTTCATTCTTATCGAACGTAGAGTTTTCCTCAAAGTAATCTCGCTCAATTGAGCGCTCCACAAAGCTTTTTGCTTGGTTTGTTCTAGCAAGAACGGTTGTATAACCATCCTGAGATCCTAATCCTCCAACAGAAACGTCAGCAGTCCAGTTTGCGAAGTCTAAGCACGGAAGACACTCAGGTCTAACGATTTCATGAAGCTCGTCTAGGTCGATCGTTACTCTCTTTCCATTAGAAAGTTTTATGATCATCGAATCTTTCACATTAATCTTCTCTATCTCGCTTATCTTTGCACTGATTTTATCTTCTAAGAAACTCTTCCCATCTTCTGTGAATTGAAAGTTCTCATAGCAGAAGAGTCCGATTGTGAAGTTTACAATGTTAGAGGGGACAATCTTCAACAGTTGCATCTTTCTTATCGTAGTTATTTGACAAGGAGTACCCACAACAGCGATACGGGTTGGAAACTCTCCGAGGCCTTTCAACATAAGAAGGGATGGGATATAAGTGGTGTAGATGTTAAGATCCTCAAGCGATGACGAAACTGTAAGACTACTTCCCGCCCCTTTTAATAAATATTTGAAAGACATTGCGAGCATGGGTTGGTTATTCATGATCCCTTCTCTTCTACTTATGAGCGCCCCGTCTATTATCTTCTCGTCAATTAGATACTTCAAAAACCCTGTTACAAAACCACCATCTGTAGCAACTTCTTGAATCTGAAGATCCTTCGATCTCAAACTGTAAACCGATTTGTATGAGCCTATAGGTAGCGAATAATTGTATTTCTCCCTTAGACTATTCTCCAGAGAGGATGTCCTAGGACATATGGCATAGCAGATTCCACATTTAAGGCAGTTCTTCTCATTAATATAGTCTGGCTTTCCCTTCAATATCGCTATCGCTTCGAGAGTTGAAGCTGAGCAGAAAGTAACGCATCCACGGCACATGGAGCATAGATCTCTTTCAATAACCTCTTCCTTGAGGTTATGAAAGGATTTTATCCCTACTTCTTCTCTGATCTTCTCTAGGTTGGGCTTTGATTTTGGGACACAACCACCACATGCTACGCAGGTAGGGCAACGTGAAGACATCGGTTATTCATCACTTAATCTTGAGCTTTTGGATCCTCTTCAACTTTTTCTATTTTTAGACGTTGAATCTTTCTGACGAACTCGCTAGCCATCTCGCTGAACTCGATTGGCATGCAAGCTGCAGCGAAGATCATCTCTAGTCGTTCGCCGCCTATACCCATAACATCTAAAGCCTTCTTCATAGCTTCAACTCTTTCTTCCGCCTTAAAGTTCCCATCAATGTAATGACACTGCTCTGGGAGACAGCCTGCAATTAGGACCCCATCAGCGCCGTATTTAAAGGCGGTGAGCACGTGGAGGGCATCTACTCTACCAGTGCAGGGAACAAGAATTATCCTCAAGTTCTCAGGATATTCAAGTTTCATCGATCCAGCTGCATCTGCTGCAGCATACGAACACCATTGGCATGCTAAACACACTACGACTGGTTCTTCTTTCTTATCCTCGCTAAACCATTTCTCAGGTCCAAGAATGGCTTTGATCTTTGGAATAATCTGATCATCTTTAAAGTGACGAAGATTCATAGCACCAACGGGACAAGTAGCGGCGCATATGCCGCAACCTTTACATGCTGCTTCGATTACCTCAGGCAGACCAAATGCTTGCCATGTTATCGCCTTGTAGGGGCATGCAGAGGCACAGGCACCGCATCCTATACAAACCTCAGCATCTACTTGAGCCTTTGCTAAATCGATCTCTATATCTCCCCTTAATAAAAGAGCTGCTACTCGGGATACAGTACCTTGCGCTTGAGTTATGCTTTCTTGTATATCCTTCGGCCCTTGACAGGCCCCACATAAGTATATACCGTCTACTGCAGTATCTAGTGGCGCTAGTTTAGGATGCCTCTCCATAAAGAATTGGTCCTGAGATAAACTTAAACCTAGCTTATGAGCTAGCTCCCTAGTTCCCCTGGATTGGACGACGCCTGTTGATAGTACTAGTAGGTCAACATCAGCATATCTTAAATCTCCGAATTCATCTTTAATGTTGACTCTTAAGTGACCATCTTGAAGTTTTGAAACTTCTATTACTTCTCCGCGGAGAAGTTTGACTCCTATAGAATCTGCTTCATAGTAATAATCCTCATAATCTTTACCCGATAAGCGTATATCTTTATGGATTATTACAACCTCTGATTCGGGTAATTGTTGCTTTATTGCTATCGAGTGTTTAAGAGCGATTGCACAACAGATCTTGGAACAATATTCATTAACCTTTGGATCCCTAGACCCGACACATTGTATCATAGCGACTCGTTTTGGAGGAGTCCATTCTCCAGGAACTAGGACTTTTCCCTGAGTTGGTCCAGACGAGTCGAGCATACGCGCAAGCTTCAACTGATTTATTACGTTCTCGTATTCCCCGAACCCAAACATTCCTGTAGCATCGAAGGTTTCGAAGCCTGTGGCTACAATGATGGCACCTACATTGACAGTTACTTCTCTAGGTTTATCCTCTAGATTGATCGCGTCTACTGGACATGCTTCAATGCATAAGCCACATCTCGTGCAAGCTTCGTGATCGATTACATAGGCTCTTGGCAGAGCTTGATTTGATGGTAGATATATCGCTTTCCTCTCATCTAAGCCTAGATTAAACTCATTAGGAACTTTCACTGGACATACTTCCTCGCACTTCCCACAGGCCATGCAAAGTTCTGTATTAACGAATCTAGGGTTTATAGTGAGTGTAGCAGCAAATTTCCCGACATGGCCGTCAAGTTTCTTCAATTCAGTGGATGTTAAAATGTTGACATATGGGTGTTGACTGATAGGAGACCTGTAAAAACATCTCCTATGGAGATCGTTCTGGCATGGAGAAATGCAGGTGCCACAGTCATCAGTTGGGAAAACGGATCCTAACTGGAGAGCCTTTCCTCCAATAAAAGGTGTTCTTTCAACGAGGTATACTTCCAGCCCTAAATCTCCTAGTCTTATAGCTGCTTCGACACCGGATGGTCCTCCTCCGATGACTAGTACAGAAGGGTTAGCTCTCATCTTCATTTTATCGATGGGTTCAAGGGTTTTAGCCCTCTCAACTGCTGCATTGACTATATGTTTCGCCTTCTCCGTCGCCCTCTCTACCTGTCCTAGGTATATCCATGAACACTGCTCTCTAATATTCGCCATCTCTAAGAGGAATTTATTTAATCCAGCTTCTTCGATAACCCTCTGAAACGTAGGCTCATGAAGTCTTGGGGAGCACGAGGCTACGACTACTCTATTGATTTTATGCTCCTTAATCTTTTCCTTAATCGATTGTTGACCAACCTCAGAGCATGTGAACTCGTTCTCCTCGGAGTAGACAACCCCTGGGAGCATCTTAGCAAATTCAACTAGAGCCGCGGTGTCAACTGATTTAGCTATATTGAGCCCACACCTGCAGATGAAAACGCCTACTCTTGGCTGCTCTCCACTCTTATCATTCTGCATCATTTTTTAACCTCCCTAAGTTCTGAGACTAATCCTTCAAGAGCCTCAAGGAATTGAGGCAGCATCGTGCCACATGATTTAAGCACTCTTACAGGTAATTGTTTTCCAAAATCTTTTGATAACCGTTCGAAAAGCTTCAGTTGCCTCTCAGCATGATCCACACCTTTCTTGTAGTGACACCTATCTTCAACACATCCGATGAGCATGACACCATCTGCCCCC
>Ga0272448_1003068_pt1 | contig 20213 bp, 26 predicted proteins | sample YNPCB0191_FD_202220 | JGI IMG/M metagenome (GOLD analysis project Ga0272448, IMG submission 202220) | Hot spring sediment microbial communities from Yellowstone National Park, WY, United States - YNP-CB-019-1 | ecosystem: Environmental > Aquatic > Thermal springs > Hot (42-90C) > Sediment... | reverse complement strand
GTGCCGCCGAGGAACGCGCTGACTTTGAGGAAATCGCGGCGGGTGATTTGCAACGAGTTATTGTCATTCATGGTCATTGCTCCTTAGTTGTGCGTATTGCGGGTTGCGTAAAACGGAACACGCGCCACGTTATTCTCCCATTACTCCCGCGCCCGCGCGTTCCGGCGTCACAATCGGCAGCACGCGATAGCCGATCAGGAACGCGAGCAAGCCGGTCGAGACGATCCAGATTTGCATCAGCCACTCGGTCAGCGTGGGAAAATAGTCGAAGGTCAAGCCGGGTCCGGTGAACGCATTGGCCAAACCTTGCAGTTCGGGCACCGCGAGTCCGGGGATGACGATGTTGAGCCGCACACTCAGGAACGTGATCGCGATCAGCAAACCTGCCCCGCCCGCCCACACCGGCGACTTGCCCCGGAAGATGAGAACGAGCGCGGGCACTACCACGCCCAAACCAACGTGCACGCCCCAGAACACCCACGCAAATGGTCCGAACAAAACCAGCTGCATACTCGCGACATCCGCCGGAATCGCGGAATACAAACCGATCGAGTACTCTGCCCATTCGAGCAGCACATCGAGCAGGAGCAAGCCCAGCACGATCTGCCCGAGGAACACGACCGTGTCGCGATGTTCCGCGCTGCCCTGATTCGGTCCGAACACGAGGACAACAAAGGTGAGCAGCGCGCCGCCGCTCAACAGCGCGCCGATGAGGAACATGATCGGTGTGAGCCCGGTGTTCCAGTACGGGCGCGCGCCAACCACGCCGAACAGCGCGCCGACACCGCCGTGAAACGCAATGGCGAGCGGCACACCGAGGGAGCCGAGGACGCGCAGAAGGCTTTTGTCTCGCGCCACGGCGCCCGCCGACACATCGCGCCGACCGAAGGTCAAAATGCGCGCGAGCGATCCCACGAAACCTGGGCGCGCACTCCACGCGACAAAATCGGCGCGCAGGGCGAACCACAGTTCGACGACGAGTAGAACAAAGTACGCCGAGTAGAGCCAGATCATCCAGCCCATCATCGAGCGAAAATTCGTGCGCAAGACCAGTTCCAGTGCGCGCTCGGGGTGACCGAGATCGAGCCAGATGCTGAACAGCGAGACGCCGAGCGCGATGATGGCGGTGAAGAGGGCAAGTTTGCCGATCTTTTCGAGTTTCTTGACACCAAAGGCGTAAACGAGGGTCGAGATGAGAAAGGCGCCGGCGGAGACGCCGACGAGGTAGATGTACGCGCCGACCCACAGACCCCAGGGGACGTAACTGCCGTAACTGACGTCGAGGTGTCCGTGTGCGACGCGGTCGTACAGCCCGTACGCGCCGACGACGAATCCGACGATCGCAACGAGCCACAATAGTTTTTGCAAGTTTTTCATCGTTGCTCCTTCAAGCAGTGGTCGGTGATTGAGGTTCAGTGGTTAGTCTGTCCACTAAACGAGGTAATACACCTTCGGCTCCGTCCCCATCTCTTCCTTGAGCCGCGTCACATTCGGCGAGCCGATGAGGTGGGAGACGAGCGCTTGTGAATCGTTGGCATCACCAAAATACGTCGCGCGTCCGATGCACGTCGTCACGCACGCCGGTAGCATTCCCGCGTCGAGGCGATGTGTGCAGAACTGGCACTTGCGCGCGTTGCCGATCGGCGAGCCACCCTGACTGCGATCCCAGGACTCGCCGTACTCAAAGTTCGGCAGTTTTTCGTACGCTTGAAGTTGCGGCGTGCCGCTCGTGTAATACCGTCCGTTGTCGAACGAGCGCGCGGAGTACGGGCACGCGGCGATGCAATAGCGGCAGCCAATGCACACGTCGTAATCGATCACGACGATGCCGTCCGCGCGTTTGTAGGTCGCGCTGACGGGGCACACCGGCACGCAGGGCGGATTGTCGCACTGCATACACGGACGCGGGACGAACTTGCGCGTCACGTTGGGGTACGTGCCAATCTCTTCTTCCAGCACCGGGCGATAGACCACGCCGGGCGGCAACTTGTTTTCGGCGATGCACGCGACCGTGCAGGACGAGCAACCGACGCACTTGCGCAGATCAATGACCATCACCCAACGACGCTGTTCCAGCGGCTTTTTCAACGCGCGCGCCAGATCCGCTTGCATCCGAATTAGCGGGTCTTCGGGAATGTCAGTCGGCGCATTCGCCACGATGAACGATGGGAGTTCTCTTTCTGTCGCGACAGGCATACCTTCCTCCTCAAGAATGAAAAACACAAGCGGCACGTGTGGCGTACCACGTAACCGCTTGTATTTTACGGCGTCGGTCGTGCGGCGGGTAGCAGGAAAATCCCACTACCGCTGGCATACCTGAAGGGGAAATCCCTGCTTTTTATCAAACGCTGTAGGGCAAAACCCGACAAACGAGAATCGCAGACGATTCAGTCTGCGATTCTCACCAAAGGTGCGATGATTAGACTTGTTCCGCTCGACGCGTGACCGGTTCTTCAGGCGGCTTGACCTGCGGCATCTCGATTTCGCCTGCCAAGCCCTTGACAGCCAGTGCAAAGCCAATGAAAATCAAAGTGCCGAGCAAAGTGTCACCCAACAGTACCCAAATCGCCATGTTTTCCATACGTCGCCTCCAACGGATTGAATCTCATTTGCTGCTCACAGTATAGACTCAAACTGGCAAGGCGACCATCGCTTTTTCGACTAACTTGGCTACGATGCGTCAAGTAATTCCGGCATACTGTGTTCGCAGTATCCTGCCCTACTCTGGCGTCTGAATCAGACCATGTTCTATCGCATATCGCACGAGTTCAACCCGGTTATGCAGACCCAGTTTCTCCATAATGTTTTGTCGATGTGTGGCGACCGTATAGGGACTGAGCACCAACTTGTCCGCGATCTGCTGATTCGTCAACCCTTCGGCGATGAGCGCCAGAATCTCGCGCTGGCGCGGCGTCAGTTCTTCGATCTGCGTTTGACTCACCGCGCCGCGTTTCAAGTAATCGCCAACGAGCAGTTTAGCGACGGCGGGCTGGAGGTACACCTCGCCGCGATGCACCGCTTGCAGCGCCATTCTCAGATCCGTCACGTCGGCGCCTTTGAGAATGTAGCCGGACGCGCCGACTTGGAGCGCGCGAAACAGATAATTCGCGTCGTCGTGGATGGTCAGCAGCAAAACGTTCACGTGGGGCAGGGCTTGTTTGATCTGCGCGGTCGCTTGCAGTCCATCCAGTTCCGGCATCCCAATGTCCATCAGCACCACATCGGGGGTGAGCGCACGCGCCTGCGCGACTGCCTCGGTGCCCGTCGCGGCTTCGCCCACGACTTCCACCTCGGCTTGGGTCTCCAGCAACGCGCGGATGCCGCGCCGCACGAGCGTGTGGTCATCGGCAAGTAAGATCTTCATCTCCGTCTCGCTTCTTACGTGCTGCGTCTTCCGTTCTTGACGCGCTATGCAATATGCACTACGTCGGTATCTCCACTCTCACGCTCGTTCCTTCCCCCACGTGGCTCTCAATCTCCAATTGTCCTCCCGCCAACTCCGCGCGCTCGCGCATGCCGAGCAACCCCACGCTTCCCGCGCGCACGGCGGCGCCGACGTCAAACCCTGTGCCGTCATCCTCGACGATGACGGCGACAGACGCGGCGTTAAACTCCAAGTGCAAGGCGACGCGACGCGCGTGCGCGTGCTTGATCACGTTGTTGAGCGCTTCCTGCGCAATGCGAAAGAGCGCGGTCTCGACCTGCGGCGCGAGGCGGCGCGGCGCGCCGCGAACCTGAAAATCGAGTGCGAGGTGGTTGGATTCCGCCGCGCGCTGCGCGAAACTGCGGAGCGCCGGCGCCAAACCCGCATCGTCCAACACGCTCGGGCGCAAATCGAAAATCAAGCGTCGCGTCTGATCGAGGATTTGCGACGCCAGCGTGCGGGTCTCGCCGAGACGCGCGCGGGTAGCGTCGTTGGGTGGGAGTCTCTGCGCGTGCGTTTGCAGTCCAACGATCAGCGCGGTGAGACTCTGCGCGAACTCGTCGTGCAGTTCGCGCGCGATTCGCTTGCGCTCTTCCTCCTGCGCGTCGATGACCCTGTCGAGTAGTTGGCGGCGAAACGCCGTCTGTCTTTGCTGTTCGGTGAGTCGCTGGTTTTCGATCGCCAAGCCGATCTGCTGTCCCATCGCCGTCAACAACCGCAAGCGCTCCGCGCTGAAACAGTCGGCGTCCGCGCCTGCCAGATGCATCACGCCCCACACCCGCTCGCGCGCCGCCAGCGGAACGAGCGCGTGGTACGCGCCGAGCGCCGGGCAGACATTGCCCGCGTGCGCGACGCACGCCGCGTCGCGCGGTTCGCACGCGCACGCGGCGATCTCCGCCATCTGTCCCGGCGACACGCCGCGCGTCGCCGGAATTGCCACCCCCTCTTTTTCTGGCAACGCGACCCAGCCCGTCGAGAGGTTCGTCAGTTCGAGCGCTTTGTCGAGCGCGCTGTGGAGCAGCCCGCTGAGATCGGCGCTGTGACTGATCGCGGACGCGAGCGCGTTCAGGGCGGCGAGTTCGTCGTTGCGCTGGTGCAGTTGGGCGTTCGACGCGCGCAGTTCGCCCTGCGACGCTGCCAGGGCGCGCGTCATCGCGTTGAACGAGCGACCCAACTGCGCGATTTCGTCCTGTCCCGCGATCGGCGCAACGCGCGAGAAATCGCCGCGCGCGATCGCGCCGGTCATTTCGACCAATTTTTCCAGCGGGCGCGCCAACACGCGCGCCAGCAGATAGGCGGTCACAAAGACGGGCAGCAGACTCAACGCGGTGACCAAGAGCAGGTTGAAAGTGTATTGATCCAGGTCGGCGTTCATCCGGCGTTCGGACATTCCGACACGCACCGCGCCGACCTTGCCTTCGAACAGCGGCACGGCAATGTCCAACACAAAACCTTCTTCGGTGTTGATGCGCTGGGTATGATACGGCTCGTTTGGCGCGGCGCGATTCGCCGCGATCAAGCCCTGGGGCACGCCGCGTCCGAAACTGTGTGCGAGCACGCGGTCGTTCGCGTCGAGGACGAGAATGTAACGCACGTCCGGATTATTCAACAGCGTATCGTTGATCAGTTCGTTGAGGTGAAACAAGTCGTTGGTCAGCACTGCATCCGTCGCGTACGCGGCGAATGCCCTGGCGATCGCCGCGCTGCGCTGTTCGAATTGCTCGCGCGCGAACGTCTCCACTTCGGCGCGATTCACGTAGGTGCGGATCAAGCCCAAGCCCAGTGTGAGCGACAGCATCGCGCCGACGAGTTGGAACGAGAGGCTTGACCAGCGAAAAAGGGATTTCATTTTCTGGTTTGGCGCGTGCGTGCGCGCATCGCGCGCACCGAATCGTACGCGCGGTCGTCGGGCGCGACCAAGCGGTCGATCCCCAGTTTCGCGAGGATCGCGCGCCCTGCTTCGTCGGCATCCATCGTCAACAAGAGATCGCGCAATTGCGCTTTCAAGTGCGCGTCGAGATTCGGGTTGACTACAAACGGTGAGCCACCGAACGGTCCCACGCGTGCGAGGATTGTAGTCCGCGCGGGCAGGGGCGAACCCGCAGCGACGAGGAAATCGAACACCTGGCTGTCCACCGTCGCACCATCCACCAAGTTCTCGGCGACGGCTTTGATCGAGTTGTCATGGCTGTAGGTGAAAATCGTGCGGCTGAAAAACGCGTCGGGAGTGGTTCCCATTTGCAAGAGCTGATCCACAACGACGAGGTGACCGGTATTCGAGAGTGGATCAGAAAAGGCGAACGTCTTGCCTCGTAAATCGGCGAGCGAACGCGCCGGGCTGTCCGCCGGCACGATGAGGTAGGCGTAGTACACGGTCTCGCCTTTGATTTGCGGCACGGCGAGTGCTTCCATCCCGAACGTTTCCTGCCCTTCGAGATACGCGTTCGTGCAGACGATGGCGAGCGCGACGGTGCCGTCGCGCACGAGATTGTTGATTTCGTCGTAGGTCTTGCCCTGAACGAGTTGCGCGGGGCGATTCAACTTTTGTCCGAGATAGGAAACGAGGTCTTGATACAACGCGAGGTTTTGGCGCGGGGAGTAGACGGGCGCGATAGCGATTCGCAACAGGTCTGTAGCGAACGATGCGGCGACGGGAGTGGTCTCCGTCTGCAAATCGCCCAGGCGGACACGCGGCACGGTGGAATCCGTGGAGGTGCATGCGGTCAGGGCAATCAGTGTGCCGAGCAGTCGTGCGATCCCGTGCCGTATCATGTGAATCCCACTCCTCTCCGTCACGCTGGGCACGCGTGAACAACGCTGAGACAGTTGGACGATCCAAACGATCCACTAGGCGTCAGACATCCAGCCCTGCTGAATCGCGTAGCGCACCAGCGCGGCGCGGCTTGTCAGTCCCAGTTTCTCCATCCCGCGCGCGCGGTACGTCTCGACCGTCTTGACGCTGAGCGACAATTGCGCGGCAATATCTTGGTTCGTGTGCCCGAGCGCGATGAGTTTCAGCACTTGGCACTCACGCTCGCTGAGCTCGGCAGACGGTGCCGCCGCCTCGCGCGCCGGCGAAATCATCTTGTCCAGCAGAACGCGTGTGTGCGAGGGATGAATGTAGACGTTGCCGCGCATTACCGCGCGGATCGCGGAGATGAGTTCCGCGTCCGCCGCGCTCTTGGGGCAATAGCCCGCGGCGCCCGCTTCCAGAGCGCGACGCAGATAGCCCTCTTCCTCGTGCATCGTCAGAATGAGCACGCGCACATTCGGATGGGCGCGCTTGACCTGATTCAGGATTTGCAAGCCGTCGGTCTTCGGCATCGAAATATCAAGCAGGAGCAAATCGGGCGAATGCTCGCGCACGGCGGCGAGGGCTTGCTGTCCGTCGGTCGCTTCGCCGACGACCAGCATATCTTCCTGTGTGTTCAGGAGCAGTCTCAAGCCAGAGCGCAGGACAGCGTGGTCATCGGCGAGGACAATTTTCGTCTTGCTCATCGATCCATTTACCTTCGTGTGGTTGAACAAAAAGCCAATCAAATTGGAATCTCGACGAACACGCTGCTGCCCGCGCCGGGCGTGGATTCGATGTGCAAATGTCCGCCCAGCAACTCGGCGCGCTCGCGCATGCCGTGCAAGCCCAAGCGCGTTTCGTCTCGCAGCGGGTTCGATGCGACGCGTGGATCAAAACCGCGCCCATCGTCCTCCACAATCGCAATGACCGCGTGCGGTTTGCGTTCGATGACGACGCTGACATTCCTGGCGCGCGCGTGCTTGGCGACGTTCGTCAGCGATTCTTGAATGATGCGATACAGCGCGAGTTCCGCTTCCGCCGACAGCCGTTCGCCGTCTCGAAACCCGGTAATCTGCAAATCGGCGTTCAAGCCGAAATTCGCGCGGTAACTGGACACGTAACGATCCAGGGCGGCAGGCAGTCCCAGGTCATCCAACAGCGGCGGGCGCAATTCACGCGCCAAGCGCTTGACGGATTCCAAGGTTTGCGCGGCGATGCCGCGCAACGGCTCGAAACGAGAACGAACGCTCGGTTCGCACGCGTCGCTGACGGCGCGCAAGCCGACCATCAGGGACGTGATCGCCTGTCCCGTGTCGTCGTGCAGTTCGCGCGCGATGCGCTTACGTTCTTCTTCCTGCGCCACGAGGATTTTCTCCAGCAATTGACCGCGCACGCGTTCTTTATCGCGCAGGTCGTCCCACAGCCGTGCATTCTCCGCTGCCACGCCCAGTTGCTGACCGACCGCTTCGAGCAATTTCACTTCGTTGGCGCTGAACGCGTGCGGGTCCGTGCTGGCTACACCCAGCACTCCCAGCACCCGATCGCGCGCGAGAATTGGGACTGTGGCATGCGCGGTAATTGTGCGCGCCTCGCGCAGGGGACACAGTTCGGGTAACGGCGCAACCACGACCGATTGTTTATCGCGCAGCGCGGTGGTACAGGGACAACCGTGGAAACCCACCGCGACCTCACGCTCGCCGATTTCCAGGGGGAGTCCAATCCACGTCGTCAACTGCAGGCGCTCGTCCGCGCGATCGAGCAAAAAGACCCAGCCCGCCGGCAAATCGAGCGAATGCAGCAGCGCGTGCAGTGAACGCGCGAGCGTTTCGACGAGCGGCGCAGGGGCGTTCACCGCGTTGGCGACCGCGTTGAGCGCCTCGAGCTCGCGCTGACGGTGGAGCATCGCGCGCTGGGCGGCGTCCAGTTCGCTGGTCATTCGATTGAACGCGACCGCCAGCGTGCCGATTTCATCGTCGCCCCACGGCGGCACCCGACGCGTCAGGTCGCCCCGCGCGACCGCCTGGGTCGCGTCCACGAGGGTGAGGATGGGGCGGGTCAAAATCAAGGTGAGCAAGTACGCCGCGCCAACGCCCAACAACGATACCGCCAACGTCGTGAGCAGCATCGTCCGTGTCACATCGTCCACCGCGGCGTGGACGCTTTGCTCACTCAATCCCACGCGCGCGACGCCGGCGCGTCCGTCGAAGATCGGCACCGCGATGTCGTGGATGGGCCCTTCGTCGCTCATCAAGACGACAGTGTGGGCGCGTTCGGTCGGGGCGACGGCATTTTCCTCCGCCAAGCCGCGCGGGAATCCCTGGTCGAACGAGTGGACGAGGACGCGACCGCTCGAATCGAGGATGAACGCGTAACGCAAGTCCGCGTTGTTGAGCAGAGTGTCCTTGAGGAGTCCGTACAGCGCGTACGTATTATTGATCAGGATCAGATCAGTGGAACGCGCGGCGAGATCGCGAGCGATCGAGATGCCGCGCTGATCGAGTTGCGTGGTGAGCGTCGCGGTCGTACTGGTGCGCACCTGCCAGGTGATGCCGAGCCCCAAAAGCAGCACCAGCCCCAGGACGATGCCCATGATCTTGACGCGCACGCTGGGGCGCAGCAACCAGGCACGGACGCGGGGGGAGAGTAGTTTGGATTCACGGGCTGGAGTTTTCACGGCGCTACATTCACTTGCAGTTCCAGGGCACGCGCGGAATCGTAAATGCGATCGGAGACGAGGACAAACCGATCGATCATCAAATTGCGGAGAATGGACTGCCCGGCGGGATCGGTATCCATCTGCAAGAACAATTCGCGCAGCGTCTCCTTCAATTGGGGACCGAGGTGAGGGTTAATGACGACCGGCGGAATACCAAACGCGGGCGATCGATCCAGCACGCGCACGCGCGTCCCAACAGTCGGGTCACGCGCGAGCAGATAGTTATATACCAGGCTATCCACGCTGGCGCCGTCCGCTACGTGGTTCGCAACCGCTTGGATCGCATTGTCGTGGCTGTAGGTAAAAAAGATACGCGAGAAGAAAGATTCGGGCGTGCCGTCCAGAGATTTGACCAGCGATGTGGGATACACGCGCCCCGTCAGCGACATCGGATCGGTGAAGGCGAACACCCTGCCACGCAAATCCGCCAACGAACGCGCCGGGCTGTCCGCGGGGACGATGAGGAGCGAATAGTAAACCGTTTCACCGTTGACTTGCGGCGCGACGAGCAGTTCCATCCCAAAGTCGCGCTGCCCGACGACGTACGCGCTCGTGCAAACGAACGCCACATCCACGTCGCCGCTCTTGACGAGGTCGTTCACTTCGGCGTAGGTCTGACGCTGGACGAGTTCGACGCGGCGGTTGAGTTTGCGCCCGATGTAAGCAAGCAGGTCGCCGTAACTTTCGACCGTGCCTTTGGGCGAGATGACCGCCGCCACCGCGACGCGGAGCGGCTTGGTATCGTTCGGAGAATACGACGCGGCGGACTCGGGTTCCACATCGCTAAAACGAAAATCGAGTTTGGGCGCGGCATTGCCGCACGCCGTTAGCGCGAGGATAAGGAAAAACGCGCCCGCCCAAGACGCTTTGCATCGACGCCGCATCGCTACATCACTCCATCTTCCATTTTCTCACGGCGTAGTCTAAATCCAGTCCGATTTTAGTCAAAAGTGTGTCTGCGACTTGACAAGCGAGCGGAGGAAGCATATAATTCAACCGATATTGAATCGTTGTGCTGTGGGAAATGAAGGTTGGAAATGACCAAGACTCATTCCGTTGATATGCTCGCGGATACCCTCAAAGTGCTCGGCGACCCCACGCGTCTCGCGATCTTCGACGTGCTGATGCAAGGCGTGCAGTGCAACTGCGAGATCGGCGACCGCCTGCAACTGCCGATGAATCTGATTTCACACCACCTCAAGGTGCTGCGCGCGGCAGGGCTGGTGAATGCCGAGCGCGACCCGGTAGATGCGCGCTGGGTGTATTATTCCATCGACAAGCGCGTACTCGCTCAATTGCGCGAACAACTCGCCGCCTTTCTCGATCCGCGACGCATTCAGCCGCGTCTACCCACCTGTGGACCCCGGATTGCTCCGGTCGAAAGTGTACCCATCACTCGCCGCTGATTTTTTTTGCGGCAATATTTCAATGGAGGTTGAATCAAAATGAGTGAACCAATAATTTTGAACGATCCCACGCTGACGGTGCCCCCAGACGGCGCGCGTGTGGAAATCTTCGATCCGCCGATGTGCTGCCCTACGGGCATGTGCGGACCGACGATCGATCCCGTGCTGCTCGATGTGAACGAGATGGTACTGACGCTGCAAGGCGAAGGCATCCCCGTCGCGCGCTACCAGATGGCGAGCCACGCCCAAGCGTTCATCAATAATCGCGAGGTTTTTCGACTCGTGCGCGAGAAACAACTCACCGCGCTGCCGATCACGGTCGTCAACGGACACATCGTCAAGGTGGGTGCGTACCCAACACTCGCCGAAGTGCGCGCGGCACTGGACGGGCACGAAAGCTAATAAGACGGAGTTACCGATGCAAACCCAATTCATTTTCTTTTCTGGCAAGGGCGGCGTAGGCAAAACATCCATGGCGTGCACGACGGCGGTACGCTACGCCGACGAAGGCAAGCGCACGCTCATCGTCACGACTGATCCCGCGTCGAACCTCGCCGACGTGTTCGAGCAAAAAATCGGACACCAGGTCTCGCCGATCACCGGCGTCCCCAACTTGTGGGCGATGGAAATTGATCCCGACAAGGCGACGGACGAATACAAGGAACGCGCCCTCGCGCCAATCCGCGAACTCTTTCCGCCCGAAATCGTCAACGTAATGGCAGAGCAGATGAACTCGCCTTGCACTGCCGAGGTCGCCGCGTTTGACCGCTTTACCGATTTCCTCGACGCGCCGAATTTCGATGTGGTGATCTTCGATACGGCGCCGACGGGACACACGCTGCGCCTGCTCGAACTCCCCGCCGAATGGAGCCACACGATTGAAGCGGCGAGCGCAGGGAGCGGACAGACGTGCATTGGTCCTGCGGCGGCGATCCAGGAGGCAAAGGTCAAGTACGACCGCGCGCTCACGACGATGCGCGACGCGAATCGCGCGACGTTCATTTTCGTTCTGCAACCCGAAGCGACGCCAATTAAAGAGACTCTGCGCGCCACCGCCGAACTCGCGAAACTCGACATCCACACGCACCAGATCATCATCAACGGGATTCTGCCGCCCGCCGAAGCGACCAATCCGTTTTTCGCCGAACGCGTCAAGATGCAGCAGAAATATCTCGCGCAAATCGAACGTGAGTTGCCACTGCCCGCGCGTCGGATGTTCTTGCTCGACGGCGAAATCAAGGGCGCGGCGCGCCTGCGCGCAGTCGCCAAGATGTTGTTCGACGGCAGCGAATTGCAAGCGAGTCACGCTAACTCCCCCGTCGCAGTTCGCAATCCGCAACTCGCAACTCGCCATTCTGACATTCTTCCGCGCATCCTGCCCAACTCCCACTCGCGCACGCTCTTCTTTGCGGGCAAAGGCGGCGTGGGCAAAACGTCCGTCTCGTGTGTGACCGCTGTGTGGCTCGCGCGACGCGGCTATCGCACGCTGCTCTTGACGACCGATCCAGCCGCGCATCTTGGCGATGTGCTGGGCGTGCCCGTTGGCGATACGCCCGCGCCCGTCCAGGGCGCACCCAATCTCTGGGCGGTCAACATTGATGCCAAAGCCGCTGCCGAAGCGTACAAAGCGCGCATCCTCGACGACGCGCGCGCACGCGGTCGCCCACCGCAGGCAATTGCGGCGATGGCGGAGGAACTCGATTCGCCGTGCACGGAAGAGATGGCAGCGTTCGACCGATTCATTGATTTCGCGTCACAGGAAAATTACGACGTCATCGTGTTCGACACCGCGCCGACGGGACACACGCTGCGCTTGCTCGAACTGCCGATTGATTGGAGCAAACAACTCGATGTAAAAATCTTTGCGTCGGTGGACACAACGGCGGCGGACGATGTCGCCAAGGCGCGCTTTGCGCACGTGATCGAAATGATGCGCGATCCGAATCGCAGCACGTTCGCGTTCGTGATGTACCCCGAATCCACGCCCATCGTCGAAGCCGCGCGCGCGATGGACGAACTGGCGACCGTCGGCATTCGCACGGGGCTCGTCGTCGCGAATCTCGTTCTGCCGCCTGAAGAGTGCACCACGCCATACACGCAGGCGCGCCGCGTCATGCAAGAAAAATATCTCGCGGAGATAGCGACGCGATTCTCCGTACCGATTCTCCAAGTGCCTCTGTTGCCGCGCGAGGTCCAAGGACTTGACGTGCTTGCGGGATTGGGGGAGCGGATTTATGGAGATGAAATCACCGTCCATCGCGATAAACCAATCGAGGTGGCGACGCTATGAAACGCCGCGTCCTTTTTCTCTGCACCGGCAACTCGGCGCGCAGTCAAATGGCGGAAGCGATCGTCAACGCGCGAATGAGCGACACGTGGGAAGCCGTCTCGGCGGGAACGTTTCCCGCGGGCTATGTGCATCCCAACGCGTTGCGCGCGCTCGCCGAAATCGGCATCGCGCATCACGGTCGCTCGAAATCGGCGGACGAGTTTCGCGACGCGCCGTTCGATTTGGTCGTGACCGTCTGCGATGATGCCGCCGAAAATTGCCCGGTCTGGCTAGGGCAAGGCAAGCGCGTGCATCTCGGCTTTCCCGATCCGGCGAAAGCGACGGGCACCGACGAGCAAGTGATGGCGGCGTTCCGCGCGGTGCGCGACGACATTGCGCGTAAGGTGCCTGCGTTGTTGGCACAATGGGAGCCCCGCTGAAATGACCCTCGCAACCTTGCTCGTGCTGGGTGGCATCGCGCTCACACTCGTCGCGCTCAATTTTGCATTGCAACGTCTCGCGCGGCCCGACCAAGGCAACACGCGCATCGCCGGTTGCTGCGGGATGGCGCTGCCGAACGAAATAACAAAATCTCACTTCGAGGAGAACAATGAACACTAGAAAATTGCTCGCCACGTTGGAAGACTTTCGCTTGTTGCCCTTCTTTGTTGTGTTCAGCATGGCGGTCGGCATTGGCATCGGCAAGTGGCTCAACATTTCCGACTTTGCCTTGACGCCACCGATCGACGCGATCAAGGCGATCTTGGCGGGACGCTTTGTGCTCAGCGTGCCGAACGCGATCTCGCTGGGTGTGCCGCTGGGACTCTTTGCGATGATGTACCCTGCGATGACGAACGTGCGGCTCGACGAAATCGGTCAAGCGTTTCGCTCGCCGCGGCAATTGCTCACTGTGCTGTTTTTCAACTATGCCATCGCGCCCTTCTTTATGCTGCTGCTCGCCAACCTTTTCGTGTCCGATCCTGAACTGCACACCGGCTTGGTGTTGTACGGTCTCGCGCCGTGCATCGCGATGGTGATCATCTTTACGTTCCTCGCCAAAGGCAACACGCCGATGGCGCTCGTCTTCGTCGCACTCAACTCGGTGATGCAAATGCTCCTCATCCCGGTCTACGCGCGGTTGCTCATCGGCAACATCAGTTTCGATGTGTGGGTCGTTGCGGAAAGCGTTGTGTTGTATCTGGGCTTGCCGCTCGTTGCGGGCGTGCTGACGCGCCAACTCGTGACGCGTCGCGGGGGCGAAGCGGCGATGGAAAAGGTCAAGCCCGCGCTGAACGCACTCTCCATCCTGGGCTTGTTGTTCACGCTGATCGTCATGTTCTCGCTCAAGGGCGACTTGATCCTGGCGCGCCCTTCCATCGTCGTCGAGATGGCAATCCCGATGGCATTGTTCTTCGCGGTGATGTTCTTCGTGGTGTACGTCGTCGGCTCGCGCCTCAAATTCAACTACCGCGATGCGGTCGCCGTCGCGTTCAACTCCACAGGACGTGATTTCGAGATCGCGATTGCGATTGCGATCACCGCCTTTTCGCCGACCGTTGCGCTCGCGACGGTGGTCGGTCCGCTGATCGAAGTGCCGGTAATGCTAACGTTGGTCTGGGGTGCGATGCGTTTGGAGAAACGCTTGTTCGGCACGGAGACGGCGAAAATGGCGACGGCAGCCGCGTTTGCAGAGGCAAATTAAGTCTGGTCATGTTTACGCGCGTCCTCTTTCCCACCGATTTCTCGGTGTACGCCAATGCGGTCTTCGCCTGCCTGCCTGAATTGAAGGCGGCGGGGATGCGCGAGGTTGTGCTGCTCGGCGTCGTGCATCCTGGCGATGTACCGCTGGGACGCGCGTTTCAGCCAGAGACGATTGACAAACTCCAGTGGAGCGCGGAAGAAGCGCTACACATCGCGCAGATGGCGTTGGAGGGAAAGGATGTCCGTGTCAAGACGCGGATCGAAGTGGGCAGTCCATCCGCAGAAATCGTACGCGTCGCGCAGGAAGAAAACGTTGACCTGATTGCGATAGGCGCGCAGGGGGAGACAGCGGTAGGCAGAGACGTGTCGCCGACTCGTCTGTACTCGCTGGGAAGTGTCGCGAATGAGGTCATGCGCCGCGCGACCGTTCCTGTACTCATCCACAAGTTCCACGTCGTCCGCGAATTGGGACATGTCGAATGTCAGCGCGTGTGCGCGCAGATGTTCACGCGCGTGCTACATCCCACCGACTTTTCCGATTGCGCGAACGCGGCGTTCCAAATCGTCAAGCGATTGAAAAGCGCGGGCACACAGGAGGTCATCCTGCTGCATGTTCAAGATGAACGCGTGATGCGTAATCGTCCTGCGCAACAACTCGCCGCGTTCGACGCCGAAGACACGCGGCGATTGGAACAGATGCGGCGCGACCTTGTGCTACGCGGGCTAAAAGCCAAAATCGAGTTGCGGCACGGCATTCCGTTTCGCGAAACATTGCAAGTGGCAGAGGAAGAGAATATCAATCTGATTGTGCTCGGCTCGCACGGGCGGAGCGCGGTGCAGGAGATGCTCGCGGGCAGCACGTTCGAGAACGTCGCGCGCGCGAGCCGCCGCCCCGTACTGGTGATTCGCCGCGAGATGATCGAGCAAACACGATTCAACTGACAGGAGAAACCAATGGCTCAAACTGCAACACCCACCCAAACGATGGCAGACCTGGCGCTGACTGCCGAAGTGCGCGCCGCTGTGCAAACGTTCGCCGCCGCGCTCGCGGATACCCCCGAGTGGCAAACATTTGAGGATGCGGCGATCGCCTTCAAACACGACCGCGCCGCGCAAGAAGCGGTGCGCGTGTTTCAGGAAAAACAACGCTCGCTCCAGATGATGCAGCAACTCGGCATGCTGGAACAGAAAGAACTAAACGAACTGGATCGCCTGCGCGATGCGATGATGGATCAACCGCGCGTGCGCGCTTACGTGGACGCGCAGAACGAGTTGACTCTGCTGTGCCAGGCGGCGGCAAAGGAACTGAGCGAAGCGATTGGTTTGGATTTTGCGAGCGCGTGCGCACCCGGTTGCTGTTGATGAAAGGAGCAAGCCCTGTGAACGAGTTACGCCCTGAACTGAAACAAGCCGCCCAGAATCTAGGCAACGCGCTGAAAAACACGCCGCCGCTCCGCGCTTACGCGGACGCCGCCGCGAAAATGGAAGCGGACGCGCAAGCCACCGCGCTGCTGGACGAATTGCAGCGCGCCCAGTCCGATGTCCGCGTGCGCCAATCGAACAGTGGCGTCACACAGGACGACATCGCGCGCCTGCGCCAATTGCAATACCAGGTACAGACCCACCCAACGATTGCCGCGTTTATCGAGGCGCAGCAGGAGGCGACAGCGTATCTGCCACAGGTGAACCAGGAAATCAGCCAACTGCTCGGCATAGATTTCGCGTCGCTTGGTCGCGTGAACACGTGCTGAAATGCTGGCAGGCAAAACCATTCTCGTCGGCGCCACAGGCGGCATCGCCGCGCATTACCTTCCTGAACTCGTCGGGCAACTGCGGCTGCGGCATCTGTCGCTCGTGCAGGTGATGATGACGCCGGCGGCGACGCGCTTTGTCTCGCCGCTGACGCTTGCCGTCGCGGCAGGCGGGAAGGTGTGGACCGACGTGTTTGACGAGGCGAGTCGCGCGCCGCTCGCGCACATCCAACTCGCGGAGATGGCAAATTATGTGGTCGTCGCGCCCGCGACCGCGAACAGCATCGCCAAATTCGCGCACGGACTCGGCGAGGACATTGTCTCACTCACGCTCTTGGCAACGCGCGCGCCCGTGATCCTCGCGCCCGCGATGCACGAGACGATGTGGACGAATCCCGTCGTGCAGGAAAATCTGGCGCGGCTCAAAGCGCGCGGTTATCACATTGTCGAACCCGAAGTGGGGCTGCAACCCGAGGGCACGATCGCTATCGGGCGTATGGCAGCGATCGGCACGATTATTGCGCGGCTGATTGAAATTGATCGAAAGATTTCGGCAGAGGTGAAGACGAATGCCACTGTATGATTATCAATGTCGCGTGTGCGGACAGGTCTTTGAAGTTCGCGCCACGTTCAAGGAAAAAGAACAGGGATTGCGCCCGCCTTGTCCCGCATGCAAGCACGCGGAGACAGAACAGGTCGTCCGCGCGCCGATGTTCGTTCGCGCGGGCGCCGGTGCCGCGTCCGCGCCGCTAGCGTGCGGACCGAGCGCGGGACCGGGGTGCTGCTAACGATGACGACGAAAATTAGCGCGGTCGTCGTCACCGTCAGCGACCGCGGCGCGCGCGGCGAACGTGAGGATGCCAGCGGTCCGCTCCTGCACGATTTGTTGGCGCAGATGGGCGCACAAGTCATCGCGTTCCGCATCGTGCCTGACGAGCGCGCCCAAATCGCCGCGCTTTTGCGGTGTCTGTGTGACGAGGGCGCGGACTTGGTAGTGACGACCGGTGGCACAGGTCCCGCGCCGCGCGATGTGACACCCGAAGCAACGCGCGACATCATCGAGCGCGAGATGCCAGGACTGGCGGAACTCTTGCGCTGGGACGGCTATCGCCGCACGCCGTTCGCCGTCTTGTCGCGCGCAGTCGCGGGGATTCGCGGGCGGACGCTCATCGTGAACTTGCCAGGAAGTCCGAACGCGGTGCGCGAAGGAATGGAAGTACTGGCGCCACTTTTGCCTGCCGCAATCGCGCTCATCAAGAACGAAGAGCCGCAGGATGGCATCTGTCAGCCGCCCGCGCGCGAGACGGCAAGCCCGCGTGGGATGATGCAAGCATGAAATGCAACATCGCGGTGCCGCGTAGCAACGGCAAGAACCCCACGTTACACCGCGACCTGATGGCGCGGGCGCGCGTGGCGCGTCTCGCCTGCCAGCACGGCGGGCGCGCGCTCGATGTGGGCACGGGCGCGTGCGCGTGCATGGCGCGGATTCTCGCGCGTTGTCGTCTGCACGTCACCGCGATTGATTATGCGTCGAGCGCAGTGCATTTTGCGGAACAAGTCGCTGCGCTGCGATCGCTCAGGCGATGGCTCGACGTGCGATACGCCGACGCAGCGCGGATGCCGTTCGCGGACGCGTCGTATGGCGTGGTCGTCGCTTTCGACGCGTTAGGGCATTCGTCGTCGCCCGAACGCATCCTCGCGGAGATGTTTCGTGTGTGCGCGGCGAATGGAGTGGTACTCATCGCCGAATACAATCGGCGGGGACGCCAGGCGACGCGGCATTTGAATTTCGGTTTTGAAACGCGCCTGGCGAAAATGCTGCGGCGGTATTGCTCGCCGTGCCAGCGCATCGAACAACCTTATCACACGACATTTGTGTGTCGAAAATATACGGAGGATAAAGGATGAGCGATAATGGCATCGTGACTGTGCGTGTGTTCGGCGTGCCGACCACGAGCGGTTGTGATTGTGGAACCAATACCGGTACCTGGCGCGACGCGACCGAGTGGGTCGCGCGCTCGCTCAGGACGCGTTTCGGCGACCAAGTGCGTGTCGAATATTTCGATTTGTTCCTGGACGCGCCGGATGCTTTTCCCCAGGTCATGGAACTCGTTGCGCGCGGCGAAGCGAAACCACCGCTCGTTTTCGTCGGCGAAGAGTTACTCTCGGCGGGCGAGCGCATTTCGGGTCCCGCGATCCGGCGGCGGTTAGAGGCGTTGGGACTGGCGGAAGCGAAACGATGACGATCGAAGGTGTGCCGCCCGGTTATCGCATTGACTCGCGCGCCCATTATTCACGCGAGCATTTGTGGGTGCGGCTTGAAGATGACCTAGCAGTCATCGGCGTCAGCGATTTGCTGCGCGCGCAGGTGGGCGGTGGGCACATTGTGGATGTCAAGTCTGTCGGCATAATTCTCCGGCGCGGCGACGAGATCGCGGGCTGGGACGCGGAAAAAGCTATCCTTTCTCTCGCGTCGCCCATCAGCGGGACGATCCTTCAAGTCAACGAATTGCTTGCCGCACACCCCGATCTGGGCTGCACGGATCCGTACGGCGCGGGCTGGATTGCCAAACTCGCGCCGAATGATTGGGAAGCAGACCGTATACATCTCCTCGAAGCGAAAGATTACCTGGCGCTCTATGCCAAGTCGAGCGCGAGGTGAATCGCATTGCTCATCCCCGTACGATTCAAAACTTACTCAAGCGCATTTAAGGCGTTTGACTTTTAATTAAATCAGGGGTATAATATCTAGGAAATTGAATGTAACGGGGCGATCGGTGGCGAAGAACGGTTTTCACTCTCAAGTCCGCTTACTCAAAGCGATAGGGCATCCTGCCCGGTTGCAGATTCTCTACTTGCTACGAGAAGGCGAAGAATGCGTGTGTCATTTGACGGCGGCGCTGCGTCAGCGTCAGGCGTACGTCTCGCAGCAACTGATGTTTCTCCGCCAGGCGGGACTCTTGGAGGATCGCAAGGATGGCTTGCGCGTGTATTATCAAGTCAAAGATCCGCGAATCTTTGACCTGATTGACGATCTGGGAAAAATTCTGGGGCAAGAACCCCAGCGCGCGGCGGTGCCCGAAATCTTCGCTAGCTGTTCTTGCCCCAAGTGCGAGTCTACTAAAGGAGCGTCCGGGCAGAAAGCATAGGACAATAGTCCGCTGATGGATTGATCACCCCTCGCGTGGGATGCGGGACCTCGTCTCACATGTGCCTCCATGGTGGAGCCAAGCTAGATGACGATGGCGAGCATTCCACGTTTTGTTTTTCCAGGGGTTCAGAACGGGTCGCCGGGAGGCGCGTATGAAAACGGCAACGCCTCTGTATATCGATGTGGTCACGCGGGTTCCCACCACCTTTGTGCAGTGTTGGGGATGCGAAACGGCATTTGGTCTGGGCGGAATGACCAACGTCCTCCACGATGAGCAGTTGAATGCCTTTCCAGAAGAAGTGAAGCAAGAGGCGGTGGCGCTGGTGGAGTGGACGCAGCGACTGCGGCGGCGGTTCGGTCGGCGTGTGCGCGTACGCCTGGTGGATGCGCTGTCCCTGCGCGGCTTTTGGCTGACGCTACGCCACCGCGCTCGCTGTTATCCATTCTTTGTCATCGGCGGAGACGTGAAGCACACTGGACTCGACTGGGCGTGCTTGGACGCTGCAATTGCCGACCGCCTCGCATCCGCGTGACGAATCGGCGTAAGATGGGAAGGGGGTGAGGCAACCGACGGGCGAAACGTTGAGATCGTAATCTGACGCTACCCAGCCAGTTCATTCAACGAGGAGGTTGATGATGAACACCCTGATTGCGCTCGTTCTTGGAGTACTGGTTTTCTATCTCGCGTATCAATTCTATGCCAAGCGGGTTGATGCGCAGATCATCAAGGCGGATGCCAAGAAAGCCACGCCGGCAAAACTGTATATGGATGGCGTGGATTTCACCCCCACGGATCGCAATGTGCTGTACGGGTATCAGTTCAAATCGATCGCCGCGGCGGGTCCTATCGTAGGTGCCATCACCGCGGGCGCGCTGTGGGGATGGCTGCCCTCCCTTCTGTGGTTGCTCATCGGCGTGTCGTTCATCGGGTGGGTGCAGGATTACAGCGCGATGATGATGACCGTTCGCAAAGATGGAGACAGTCTGTCTGCCATTGCGCA
>Ga0272448_1003067_pt1 | contig 20222 bp, 17 predicted proteins | sample YNPCB0191_FD_202220 | JGI IMG/M metagenome (GOLD analysis project Ga0272448, IMG submission 202220) | Hot spring sediment microbial communities from Yellowstone National Park, WY, United States - YNP-CB-019-1 | ecosystem: Environmental > Aquatic > Thermal springs > Hot (42-90C) > Sediment... | reverse complement strand
GCTCAACATCTCATTGTAGATTTTGACCACATTATAAATAATGAAACTAAATTATTCCAAATTATACTCTAATCTATATATATGTAATTATTTTAATGATACCAAATAATCAATATTCCCTTCGGATTCTCTCATGATGATCATCTGTGCTATTATCTCTCTTAATCGATTTGTCTCCTTCTTATGTTATCTATCTTCCATGTAGAACAGACAACATAAGGGAGAATGAAGTTATATTATGTAAATTAAGAGAAAGTTACGAATAGAGAGCATTGTTGATTTAAAGTCATATATTAATATAATAGTCAAAAGAACAATTAGATATTAATTATAGTAATTTACGTCGATATATCTTCAAAAGAATAATTAGATATTAATTATAGTAATTTATTTCAATAAATTGTCAAAAGAACAATTAGATATTAATTATAGTAATTTATTTCAATAAATTGTCAAAAGAACAATTAAATATAGTAATGTATATCGATATATCGTCATAAGAACAATTAGATATTAAAATTAAATAGATAAATTATACTAATTAGGTAGTTATGATGTCAAAAGAATTATTAGATATTAATTATTAAAAATCAGTTAAATGAACAATAATAGTCAAGTTAATGGAAAAGTATGATCAACGATTAATATAAATCAGGTGTATAAGTAGATATTTAAATAGACATTCAATAATATAGTTTCTCTCATGATATAATGACTAGATAAATAGTTTAATATATGTTATAATTTAGGTGTTGATATAATTATTGTACCTATTATTGATACTTATTAAGATTAGGAAAAATAAAGAATATATTAATTTATTTTAATTGAGGTCAGTTAAAAATAAAGAACCTATCTATTTAAAAAGCTGATAAATGGCAAATTTCTCAATGTATGATTTTAAAATATTTTAACTAGTAATAATACTTTATATATTACCTTAAATGATCAGATTTTATTAGTTATTAGACCATGTGTTGTTATGAAATAGTTAATAGAAAATAAGGAGAATTATTTACTAATTATTGGTTATACTTGTTTATAGAAACAAGTATAAGGTTGACATATTAAAGATAGATATTAACATTGAGGAATTTGCCATTTATCAACTTTTAAAATTAGAGTCTATCAATATTAAATTGATCCTAATATTGTATAGAAAAATATTTTAATTATTTAAAAAGCTGATAAATGATAATTTTCCCAATGTAGTGTTTAAGGATTATAAATAATTATTGATGAATTTTACATATTTAGATAACATTTCAGATGATCTTTAATTATTGAGTTAAAGGTCATAGCTATTAAATATTAATTATATTGTTTTAACTTTTTAAATTTTATCTTTAGAACAATTTAGCATTAATTAAATGTCTATTTAATTGCTGTTGATTTTGTTAGTATATTTATTAATAAATGTATACTTCAATAAGATATCGATTATAGATAATCGGATATGTATACTTCAATAAGATATCGATTATAGATAATCGGATATGTTTAGAATAAATAAGAATATAAGGGATGATATCTATTATCTATTGGTAATAAATGTATATTCCTATCACATCAATAATCTAATTATTATATCTTAATAAATATCTTTCAAATAGTTATTACATTTAAATACTCATCATTCTAATGAGTATAATATCTAATTAATAAAATTGATTTTTAAATATTATATTTTTAAGTCTTAAAATGATTAAGACTACCACTTTGTCGAATAGTTTGTCAACTTTGCTTGAGAGTGCTACCTATTATGCTTCTAAATCACAAATGGATTTTAAGCATGGTGCAGTTTTATTTGGTCATGGTAAGAAGATTTATTATGGTGCCTGTAATTCCAATGGTAATAAATTATATGGATTTGATATTCCAAGTCAACATGCTGAAGCTAACTGTTTGAGATTACTTAATAACAGAGCACACTGTGGTCGTACTAAGAATCGTCGGGAAAAATATCAATGTGTTTTACGGGGCTTCAAAGAAGTATAATATATTAGTAGTAAGAATAAATGCTCAAGGAGAATTGATAAATTCTAAACCCTGTTGTATGTGTATCTATATGATGAAGTTATATGGTATTAATAAAGTTTATTATAGTGACGATAATGGTATGATTAGATCAGAAAAGGTAGCTACAATGAATGAAAACTATTACAGTAAAGGCTTAGAAAGTGTGATGAAGAATAATTTGATATATTATCGGAAATTACCTTTACCGAAATCGATAAAACAACAAATTAACAAGAATGTAAAGACTAAAAATAAATTAACACGATGTATTAAAAATGAATGAATTAAATTAATCTAGTTAATGTGAGAAATGACATTAATTAAACTTATTAACTATTATACTAATCCAGATAATTTAACACTTGATTCATTACAAGAATTGGTCGACATAGATATCAAATATCTATTATTCTTTATGTTAATTATTTATTTATTGGTTTCGATATTAAATCGTTGTCATAGTTTGATATCTACAATACTAATAATATGGATAATTAGTTGGAAAATAGACTTAAAGCCGATAATAAAAAATATTTGTAATTATAATGGTTATAATTAATAATGAGTCTATTTACTAATTATAAACCTTATGTTAGATGGTGGTGGTTTGCTAATAAAATCTATGAGAAAGACATTAAAACACAACTTGATTGGATAAAAAATAATGGGTTTGGTGGTGTAGAAATAGCATGGATATATGCAACTAATTATGAGAATCATTTAGTTGCACCTAAATTTTTGTCAAAAAAATGGAAGGCTCTGGTTAACTATGCAACTAAATATGCTCATTCTATAAATTTACAGTGTGATTTTACTTTTGGAACTTGTTGGCCTTTTGGTGGATCGATGATAACAGAAAAATATTGTGCTAGAAATTTTGAGGGATTATCAAAAGACCGAGTAAATGGATCTTGGGAATTAGAACCAGGACGTATATTAAATCATCTCGAACGAGGAGCACTTCAATATTATTCTAATATAATGGGACAAGGCTTAAAAGAATCAATTAAAATTAACCATTGTTGTCTTTTTTGTGATTCTTGGGAAATAGATATCAATAATATATGGACCGATAATTTTGAAATGAAATTTCAAAATTATTATGGTTATGATATTACACCTTTCATGACTAATATTAATACAGAAGTTAATGTTAGATACGATTATCGAAAATTAATAGCTGATTATATTATTAATGAGTTCTATCGTCCTTTGACAGATATTTGCCATAAATTAGGTGCTTTATCTAGAGTTCAATGTCACGGATCGTTAACCGATTTATTAGAAGCCTATTCAACTATTGATATTCCTGAAAGTGAATCATTATTATTTGATCCTCCATTCTCACAAATAGCAGCCTCAGCAGCTGCCTTAACTAATAAAATACGAGTTTCAGCTGAAACTTTCACGTGTTTATATGGATTTAAACCAGCTTTATATATGCAGCAGGAATATATAGGTGATCTGAAATTATTAGCTGATTCTTTATTTGCTAATGGTATTAATTTTATAATTTGGCATGGAATGCCTTATTTCAATGAATTATTTTATGCAACCATTTATGTAGGGCCTAATAGTTCGTTGAGTCCCTATTTCAACGATTTTAATAATTATTTAACACAAGTTAGTCATCTAATGCATCAAGGAACTACCTATTCTAAAGCAGCAGTTTATCTACCATTAGAAGATAATTGGATGAAAAATATCTATCCAGATAATTTAAGAAGACCAGGAGGTATCCATTATTTTGACCTTCGACATTTAACATTTCCAACGGAAGTGAAAGATTATCGACCATTATGGATTACATATCCATTTTTGGCTAAGTCTAAAGTCAAAAATAGTAAACTTTATTGTGGAACGTGTAAATTTAAATTTCTCTATATTGATGTAGATTGGTTAGATATACAATCATTAATAGAATTATTAAGGATAGCTACTGAAGGGGTTTTAATATGTTTAAAAAGACTACCCAAACAACCTGGATATGTGAAATATAAAGAATATCAAATATATCTCAATAAATTATTATCATTAACCAATGTTAAATCTAATTTACATGACCTAACCTTTGGTAAACCATTACTTAAATCTGATTTAAATATAGATTATTGGTGTCGTCAATTAGATGATAACTTAATTATTTTTTTGGCACATCCTAAATCTACATCAGTTATCTATCCTATGATTTATCAACAATCAGATTGCACTAATAATATATTAGTTAATCTTGAAATATATAAATTTCACAAGATCTTTAAAATTCCTTGTACATTTGAACCTCATCAATCGTTAATCATTAAATTAAACCAATCTGGTCTAATTACTTTTGAAGATATTAAATTCCAATTCTAGCGAAAAATAAGTTATGATCTCCGCCATTATAACTCATGAATAATTATCCGTCTTTATATCAAGTAAGATGGCAATTTTCCTACTGTCATCATAATTATTATGGGGGTGAAAATCTGTGTTATAATATGGATAATTTTTACACATAGATAGAGAAAAATAACCATGTTTTTCTACTACATATTACTATTATAGGTATAAACTCCATATTCACGTTTTACATCTATTAATTTATCAGCTGCTGTAATATTAGATTAATTGTTAATCTACCCATTCAAAATGAAATTAATAGAATGGAGGAAGTGAAAACATAAAGAATCTAGAAGATTTAAAAATGATTATTGTTTGTATCAGAATAAAATAGTTGAACAACATTTAAAAGCTGTTAGAGCTTAGGGTTTCAATAAATTTAATATGATACCTAGGAGATAAAATATCTTATCAAGAAGTTATGGTAGTCCGATCTGATATTAATAAGGGAACTATTTAAATTATGAGATATTAGATTAGTATTAATACTAATCTAATAATATACAGCGATAATTAAAAACTTCTACCAAATAAGACAGTCATAGTGGCTTTATTTTTACAAAATAAACAATTAGCATCATTAAGACTTACTGGCAAATCTAAGGGTATACATAAGGATTTAGCCTTATATTCATTTTTAATATATTGTTCACAATAATCAGAACCACACCATCTTAGTAGACATAATTTCTTATTAGTAAGTGCTAAATCGAAATCAACTTCAAACTGAGGATAAGCAATATTAGAATATAATTTATTATAGGCATTAGTATATAAATCATCATGAATACTTTTCAAATTATATTTTAATAATGTTATGATATCATCCTTACAACTTATGGTTTGTCTATTGAGATTGTGACGATAAAATAGAGTTAAACTATTATTATTCAGTTCATCTTTACCAATTTCTATTCTCAATGGGACACCATTCATTTCCCAATAATTGAACTTCCATCCAGGTGTATGATCACTAGTATCTATATGTACTCTAAAATGAGTATTTAATTCCTCAAATAATTTATTACTATAAGTTAATAGTTCTTGCCCTTTACCAATTGGAACAATAACTATTTGAATAGGTGCTACATAAGGAGGTAAAATAGCACCTTTATTATCACCATGGGTCATTAACATGATACCTAAGGAGCGTGTAGTAAATCCCCAGGAATTTTGCCATATATATTTATTTTGCTGATCAGTATCTTGATATGTAATATTAAACATTTTTGACCTAAACAGTGTGCAGTTGCTGCTTGAACTGCTTTACCATTATCAGAAATAAAAGCCTCAACCGTATAAGTACACATAGCGCCAGCAAATCTTTCATTATCAGTTTTTAGACCTTTAATTACTGGAATGGCTAGTAATTCTTTATAGGTTTTATAATATAAATCTATGATAGTGGTGACTTCTGTCATAGCATCTTTTTCATTAGTAAAACAAGTATGACCTTCTTGCCATAAAAATTATCGACTTCTAATGAATGGGGTAGGATCTTTAAATTCCCATCTAACCACATTACACCATTGATTTAATTTTAATGGTAAATCTTTATAACTAGTTATCAAATTAGGTAAAATCGAATAGATTGCACATTCACTTGTAGGTCTAACAGCTAGTGGTTCATCTAATGTATTAGTACCAGTTTGATTAATCCATGCTACTTCAGGTGTAAATCCATCTATATGTTCTTTTTCTTTTTCTAAATTATGTTTAGTGATAAATAATGGAAAATAAGCATTCTTGATATCCATTTTTTTTAGTTCTCTATCGATGAATTTCTGTATCCTCTCCCACATATTATAAGCATTTGGTAATAGTACATAACATCCTGAAACATCATAATACGATATAAATTTAGCCTTTGTTAAAAGTTGTGTATACCATTCATTAAAATTAGTGTGTTTCTTAACTGTGATCCCTAGATCAGCCATTGTTAATTTGATTATTAACAATAGTAATAATTATTTTTCAATTTTTTTGATAATCACAAATATGATTTTTTTTTGCACAATGTGGTTCGTTTCTAATACAATTATGATGCTTCTTTCTACTAGCTAATTTTTTGCCAACTATTGGATTAATATAATATACTGGTATATATATTATATATCTATCTTTTAAACATGGAATTAAATGTTTGATAATTATTATTATTAATCTATTAATTCCATGTATTATATCCATTAATTCTATGATACTGTTCTTAATTTCGCCCAACATTATTGCTTCTCTTAATTCCACTATCTCATCAATTATTGAATTATACATTGATCTTATTTCATTATCTTTTCTATTAACTAATTCATATTCTGTCATGGCTTTAGCATAGATAATCGCATTTCCCAATTCTCTTACTAGATATACTCCCACTATTATTACTACTAAATAATACATTATCTGTATCGGATAAATTACTTTTTAAATTTCAATTTTATAATATGTTAGTTATTATCAATTAATTTTATCATAATGATTATTCTTGTTAATTAATATTGTATCATTAAAGTTATATTAATTATTATTATTCAATGGATAGATAGTATCATTAGATTGACTGATCTATTAATTAATTAATCTGATTGTCAATATCAAATTAACTAATCTGATAATTGATTAATTTGGTAGTCATAATATTAATTAATATTACAATAAATACATTTGATTATCACCATATTTAACTAAGCTTCTTGTTATAAATAGATTAATACACATAAGATTTATTTTTAAATACTTATTAAAAATAAACATACTTTATATTAAATACTTAGTAACCAATAATCTAAAATGTTTATTAGTTAATACTATTGATGAATCAAGTTGATGTACCTTAATTAATCGACATACTCATTAATTATCAAAATGATTATCCATCAAGGTCATTTAGATATTTGTTTATTAAGATAATTAACAATTAAAGATGATATCCAATTAAGATAATTATCAATAACCAAGATGATAATTAATTAAGATAATTAATAATTAGGATAATCAAGGTCATTAAGTTAATTAATTTGAATTAACAAAATAATTAAGATGATTGATTATCAAGAGCATTATTAATCAAGCTAATTAAGATGATCTAGTAACAAAAGAATTAAAATGATTATTATTCAATATAATCAATAACTGGGACTCGATAATTATGATAATTAACAATCAAAATGATAAATAATCAAGAATTAAGATAGTGAATAATCAAGATAATTAATGATTAAAATAATTATTCTACAAGATGATTACTGTTTAAGATATCAAATTAATTAATAATCAATGTCATTAAGGCGATTATTATCAAGATAAATAATTAAGATGATTATTGAGGAAGACAATTAATAATCAAGATAATTATTAATTAAGATTATTAATAATCAAGATAATTATTAATTAAGACTCTTAATAATCAAGATAATTATTAATTAAGACTCTTAATAATCAAGATAATTATCAATTAAGACTCTTAATAATCAAGATAATTATCAAGATAATTAAGACTCTTAATAATCAAGATAATTAATGGTCAAAATAATTATTCATCAAGTGGGTTAAGATAATTAATAATCATCAAGGACCTTATAATTAATTATCAAGGACATCAAGGTGTTAAAATGATAATTAAGATAATAATTAAGATGATGATTATTCAACAAGGGTATTAAGATTATGATTATTAATCAAGATATTAATAATTAAGATAATTTATCAACAAGAGTATTAAGATTATGATTAATAATCAAGATAATTTATCAATGAGGTTATTAAAATGTTAAATGATTAGGGTGATCATTTACTAAGATACTTAAGACTATAATTATAAGATGAATAATTATCAAGATAATTAAGATGGTTATTTATCAAGATTATAAATAAAATCATGAATATTAAAAATCATTATTAACTAAGGACATTAAGATGATTAATATAATTATTCATCAATGTCATTAAGATATTTATACATCAAGATAATTAAGATGATTAATTATCAAGATAATTAAGATGATTAATTATCAAGATAATTAAGATGATTAATTATCAAGATAATTAAGATGATTAATAAACAAGATGATTAATTATCAAGATGATTATTGATTAAGATGATTAATAAACAAGATGATTAATTATCAAGATGATTATTGATTAAGATGATTAATAATCAAGATAATTAATAATTGAGATGATCAAGAGTATTAATAATCAATATGATTAAGAATTAAGATGATCAAGATATTTAATAATCAAGATAATTAAGATGATAATCAAAATCATTAAGATTATTATTTATCGAGGTCATTAATCAAGATAATTAAGATGATAATTAAGTTAAATAATAATCAAAATAATTAATGATAGATATAATATATCCAATACTTGAGATGATAATAATCTTATTATTATTTATCACCTTTATACATATATTATTACTCATAATAATTATATAATGATCATAATTATTAATACATATCTTAAATAATGACAATTGCGATTATCATTCATGTTAATTAATAGTCTTAACTAACAGTTTTAACTAATAATTAGCTTAACAATTTATCATTTCGGAAGGCTTCAAGACTTAAATAATAATCTTGATAATTAACCATATAACTAATAACCATCTTCTTAATTAATATTCGTCTTAATTAATATATAGACTATTAAGTTAGGTTACCTTTGTCTCACTATTTAAATGAAGAAAGATATTAATTAATGAATGTATTGATAATATCTTGGTTACTGAATATATTAATAATTATTTTGATGAATAAAACTTTGAATTATTACTCATCTTAATAATCTTGATCATTAATCATCTTGATTGTTTTGATAAATAATCATCTTGATTGTTTTGATAAATAATCATCTTAATTATTTTGATGAATAAATTTCTTAATTCTCTTAATAATCATCTTAATTATCTTGATTATTAATTATCTTAAGGACTTTGATCTTGATCATCTTAATGAGCTTGATATTGATTAATATTCATCTTAACGCCCTTTATGGCCTTGATGTTGAACATTCATAATATTATTTATCTTAATGTTCTTGATACATAATCATCTTTATGAATATTATCAAGATCATTATTCATCTTAATAATCATTTATCATCTTAACTTCCGTATTGAATTATTTTGATAATTCATCATTTTAACACTTGACGTTGACTAATCATAATAATTAATTATATGAACCTTGATGATTATTCATCACCTTGATGAATAATCATCTTTATTAATAATTATCTTGATCATTAATTATTTTGATTATTTATTATCATGATACCTCATCATTTTAATTATTGATTATCTTGATGAGTAATTATTTTAATTATTGATTATCTTGATGAGTAATTATTTTGATTTTTTATCTTGATTAATAATCGTCTTAATTGTCTTGATAATTAATTATCTTGATTATTTTGATTAATAATCATCTTGATAATTAATTATTCTTGATCATTAATGTTCTTGATCATTAATTGTTCTTGATCATTAATTGTTCTTGATCATTAATGATATTGATTAATAATCATCTGGATCATTCATAATTTTAATGATCTTTATTAATAATTATTCATAATTAAAATTATCTTGATTATTCATCATCTTAATACCTTTTTTGAACATTAGTCATCTTAATGATATTGATTAATAATCATTTTGATGCTCTTGTTGAATAATGATATTGAACATTCATAATCTTAATGATCTTGATATTGATTATTAATCATCTTAATTATCTTGCTGACTAATCATCTTAATTATCAAGATAGTTAATCATCATCAGAATGATTGTTAAAATCATTATCTTAATTATTATGATCATTATGAATGATCTAGATGTTAATTAATTATATGATCCTTAATGATTATTCCACATCTAAATTATTAATTATTTTATTGGCATTGATGAATAATCATCTTGTTTAATATTATCTTAATTCTTAATTGCATAAATTAAGAATTATGTTGATTCTTAATCAGATTATTAATCATCTTAATTATCTTGATTAATAATTGTCTTGATGATTAATCATCTTAATTATCTTGATTAATAATTGTCTTGATGATTAATTATCTTAATGACCTTGATCATTTATCATCTTAATTATTAATCATATTGATTGATAATTATCTTAATGACTTTGATAATCTTAATTATTTTGATGAATAATACATTGATGATTGATTATATTAATTATTTATATTTGTGTTTATATAACATTTTATCATAATTGAAACATGTATAATAATAGTCACATTACAATTAAATAGGTTATTCACTAAAAATATTAATTATGGTAATTATGATATTTAAGATGATTAATTATCTTGATAATTAATATTAGGTTGATAATTCTTTAGTTTTAATGATATCAGTTCTTGGTATAAAGGGTTCATCTTTAGTATTGGAATCATCATCAGACTTAGGAAGATCAATTTTAGAGGGAGGAGTTTTATTTTGATTGAGAGTTGTTGATTTAAGTAGATCGAAAAGATTATCGGTACCAAAGGAGGAAGTATTAATTTCATCTTTGGTGTTAGTATGAATATTATTACTCCTAAGTTGAGAAATACCACGTTGAACTTGATTAGTAGAAAGAGTTTTATCTAATTTAGATGATGCAAAATGATCTTTAGTATATTCAAGTTGACAATAGAAAACTAAACGTTCAGTATCACCACCAAAATTAGGGAAGGCGTCAATATTATTTTCAAATAAAGTTAATACATTATTTTCATTATTTAAAGACCATTTATCAACCTTTAATTGACGTTTGAAGATTTCGAATAATTCGTTGGCATTATAAGGTGTACATTCAAAATGCCACATACAACGTCTAGGTAAACCTGGTTGAGCCTTAAAGATACCTTTTTGAAGCAAATTTTTATAACCGGCAAAAATAACAATAGTATCATTGGGATGTTCACTCATATATAAGTTCAAAGTTGTAATAGCTTCCATACCAAAAGAATCACGTGGATCATGTAGTAGAGAATAAGCTTCATCTATAAATAAAACTTTACCTTTAGTAGATTCTAAAAGTGCTTTAGTTTTCAAAGCGGTTTGACCAAGATAACCTGCAACAAAATCATCACGACTTACTATTTTAATTAAACTATTATCATCATCAATCAGACCTGGTTTGGGTGTTGAAGTTTCACCTGCTGTAACAGTATTTAAGGAAATCTTATTTTTCAAATATTTATTATATAAAATATAAACGATAATGATCATAATAGCTGTTAATAATATTAAATAAAAGGGTCCAACTTTATGATAGATGAATTTCATAAATATAAATATATAATAGAGCATATAAAAGGCTATTATAGCTACATAAATTAATAAATTGGTATTCTCTTTTTCACTACTATAACTATAGACAGGTTTTTGTACCTGTGATTTTGTTGGATTTAAATACCCAAGTGAATACCAAATTTTAGCTAATAATTTACCAACCGTTGTTTTACCAGTACCAGGTGGTCCATATAAGACTGTATTTAACATTTTTTGACTTTTATTATCTTTGCTAATTGTCATTAAATATCTAATCTGAGAGGCGACTGAATCTTTTAATGGTTGCATACCAATTATATTATTTAGATCTTTCAATGATTTAATTAATGCTTTTTTATTACGGATTTTATAGGTAGCAATATTATCGTCATTAATATGTGTTTCGATATCATCGATTAACGAATCCAATTGATTCATATTTACATATAAATATATATTATCTATGTTTTTAATCAAATTAAATTTTTAATTATTCTTTTTTCTTAAATAACTCTAAACATAATTTTATAAGCTCTTGATTATTTCCATTTAATGAGATATTATAATTTTTTCTTCTAATAATTTTAAAATTATTAGAAGACCTTCTTCTCTTAACTTAATTACTAATTTGATAATCTCTTAAAACATCGATGGCGTATTCAATACATAATTCCATCATATTGACAATTAATCGATGTTTATCATCTTTAGTTAATGTGTTATAAAGACAAGTATCTTCATGTGTTTTTATATAGTTTTTAACTTTATTAAAAATCGGACTGTTTTCTTTTTTATAATGTTTGTATTTTAATAATTCTAACCTTATGTCATCATTATACCATAATCCATTAAATCTAACTATCTCTTCCCGGCTAAATTGTGATTGTTCATTTTTTAATAGAGGAAATTTAAAATTTAATATATATTGAGATGACATTTATTTATGTTAAATTAAATAAATGTTTCTTTTCTTTTAATGATATTTATTATTAGATATATAAGTGTTGTCATTAAATTATGTTAGTTATTCTTTTCTGATCTCTTTTTATTATAACTTGATAATATAGTGTTTCAATTACAGTTATCAATACTAATACAATGCCTCCACCTAATAATTCATGATTCGATTCTTTTGAAAATATACAAGTATTGACCATATAAATTATATCTATTAATATAAATATACATCCAAGAATAAAATATGATATAATTAATGGTACACGCAAAAACATTTAAATTTTATTTTATTATTAATAAAATTGATTTTGATTTCAATTTATTATTAATAAAATTGATTTTGATTTCAATTTATTATTAATTATAGTAATGCATCTTTATAGTGATGAAACGGGTACATATGATATTATTAAATTATGGGAATTAACAAAGGATTTACCAGCATTTGATGTTCCTCTTGATACACTAACCTTTAATTTAGATGAAAGCGAATGGTCTAATGAAGATAAAATTTATGATGACAATGATTACGTTTTACCACATAGAGTTCTTCGTTATCGGGAACTTTATCCAAATAATTTTAACAGAATATTAAAATCCGATCTCAATTATTCTGTTTTAATTAGTAAAAATAAATATATAATCGATGGTTTACATAGAGTATGTAAATGTATAATCTATGATATCGATTTAATATCAGTTAAATTAGTTCCTGATACCATTCTTATTCAAGCTAAAATTAATAATGATTAATTATCATTTTTACAATTATATCATTAATATATTAATTTACCTTTATTGAGTTCATTATTGGGATTTTAATGTAAAATCACGTTATCACTATAATTTGCTTGGGTGGTTGTGGATTCAGTTAAGATTAAACAAAATATAATGAAATTTAATTGATAACAATCATCAATTAAATATTTAATCATAACTTTTGATGTTTATATGATCATGGATAGTAATTAAAAAGGATATTTAACTTTTTAATTGTTAAGATGGGTATACTTCTTTTAATTATTATAATGGATATTTAACTTTTAATTATTGATGATATTATTTAACTCTTTAATGATTAAGTTATTTAAGTAACTTTTTCTCTGAATGAGGGGTTAATTGCTATTTTAAATAAGTGAGGAAGTATATCAATTTGATAAGTAAGATGATAAATAAAGAGACTAATTAACCCTTTATAGGTAATACAGTTAATTAATTAACCATATTAGCGATTAAGTATTTTAATGATCAGAAAGTTAGATAATCAGCTTTTTAATGAATAAAAAGCTAATTACTGTTTCTTAATCATCATTAAATTTTAATAATTACTCTTATTTTCAAAAGAGTCAAGTATGAGAGCACTAATAATCACTATATGTGATTATTAAAAGTATTTAATTATTCAATTCTATACACTATACAATTAAAATAGTTAATAATGATAACTTTAAAAGAACCAAATTAACCTTTTTTGAACATTTACCTTAGTACCACTGATAAAATATTAGATTTTAAATGATTAAATAATACCACGAACAAACCGATTTAATTAATTAGACAATATGTTAAAATAGTTGTAATATTATAATTTAACAATAATGAAAGAGATTGATCTAAGTAAATAGATTTTCAAATTATTATAATTATTAACTTTTTACCATCTAATGTTAAAAGGGAAATGAGTTACATTTGAATAATTGTGAACTTCAAATCAACTATATAAATGATACTTTCAATAATTAAGAAGTAAGTAACCCATAAAGAGTCCCATTACTATTGAAGAAAATCGATAAAAAAATAATATTAAGTATGCGTCTTTGATGATTAAGTAATAGTGGGCTAGTTAATCTCCTTTGATGATTAAGGAAAAGTAAGTTAATTAATCCGTTTTTGTTAAAATGTTACAAACAGTTTATGAAATAAATGATTTAACGTTGAACAAATAATTGGAAATAAGTTTATTTACTCAAGCTAATTACATAACTTTTTCGATCACCTATTTTAATGAGGAATTTATTTAGATAGTTTATTATAAAATAAGATTAAGAAAGTTAATTGATCAGCTTTTTTTATAAGCAAGAAAGCTAACTGATATTTTTTATAATTAAGAAGTTTAATTAACCTTTTGTGATAAATAACAATGTAATTATTTATTTCATTCTTTAGCTATGAAGTGAAAGTTAACTATATTGTATTATAAGGAAGTTAATTAATTCTAATATATTATTGACAGTTGATTGAAAATAATCAACTATCAATATTAATTAAATGGCCCCTTATAAAGAAAATTTACAAATTAGTGGTAAATGATCTGATAATGGAACTACTTTTTCATCATAAGTTATTTTCTCTCCTTTATTAGTTGGATTAAATGTTTTAGTTATGAGAGTACAGTCTAGTAGTTTAGCTTGAGTATTTTTTGATAAAAACATATAATCAAGGGCACTAGTATTATTGACATTTTCGGTTGGTTTGGCTATTACTACACCATTAGCTGGAGTATCACTTGGAAATGGATAAAAAGTGCCATACATTTTATTTCCAAATTCGTCTTTGAGATTTGGGGTAGTCACCTCATTATAATCTAAAGTTAATAGTTCTTTTTGTTGATCAAACAGTAAATCATCTTTGAATAAGTTAAAATCTCCAGTTCTAATAATAGTATGTTTATCGAATATATCCCCAAAAATTCTTTTTCTTTCAATGAGATAATCTTCATTTAACCATTTAATAACTTTCATTTTGTGTTCAGAAGACAATGGAAAATGACAGGATTCAATTAAAAATTGTTTATCCAATATAGGACATCCATTTTCATCACGAGGAGCATATAAACAAGCTAATAGACTACCTCCCATATGAGGTGGATTACTAGAATCACCAAAAATTTTATCATAATATCTAAAACAATATGTATTAATTTTTTCGTATTTATGATGATTGTATAATTGTGCTAAAAAGAATGGAATATAAGTAGGAATATTTTTGGTATTATGTAATTTGACACTATCTAGTGAAGCTATTGAATAATCACCAGTTCTAGCTAAATCGATCACAATATCATTTGGTAATAGTAAATTATCACTACCTTGACTTTTACATTTTCTTACTTCCTTTATGCTAATAATATCAGGGCGAATATCTGAATTATTCTTAAATTCACCAAATAATTCTAAAAAGTATTTATGTCTATTACCATAACGATATGTACTATTTGATTCATCCCTTTGGACATTGGCTAAACAGATTTGACCTATTGTTACAGTATAGTTTGTCATATCAAATAATTTTTTGATATCAAAAATAATTATATTTAATTTCAATTTTAAATTAAATACACTATGATCCCTCCATTTCATAGTTGTTGCTAAATTTTTATCATTTATATATAATTTCGATAAATACTGTTGAAATTAATAAAAGTTGTAATTTTGTTAATTTTAGCTAAAATAAGTTATAAGGATACACATTATCTAATAATCATGATAATATTTATTATTGATCAAAATATTATCTATTATTAATGAAAATGGAGAATTTACCGGTTGAAAAAATCATTGAAATTTTAATTGAGTTACCTTTTAATGATTTAATAAGAACCTGTTCAGTTAATGTACAATTTAATAATATATGTCAATCTGATTACTTTTGGATTCAAAAAATTTATCATGATTATGGTTTACACTTTTTAACTGATGAAGGTATAACACCTAAAAATAAATATATACAATTGATGAATAATATTAATCAACGTGTTAAATATGCCATACAACAAAATAATACAGCGGTTATGGATTATTATCTAAATAATGGAGCCAATATAAATGTAGCTTTATTAAATGCATTAAGATATATGAATGATCATGTAATTAATCACTTATTAAATCGAGGAGCTAAAATTGAAGAGCTATTAATTAAAACACCCGATAATATGGCTAGACTTAAGCATTATGATCCCCAATTATATACATCAGAGACAGCTAGAATAGTACAATATCAGACACAACCTATAGTTTTCGATTTATCAGTATTAAATGGATTTATCAAATATTTATATCCAAAATATATTAAAAATATCTTGGTTTATCGTAATAATGTATACGTTGCTCCATTAATGGTAGAAGATAGATCAGGAGGAGTTTATCCGAATAAATATCCTTATGTATATCTTAAGGATAAACCTTTTCAGGGTAAATATTTACCTTATCTTTCTCAAGCAAAAAAAGCTGATGTTCCATATCTTAAAATTATTAAATAATATTATTAATATTATTAATTATAGTAAGCTAGATGAATGATACCAATATAATTAATTATTAATTATATTAAGCTAGATGAATGATACTAATATAATTAATTATTAATTATATTAAGCTAGATGAATCTTATTAACATAATTATATTAATCTAGATGAATGATATTAATATAATTAACTATATTAAGGTAAATGCATGTTAATAACATAATTATGTTAAGGTAGCTGAATGATATTAATTATATTAAGGTAGATGAATGATATTAATATAATTAACTATATTAAGGTAAATGCATGTTAATAACATAATTATATTAAGGTAGCTGAATGATATTAATTATATTAAGGTAGATGAATGATATTAATATAATTAATTATTAATTATGTTAATGTAGATGACTGATATTAATATAATTATTAATTATATTAAGGTAGATGAATGATATTAATATAATTAATTATTAATTATATTAAGGTAGATGAATGTTATTATGTTTTTTGAATAAAAATAGCTGATACTTGATAATTATATATAATATCATAACCTTCGTCATTATATTCAGACGTCTCATTTTTGAATTCACCAATCTTGTATTTAGTAGTTACAAACATAATATCACATATTTGATCACCATAATCATCATAAATATCAGGAAATGTTAATTTATCAGGATAACATGACTCTTTGTTATCATTAGGATAATGATATGAATAATCAGTATCATCGTCAAATCCATTATACACTGATTCTCGTTCATAGTTACTATATGAACCCTGTTTGGCTTTACATAAAAGAGTTTGTAAATGTGAGAAAGGATATCTAGAAATAATCTCATTCCAAATAATTCTATCTTTACCTATCAATTGAGTAGGGTCATTGTCATTATAAAAATGTCTTAAAAGTAAAATAATTTCATTTTTCGGAGAATCAATAATATTTTGGATCAATGCATTTAGATCAGATGAACATTTGTTATTTCGACAATCATTTACTTTTTGGCGTAAATTTTTGATTTGAGATTTAAGATATTTAATTTCACTGTTCAATGCTTTGATAGATGATTGATGCTTATTAATTTTAGCATCATAGATATCAGTTAATGATAATAAAGATTGTTTTTCAGTATTTTTAAATCGATGTAATATGGAAATATCCTCAATTCTGGTTTTGAAGACATATCTGGTACCACTAAAAATAGGTGTACAACAATGAATAACATCAAGTGTAAAAGCGACAATAGTCCATTTAGTAAATTTAGAAGGTTGAATCACAATAGTCTCATTACCAACTGATAATATTAAATCCCCACCGGTAAAAGATTGATTAGCTGGAGGAAATAATAATAATGTGCCAACATGTGAAGAATGTTTAGGTGAATCAGTATGAAATTCAAATTTATCACCTATATTATAACTAATCAATGTCCATTCTCTTAACACAGTATCGTCAAGTTTAAAAAAATCAAAAGTATTGTGATAAATACTTTTTAAATTAAAATCATAAGATGGATCGGGGGTGATTTTAATACCTTCAAAATTAGAAAATTGACTTTTTCTAATCGTTTCCAATTGAACATTACCTTCAGATGTACCAACAGTTGATTTTTGACTATTATGCGAAAAATGTTCAATTATTTGGTCAAATGTAAGTTGATTTTTACTAAATGATATTGAACTAACTTTAGATAATGTAAAAATCAAATGTGGCATGATTAATCTAATTAATCAGAATAAAATTCTAAAAATCATTTTTAACAGAAAATGTCAATTTATTTGCCTCTGGAAGATAAAATTAATATAGCTAAAAATTTAGATTTTATCAGTATTAATAAGTTATGTGGTAGTAATAAAGAATGGAATATTCTCTGTAATGATGATTTTTTTTGGCGATATTTAGTACAAAGAGATTTTGGAAATGTAGAGATAAAAGAAACCTGGTATAATACATATATTTATTATTATCGTAATCATTTAGAATATCGTCAAATAATACAAGAAATAATAAATAAATTATGTAAATATTTAGATCTAACATCATTAAAGTACATTAATCAGTGTCAACTTGAGAATATTGGAATTATTAATCATCGTTTATTTAGAACTATAATTATAGATTTAGTTAATTCAATGGGTATTAATTGGAATACTATTAATTTGGCTCGATCAGTAGATCTCGATATGTTAATCAGTTTGATTAACAATATTACTAGAAAATATAATTATCAGTATTATATATCTAAAGGAATATTATCTCACAATAAACTAGTTTTTTTGTGGTTTCCAAATGAATCTATTACCAATAGAAATACAATTTAAGATCTTAAATTTCTTATCCTTATCTGATCTCTTATCAATTAAGTTAGTAAATTATCATTATTATAATTTATATAATGATAACTACATTTGGAAATGTAAATTAACTGATATTCCATTATTATTAGATGACTCTAATCTTAAATCTTTTTATCTAACTAATCATAAATGGTTTAATAATATTAAACTATTACTATCTATGAAGATTGACAAGTTATTTTGGAATTATTTAACCACTATAGTCAAATTGATCATTAAAGATGGACCTATTTATGTTGATGGTCATAATGATGGTGTTAAGTCACTCACAGTAATTAATATTTGTCATAGGATTAATAAAGATAGTACATTAATAATATCCGATGATCCTAAATTTTATACTGCAATTCATCCTCTTGGTTGGATTTTCCAGGTGGTTATTCTTGTGTTCAATGTAAAAATCCTTTATATATCCTTCAAAATAAAATATATTTAACACAATGGTCAACTAGTTGTGATCTTAATAACGCTAAACAAGTTAAATTAGCCAAAGGCGGACAAGTGAAAACCAAGTATAATGGCGGATATCTGGATGATGATATAACTTTTTCCTTACCCTTATCCTTATTTATTAATGTTATTATAAATAATTGATATTATGTGAAATTCTTATTTTTTAATATTAAATTCGTATTTTTAATATTAAAGTATATTAAATTTCTTGTTATTATATACATTATATTACGGGTATTAAATGATAAACTTATTAACGATAATTAATAATCAGCTTAATTAATTATATCTTAATGATTACCTTATTTCTTAGCTTTAATAATAAATAATCCCTTCGGGACCCCTGTGTTAGGTCGAAGGTTTCATTTTGTTACTCCCTCTATAAATAGAGATAGGGATAACAAGTTAATAATTATTAACCTATTAATTGTTCATTAATCTGTTAATAATTATTAATCTGTTAATTATTAACCTATTAATTGTTCATTAATCTGTTAATAATTATTAATCTGTTAATTAT
>Ga0272448_1003065_pt1 | contig 20228 bp, 18 predicted proteins | sample YNPCB0191_FD_202220 | JGI IMG/M metagenome (GOLD analysis project Ga0272448, IMG submission 202220) | Hot spring sediment microbial communities from Yellowstone National Park, WY, United States - YNP-CB-019-1 | ecosystem: Environmental > Aquatic > Thermal springs > Hot (42-90C) > Sediment... | reverse complement strand
CGTCTCTTCGAAGCATTCTTCACGACCAAGCCGCCGGGCATTGGGACCGGGCTGGGTCTGCACATCAGTTACAACATCGTCGAGAAACATAAAGGACAGATCGGCGTTGATTCCAAACCGGGCGCAACGACGTTTCGCGTTGCGCTGCCTATCCAGTTAAAACGAGGAGACGCATGAACGACGCACAGTTGAAGGAAATGTACCAAACGATTCGCACGATCGCGACGGTGGGGTTCTCGACGAATCCGGCGCGCCCGGGGTACTATGTGCCGGAGTACTTGACGCTCAAGGGATATCGGGTCATCCCGGTCAATCCGATGATCCAAGAGGGATTGGGACAAAAAGCGTACCCCGACCTTCTCGCTGTGCCGGACAAGATCGATGTCGTGCAAATCTTTCGGCGCCCGGAGGATGTGCCGGCGATTGTCGAGCAGGCGATTCAGATCGGCGCGCGAGTGGTGTGGATGCAGATCGGTGCGGCGAATCCGGAAGCCGCGCAAGCCGCGCAAACCGCGGGATTGGCGGTTGTGATGGACAAGTGTATGATGATTGAGCATAAGCGTTTGTTTGGCAAATGATGAAACATTCTGGCGCAGGAATCGATTCCTGCGCCAGTTTCTTGTTTCGGCAGTTTGCTTCGGGCTGTTTTCGCGGTAGAATGAGAATCATCTTCAATTTGAAAGGAATTGGACTGTGGAACAAGACCTCATGCTAGCGGGGCTCTTCGTCTTTCTGATGCGTCTCACCGACATGTCGCTGGACACGACGCGGCTGTTGCTCATCGTGCGCGGGCGCCGCTTGTACGCCGGGCTGATCGGCGCGGTGCAAGCGACGGTGTTCATCCTCGCGGTGAGCGTTGTGTTGAGCGGCCCGCTGAATCTCTGGAAAGTCGTCGGCTACGCGGGAGGCTTCGGCTGCGGGGTCATGCTCGGCATGGTCATCGAAGACCGGCTCGCGATTGGCTACGCGATGCTGCGCGTCTATTCGCCCGCTGCCGGCGCAGCGATTGCCGACGCCTTGCGCGCGGCGGGTCACGCGGTAACGGAATTCGCGGCGCAAGGTCACACGGGCAAGATCACCGTGGTCAATTCGATCGTGCTGCGGCGGCAGGTCCCGTCCGTGCGCGCGATCATCGACACAGTGGATCCGAATGCATTCATCACGATCGACGAAGCGCGGCCGCTGCAACGCGGGTATTTCCGGCACTGAGCGGGGGTTTCGCTCATCGCGTTTCGGTCGCGACGTGAATCTGGTCGCGCCCTTGGGACTTGGCCTGGTAGAGCGCGGCGTCTGCCAGATCGATGAGCGTAGCGCTGTCGCGCGCGTGGACCGGAAAAGTGGCGATGCCCTGGCTGACCGTGGGCGAGGGAATGGGTGAGCCGTCCTTTCCGGTGATGATGGTTGTCGCCAGCGTCTGGCGAATTCGCTCTGCAACGGCGTATGCGCCGGGGGCGTCTGTATCCAAAAGCGCGATGCAGAACTCTTCGCCGCCCCAGCGCCCCACGAGGTCGGTGTGTTTGACGTGGTGGCGGATCGACTGCACAATTTTCGAGAGCACCTGATCGCCGATGACGTGACCATACTGGTCGTTATAATCCTTGAAGAAATCCACGTCCAGCATAATCAGTGACAGCAGTCTGGACTCGCGCTGGGCGCGTTCGATCTCCTCGCCCAGTCGCCTGAGAAAATAGCCGTGGTTGTACACCTGGGTCAGGCTGTCGCGCCGCGCTTGTTCCTGCATCTCGCTGTACAGGCGCGCGTTCTCTAACGCGATCGCGATTTGCCCCGCCAGCGTCTCCAGCGTCGTCACGTCGCTGGGCTCGAAGGCGTTGAGCTGTTCGCTCTGAATGTCCAGCACGCCGATCACGCGCGTGCCGACGACCAGCGGCACCGCGATCTCGGCGCGCGTCTCCGGGACAGCGGGATGAAACAAGAAACGCGGCTCGCGTGAAACGTCGTTGGCGACGATTTTCTGACCGTGCGCCGCCGTCCAGCCCACAATGCCTTGATTGAACTGGAGCGCAAAGTGCCCGGGAAGCAATTCCGTCGTCGTGGCTCCGACGGCGGCGCGCAGCACGGTGACCTGGTTCTCGGGATCATTGATGAACAAGTGGATGAAACGATAGCCAAAATTCTCACGGATCTGTTGCACCAGAGTCGGCGCGAGGTGATCCAGGTCCAGAATCCAAGTCACGCGATGCCCCAGTTCATTCACCGTGGCGAGTTGCGCCGCGCGCCGGCGCTCTCGCGCATACAACTGCGCGTTGTGAATCGCGAGCGCGAGCCGATCTGCCATCGCGCTGAGAAATTGCAAATCATCCTGGGAGAACGCGTGCGGCGACTGGAAGCTGTCGAGCAACACGACGCCGAGCGTTTCTCCGCCAGCGTGCAGCGGCGCGCCGATAACGTTTTGTGGCATTCCGCTCCGCGACGCCGCGGCGGCGAATAACGCCTGGTTGTCGGGGCGCAGGGTGCGGCGGGCTTGCCGGACGGCATCGCGCCCGCTGTAGAATGCCGGGCGATTGGTCTGGAATACCTCGCCCGCCACCGATTCGCCGGGGCGAAGGGCAATCATCTGCATGATTTCGCGGTCATAGCCGAATGACGCGCGCGGAATCAGGGCGTCGCTTCTGGGATCGAAAATGAACAGCACGCCGCCGTCCGCCGCCATCATTCGCGGGCGCACTTGTTGTTCGAACACGCGGAAGATCTCTTCCAGGTCCATTGTCTCGGCGAGCGAGCGGCTCAAGTTGGCGAGCACTGCCAGCTCGACCGAGCGGCGCTGTTCCGCGCGGAGCAATTTCGCATTGTCGAGTGTAATGGCGACCTGATTCGCAAAGACCGCCAGCATTTCTTTTTCGATGGGCGTGAACTGATGCGGCTCGGGATAGTTGACGTAGAGCACGCCCAACTCCTTGCCGCCGCGCTGGATGGGCAGACACGCCGCGGCTCGATAACTCCAGACGCGCGTCACCGGACTGGCGTCCGGCACGGTTTGCGCATCTTCGATAAAGCGCGGCTTGCCCGATCGTAAAACGGTCATCCCGATACCATTCTCGCGGAAGGGAATCTGCAGCGCCTCTGCCGGCACGCCAATCGTAGCGCTGTACTTGAGCTGCCCGCTCGACTCGTCCAGTAGCGCGATAGTCGCTGCCGGCGCGTTCAACGCTTCGGCGATGCCCTGCACGACATACTGGGGAATTTCGTCCGGGTCGGATTCGAGGGCGAGTTGTGAACTGATCGCGTAAAGGCGCGAGATGTCCCGCAGATTGGCTTGCGCTTCTTGATAGAGCCGCGCGTTTTCTACCACGATGGCGGCTTGCCCGGCGAAAAGGCGGAGAAGATTGGCATCGTCCGCGCTGAAGGGGGCGCCGTCGGTTCGGTTTGCCGCGAAGATCACACCGGTGGCGTGACCGTGCAGCTTCATCTTCGCCGATACGAATTGACGCACCTGGTGCGATGCAACGAACTCTCTCAGTCGGGGATCCAGGTCGTCCAGATCATTGGCAAAGTAGCAATCCTGCTTGACGATGTCCCATTCGTTCAGGACCTCCGGGGAAATCGCTGGAGTTCTAAAGCGCTTGACTTGCTCATCGTCCAGTCCGTAGCCGGGCGGTATGCCTTGAAGTTGGTTGCCTTCTCGCGTCACGATCGCAATAAGACACATGTCCGCTTTGACCAAGCGCGCCATCCGCTCGGTGACCTGACGAAAGACGGCGTCTGGCTTTTCCAAGTTCCCCAGAGCCTGTGCGATGCTGTACAGCCCCTCCAGCTCGTCGTTCCGATAGGCGAGCTTGCGACGTTGCTCATCCGCCTCCGCCACAGCGACCTGCCAGCGTTTCGTCAGTGTCTGTGAGAGTTGAGAGATGAGGAATGCGGCGATGAAATACACCAGAGGATCGATCAGGATTCCGGACTCGAAAAACGGCGTTCGATGATTGACCAGCGCCACGGCGAGGGTCGCAACGCTCGTGGCGGTGGCGGCAAAGAACGCGGCGCGGCGAGTCCACAGAATGGCGGTGACGATAACGGCGAGGGTGTACACCGGTGTTACATCGAAAGTCACGAGCATCAAGTCCCCGCTCGCGAGAACAGCACACGTAACGAGGATGCTGACGTAAGCTACCCAGGAACTCGATCTAGAAAGTGAGAACAGGTATCGCGTCGCGACGTACCAATACAATCCCAGGAAAAGGACCGCCAGCCAAATTACCCAGCGTCGCCAGTCTTCCAGCGGAATTTCCGCGGGCACGAGAATGCCGAGTGCTACGAAGAGGAGGACAGCCCAACGGATCGATTGCGCAAAGGGGCGCAGGTCTTCGAATAACGGAGATTGCGGTTGCGGACGATTCGGATTGGAGGATGCTGGGTCTTCCATCGGCGCTTGAGTAGATGAAATCCGCCCCCACCGGAGCGGATTCACAGATGTATCAGCGGTCGGCGATGCGGGCAGGGGATTACACCGGCTTGCACCGGATCGATCCTGCGTGAGCGTACTGTTCCATACCTCGCCCTACTTTACTCCAGATTGTCGAGCGGGACAATGGGACACTAATCCCATTGGACCAAAGCGATGCTTGTTATCCTTGTTTATGTTTGACGAAAGGCATGCCGGACTGCCGGCAAACCGGGCGCGCCCGTTACCTGAACAAATCCAATTCCTTGGGTCGCACGATTTCGCGCGCGGAACCATCGCCGCGTGGCACCGGCACGCCGCGCACGTGGACGATAGGACGCCCTTCGTCAGCTTGCCCTTGCACGAGCGATGCGGCGGATGCGATCTGATCTGCCAACCCGACGGTGCTGACCTGCAAATGATAGCCGAACAGGTCGGCGCGACCGCGCAGGTCTTCGACCGCCGGCAACCCGGCGACGCCAATCGCTACGCCGACCGCGCCGTTGCGCCACGCGCGTCCGTGCGTGTCGTTGACAATGACGCCGATGTCGCGCGAGGTCGCCGCGCGCAGGCGTTCGCGCAGTTCGCGCGCGGAGCGGTCGGCGTCTGCCGGCAGACGCAGCACCCACTCGTCCGCATCGTGTGGCGCGACGTTCGACCGATCGATCCCGGCGTTCGCGCATACCCAGCCGTGCGTCGTCTCGACGACGATCAAGCCGTCGCGCACGCGCAGCACTTCGCGCGTGTCCCACAGCACGACCTCGCAAAAGCGCGCGTCCTTGCCGCATTCTCGCGCTAGTTCCAGGGCGCGCGGCGACGGCGTCACGTCTTGCAGCCGCACCATGCGTCCTTCGGATTTGCTGATGATTTTCTGCGCGAGGACGAGCACGTCGCCATCTTCAAAGGCGAGATTTGCGTCGCGCATGCCGCGCAAACTGATCGCGGCGAGATCATCGCCGCGCTGGATGAGCGGGATGTTGGGGAGAGCGGTAAGCGTGAGTTGAGTCATAGACAAGTAAAAAGTAAAAAGCTAAAAGGCAAAAGGAATGATCCGCGAATCACACGAATTAACGCGAATGAAAAATGAGCGCAGCTTCACGCGATTCGCGGATTAACCACGCGGCACGCCCGTAATACGAATTCCCGCGCCCTTCACTTTGTATTTGATGTTCACCGCGATGAGCACGGCGGTCAGCGCTTCGACCGCGACCGCGTTCGCGAGCACGCCGGCGTCCAGCGCGTCGATGCCGATCCGGCGAATCAGTGCGATGACGGTCTCGCGCGCGGCTTTGTCGCCGCCGCACACGAGCACATCGGAATCGATTTTTTCGTCCACCGCCTCCAACTTTTCCGGCGAGATGTTTTGAAATGCGGCGACGACCTTGGCGGAATCGCCGAAGAACTGCTGCACCTCTGCGGTAACGGAGCCGGCGGCGGGCGGTTTCGCGCGGCTCTTGCGTTCCGGATCGAGCGACGACGCGATGTTGATGACGATTTTGTTTTGCGCGGCATCGCGCACGTCTTCCAGAATGGGCTTCATCCCGTCGTACGGTACCGCGAGCAAAACGATGTCGGCTTTCGCCGCCGCGTCGCGATTGGAGTAGCCCTCGACAGTCGTCGCGCCCAGCCGCGCGTTCATTGCCGCTGCCGCGCTCTGTCCTTTCGCCGCGTCGCGCGAGCCGATGAGCACACGCACGCCGGCGCGCGCGAATCGAAACGCCAGCGCGTTGCCTTCCTTGCCGGTGCCGCCGATGATGGCGAGAGTTGGGGGGTTGGGGGGTTGGGGGGTTGGGTCGTTTGGCATTGTTTTCATCCGCGTTCGTCCGCGTCAATCCGCGTCCTAAATTTCCTGCACGCGCTTCCAAACTCTCTTCGCCGCCTCGCGCGCCTTTGCCGCAATGGCTTCCTCGTCCAGCGTCAGCAATTGGCGATCTTTCATCAACAACTTGCCCGCGCAAATCGTGTGCGTGACGTGCGTACCATCCATTCCGAAGATCAGATGCCACGGAAAATTGCCGGCGGTCAGCGGCGTGTACGGTACGTAATCGAGCAGGATTATATCTGCAAACGCGCCGGTGGACAACTCGCCGACGCGCGGCTTCCAAAACACTTGCGCGATCTTGGCGTTGTTCGCGTACGCCATCTGTGCGACTTGGTCCGCGCCCATCACGCGCGGATCGCGCCGCGCCGATTTGTGCAGCAGGTACGCGGTTTTCATCTCCGCGAATTGGTTGTTCGTAAAGCCGTCGTTGCCCAAGCCGACGTTGATGCCGCGTCGCAGCATGCCCAGCACATCGGCAACGCCAACCGCGTTGTTCATATTCGACCGCGGATTGTGCGCGACGTGTGTCTTTGTCCGGCGCAGCAGTTCGATTTCGCCCACGTCCACGTTGACGCAGTGCGCCGCGATGGTCTTGGGTCCGAACACGCCGCGCGCTTCCAACCGCTCGCCGACGCGCAGTTTGAATTTTTGCAGCGCGTCGTCTTCGTCCGCAATATCTTCTGCGACGTGAATGTGGAATCCCGTGTCCAGTCCGTCCGTCGCGTCGAGGCATTGCGCGAGCGTTTTGTCGGAAACGGTGAAGGAAGCGTGTACACCGAATGATGCGGCGAGGTGTGATGCGTGTTGCGTGTTGCGTGAGATTCGCTTGATAAAGCGCACATTTTCGCGGATACCGGCTTTCGCTCCCGCCGCGCCGTTGCGATCCGTCACTTCGTAGCATAGCGACGCGCGCAAGCCGGATTCCAGCACCGCGTCCGCAACGGCATCGAGCGAGCCGTCGATTGCGCTTGGGCTGGCGTGGTGATCGATCAGCGTCGTCGTGCCGTGGCGGATCGCGTCCACCAAGCAGACGAGCGCGGAGAGTTTACAATCTTCGAGCGTGAGCGCGCGGTCGAGCTTCCACCACAGTTGCTGCAGGATTTCGGGGAAGTTCTTGGGCGGTGGACCGGGCGGCAGTGACATTCCGCGCGCGAACGCGCCGTAAAAGTGCGTGTGTGCGACGATGCTGCCGGGCATCACCAGTTTGCCGCGCGCGTCGAGTTTCTCTTCATTTGGATATTTGGTGATTAGGTGATTGGTGGTGCCGATGTCCGCGATTTTATCGCCGCGAATGTACACCGCGCCGTTTTCGATGATTTTGTTTTCTGCGCCGAGGGTGATGATGGTGCCGTTGGTGATGAGCATGGTTCACCTCAAGAATTGGACGCGGATTGCCGCGGACGAACGCGGATAAAAAGTACTTTCCGCGGTCGTCCGCGTCTGTCCGCGTCCAATCGAGTCTTACCCGCGCGCGGCTTTCAATTTCGCATCAATCTCGCCAACCATCTGCTGATGCTTGATCCACCACTCTTGGCTTAACTGTGCGTCGAGTTCTTCAATCGTCTTACCTTGCTGTTCGACCCAGGTGTAGTATTTAAGATTGTGCCACTGGCGGCGCGTGTCACGCGTGCCTTCCTTGATCCAATCCAACTTTTGATCGAGAAAGATATGCGCGCGCGCGGTCGCTTCGGCTTCGTCCATCTTGCCAAAGCGCGCCGTCATATCTGCCATCACCGAGTGATAGCGATCGATCGCGTCGGTGCAGATCGTGACGATGACATCGTCCTTGCCATAGCCGTAGAATTTCGCGGTCTTGATCGCGCCGAGAACGTTCGCAACGCCGCTGATGCCGAAAATCGTCGCCATCTTTTTCACCGATGCTTCCGGCACGCCGAATCGTTTGACCAGTGTGTTCCAGCCGGCTTCTTCGGTCAGCAATTGCAAACCTTTCTTGCATTCAATGTCGTCGAGGCACATGATCGCGTCCATGTTCATCACGTTGTGAATCCACGTGACGTGTTTGTCGCCGATGCCTTGAATGTCGTGCGAGCCGTAACCGTTGTTGTAGAGCGTGGGGCATTGAATTGGCTCCAGTCCGACGATTTTGTGATCGTGCCACACTTGCTTCAACCGATCACCCGCCGCGATCGTGCCCGCGCTGCCCATCGCGGAGCAGTACGCGGCAATCGTTCCGTCGCCGATGCCTTGTTTCTTCAACACGTCCGCGAGTTCGACAATCGTGTTGCCGGTGACGTGATAGTGGAAGCGATAGTTGCCCATCACTTCGAACTGGTTGAGGATGCGCACCTTGGGGTCTTGGCGCAAACGATGCGTCTCGTCGTAAATTTCCTTGACGTTCGATTCCGAGCCGGGCGTCTTGATGATGCGCGCGCCGTACGATTCGATTTGTTGAAAGCGCTCTTTGCTCATCTCCGCCGGCAACACGACGACGCTATCGAAATTCATTCGGCAGCCGACCCACGCGCCGCCGATGCCGTAATTGCCGGTCGAGGGCCACACGAGCGTGTGGATGCTGGGATCCACTTCGCCGAACATTTGCTTTTCGATCAGCACCGAGTACGCCGCGCCGACTTTGTGCGAGCCGCTCGGAAAATCCTTGCCGTAGAGGACGACGATGTTCGCGTCCACGCCGGTCAACTCTTTGGGCATGACGTGGTAGTAGATGTTGTTGTTGCCATCGCGCCAGGTGATGTTGAACAGGTTGATGGGGTCGAGCGGGTCTTTTGTCTTCATCTCCAACGCGCGCTTGCGAATGTCTGGCGCGATGGTGTTGGGATGCAACATTTCTTCGAACGTAGGACCGAGAATGAGGTTGGACATTTTAATCTCCTTACAACTTTATTTGAATTTGAACTGTTTAACCGCCTCCAGCGTCGGCTCAATGGCTGTGCCAGCGCCGGCTGATGCTTCGCTTCGCTCAGCACCTACGGCTTTCATCGCGCTCGCAATATCCTTCAAGCCGTTGCCCGTCAGCATCACAACGACGCGCTCATCCGATTTCACCAGCCCTTGCGCGACTGCTTTCTTCAACCCCGCGTACGCCGCCGATGCCGCCGGCTCGACGAAAATCGCTTCACCGCGCGCCAGTTCCGGAATCGCCGCGAGAATCTCGTCATCGCTCACGGTGAGGTACGCGCCGCCGGTTTCGCGCACCGCGCGCACCGCGCGCACGCCGTCGCGCGGAATGTCCGCGCTGATCGAATCGGCAATCGTCGCCGCGTTGACCGGCGTGATTTTTTCGGTGCCGGCTTTCCACGCGTTGTAACACGCGGCGGATCCTTCGGCTTGAATACCCATCAGTTTCGGCATCTGGTCGATCCAACCGAGCGCGGCGAGATCGCGCAGACCTTTCCACAAGCCGCTGATGATGTTGCCATCGCCGACGGAAACGAAAATTCGATCCGGCGCGCGCCATTGTAGGGGTGATTCATGAATCGCCCCTACAAACGTCAATTGTTCGCAAATTTCAAACGACGCAGTTTTCTTTCCCTCAACGGTGTATGGATTGTACGCGGTGTTGCGACAGTACCAGCCAAATTCTTTCGATGCCGCGAGGCAAAGATCGAATGCCTGATCGTAATTTCCCTTGACCAGCATCACGCGCGATCCGAAAATCAGCAGTTGCGCGATTTTCGCTGGCGGCGCGGTTTGTGGCACGAAGATCACCGCCGGCATTTGCGCGGCGGCAGCAAGCCCAGCGAGCGCCGCCCCCGCGTTGCCCGTGCTCGCCGTCGTGATGATCTCGACGCCGAGTTCGCGCGCTTTGGCGACGACGATCGCGCTCGCGCGATCCTTGAACGATGCGGTTGGATTGCGCCCATCGTCTTTGAAATACAAATGGCTCAAGCCCAGTTGCGCGCTCAGCGTCGTCGAACGATACAGCGGCGTCCAGCCGACTTGCAACGGCGGCGCGAATTTCGATGCGTCGCTAATCGGCAACAAGTCTGCGTACCGCCAAATCGAAAAATCGCGCGCGGCGGAAATTTTTTGCGGCGAGGTGCGCGCGGCAATCGCTGTGTAATCGAGAATCGTATCGAGGATGCCCTCGTCGCCGTGCTTGGGGCAGACGTAGCGCGTGGTGCGCGGATCGAGTTCATCGCCGCAGAGGGTACATTTGAAATGATAGTTCATCGAAACTCCCGTTCAAGGTTTCAGGTTCAAGGTTGAGCAACATTCTGTTGGCGCGTGAGTTCATCTGCGCGCGCAAAATCATTCTGCGCGTTTATCTCATCGCCCAAGGCGCGCCGCGCGGTGCCGCGTCCGTAGTAGAATTCCGGGACGTTCGGGTCGCGCGCGAGGGCTTGGTCGAATTCAGGGAGCGCCTGCGCCGCGGTGCCGCGGCTCAGCCGACACAACGCCAAGCCGTAATGCACGCGCGCCGCGAGCGCGGGATCGCTTTCAGCGCGGGCGAGCGCGGCACGGAAATGTTTCTCCGCATCGGAATAGCGTTTCTGCATCAAACGGATTTGGCCGATATTGTACAGCGCGCGCGGGTTCTGCGGATCGATTTTCAGCGCGGCGCGGTAATCCGCCAGCGCGAGATCGATCTGATTCTGGCTCGCGAAGAAACTGCCGCGCGCGATGAGCGGGTCCGTCGCGCCCGGGTGCGCGGCAATCGCACGATCGAATGATTTCAGTTGATCCGCGGGTCCGCCGTACAAACTGATTTCCCAACGCCGGAGCCACGCGCTGCGGTCGATCCACCACAGCGCGGCGACGAGTGCGGCTTGAGAGATGAACAGCGGTACGCCGAGCAAAGGACTCGTGAAATAGATCGTTGTCCAATCGCCCTCGAAACCGGCGAACGTGAGCAGCGGATAGCCGACCAGCGACCAGCCGAGCTGAATGCGCGCGAATTGAATGATCGTGTACTTGATCCAATTCTGGCGTATGAAGGGAATCAGGATCAGCGGCAAGAATCCGAAGGCGACGGAGACGAGATTGCCGGAGAGCGCGATCCACCAGTCTTGCAGCGGCGTGAATCTGCCGATGGGAATGACGTATCCCCAAAATAGCGCATAGTGAAATCCGCCGCCGAGCCAATCAATCGTCCCCCCGACCTGGTACGTTGCCGCGGCGTGTCCCAGTTCGTGGAAGAAAACGCCAATCGGAATGAAAACGAAGAACGCGAGTTGCGTCGCCAGGTTGCGGTCGAACGCGGTGAGGCGTTCATCGGTAAACGCGCGCCAGTTCTGTTTGAGCGTCCAGAGCGCGCGGATGCCGAGGAAGACGTAGAAGAGTGAGAGTAGATCGAACAAGCCCATGATAGGTCTGTAGGCAAGCAGACAGGTACACAGGTAGACAAGGCGGATTCACTTGCCTACCTGTGTCCTTGTTTACCTGTTGACTAGCGTGTAATCCGCGTCCCGGTTTCGCCTTTGAGCGCGCGTTCGATATTCTCCGGATTCGTGACGAGCGCTTCTTTGCCGCCGGCGTCGAGGAACCAAATGATCGCCTGAATTTTTGGACCCATCGATCCCTTGTGAAAGTGTCCCTCGGCGAGATAGTGCTTCGCCTCGGCGAGCGTCATGTGGTCGAGCCATTTCTGGTCGGGCTTGTTGTAATTCAGCGCGACCTTTTCGACCGCGGTCGAAATCAGGAACAGGTCGGCGTTGAGGCTGCGCGCGAGTAGCGAACCGGCATAATCTTTGTCGATCACCGCTTCCACGCCGACGAGTTCGCCGTTCTTCTCGACCACCGGAATGCCGCCGCCGCCGGAGCAGATGACGACGAAACCGGCTCGGATGAGCGATTCGACCGCGTCGCGCTCTACCAACGCTTTTGGCATTGGTGATGGTACCACGCGCCGCCAGCCGCGCCCGGCGTCCTCGACGACCGCCCAGCCCTCTTTCGCTTGGTGAGCGAGCGCGGTGTCCTTGTCCATGAACGAGCCGATGGGCTTGCTGGGATTTTGGAACGCCGGATCGTCGTTGTCGACCAGCACTTGCGACACCAAAGTCGCGGCTTGTTTCGAGAGACCGCGTTTCTTGAATTCGTTGCGCAGGGCGCGCTGGAACATATAGCCGATCGCGCCTTGTGTGTCCGCGCCGCAGTAATCGAGCGGCACGGGATGCAGTTCGTGCATCGAAAGTTCGGAGCGGCGCAGAATGAATCCGACCTGCGGTCCATTGCCGTGCGTCAGCACGACGTCCCACCCCTGCTCGATCATGCCCGCGATGTGAGCGCTCGTTTCGACGGTCGCGGCGTACTGGTCGGGAATTGTTTGGTGTTTGCTATCCTTGATCAGCGAGTTGCCACCCACGGCGACTACGGCGAGTTTGCTCATGCGCTATGCTCCTCTTCTTTGTATTCGTTGGTAGACAAGTAGATAGGTGAAGTAGACGAGGTTAGGTCTCAAATCCATGCGTTTCGTAACCCGGCGATTCTTCCTTGGCAGTTCGCGCCCTGTAAAGGTCTTCGCCTGCTTGCGATTGGCGAACGTACGCCTGGGCGCGGCTTTCAGCCACGACCCCAACCAGCCGCAGGGCGGGGGCTGGGTGTCCCCATTTACTTGTCTACCTGTTACTCCCTTACGACATCGTCAACGCCATCACCGCTTTTTGCACATGCAAGCGGTTCTCGGCTTCATCGTACACCACCGATTGCGCGCTGTCGATCACGCCGTCGGTCACTTCGATGTTGCGGTCCGCCGGCAGTGGGTGCATATAGATCGCGTCCGGTTTGGCGAGTTTCATGCGCCGCTCGTCCGTGATCCACGACGAATATTTCTTGATGATCTCCGCGCCCTGCTTCTCGTCCGGCGTGTGCACCATCGCGCCCCACGACTTGGCGTAGACAATGTCCGCGTCTTTGAACGCGGCGTCCATATCGTCGACGACTTCAAAGCCGACGCCGAATTTCTTTGCCTGCTCGCGCGCCTGGTCCATGATCTCCGGCATCAGTCTGAATTCCGGCGGATGCGCGAGGACAACGTCCATGCCAAAGCGTGGCATTTGCAGGATGAGCGATTGCGGCACTGACATGGGTTTTTGGTACGACGCGGCGTACGCCCACGAGACCACCATTTTCTTGCGGCGCAAATCGCGTCCTTTTTTCTCGACGATGGTCATCAGGTCGGCGAGAATCTGAAATGGGTGATAGACCTCGCACTGCATGTTGAACACCGGCACGCGCGAATATTTCGCGACCTCGTTGATGTACCGGTTGCCGACGCCCCAGTCCACGTGGCGGATCGCGATGCCGTCGAAATAACGTCCGAAGATTTCGCCGATTTCCTTCGGTGTATCGCCGTGCGCGATCTGCGTGGTGCGCGATTCGATGAACGCGCCGTGACCACCGAGCTGCGCGATGCCGGCTTCGAACGAGCCGCGGGTGCGTGTGCTGCTGAAAAAGAACAGCATCGCGAGCACCTTGTCGCGCAGAATCGGGTGCGGCTGATTGAGCGCGCGCTGGCGCTTCAAGTCAAACGCCACGTCCAAAACTGTCTCGACTTCTTCTTTGCTAAAATCCAAGTCGCCGATGAGGTCGCGACCGCGTAGAAACGTCTGCATATGAGTCTCCTGTTTCGAGGCTGGTGGTTAGATGTTGGATGGTTGGGTGGTCTATCCGAACCACCCAACCACCGAACCACCCAACCACCTATCCCAAAGTTATTCAACCGCCCCCAACACCAATGCCAACAGCGCCATTCGCATCACGACGCCGTTGAAGGCTTCCTGCCAATAACGCGACCAGCGCGTAATGTCCACGTCGGTTGGAATCTCGTCCATGCGCGGCAGCGAGTGCAAGAGAATCGCATCGCTCTTCGCTTTCGTCGCCAGCAGTTCGCGCGTGATCTTGTAGTTCGCCGGCGTCATGCCAACCTCCTTGCCGCTGCGCTCGTCGCGCGACTTGGTGTAATCGGGTTGGACGACCGGCTCGACCAGAATCACGTCCGCGTCGCCGATCGCCTGCTCGACGTGCTCGGCTTCTTTAAAATTCAAGGAGTACTGCTTCAATTCGTCCTTGAACTCTTTCGTGAGCGTCATTTCGGCGGGACCGACGAACGTGATCGGGCAGTCGAATTGCGTCAGCGCGTACGCCAGCGAGTGCATCGTGCGCATACGCATGTCGCCGACGGCGAGCCACTTTAATCCGTCGATGCGACCTTTCTCGCGCAACACGGTGTACAGATCGGTCAAGATTTGCGTTGGGTGCTCACCCCAGCCATCGCCGCCGTTAATGACCGGCACGCTCGCCCATTTCGCGGCTTCGTGCGGCGCGCCTTGCTGAAAGTGGCGCATCACGATCACGTCGCCGTAGAACTCGAGCATCTTGACCGTGTCCTTGATCGATTCCTGATACCAGTCGCCGGCGCGCGTCATCTTCGCGTCGGAAAAGCCGGTGACGTGCCCGCCGAGGCGATGCATGGCGGCTTCGTGCGCCAGGCGCGTGCGCGTGCTGGGCTGATAGAACGCGGTGACGAGCGTCTTGTCTTTCAGCAGGTCGCTGTTCTTGCGGTTGCGCGCAATCGGTTCGAGTTGTGCGGCAACCTCGAACACGCGGAAGAATTCCTGTCGCTCAAAGTCCTTGAGCGACAAAATGTCGCGCCCCATAAAACTACGCATGGTGAAATCCTCCTGATGGATCTGATTTATTTTCTCTATTCGCCGTTCGGTTTGCCGACGCGGCGAATGACGTGAAAATGAAAATAGCCGGGAACAAAATAGCTTTGCGAGTAATCGATCACGCGACCGTCGCGCGTGTACAGTTGCGCTGCCAGTTTGTGCAGCGGTTCGCCGGGCTGGAGGTTCAGCTCACGCGCGATCGTCCTGTTCGCAGATTCGATCATGATGTCGGTGCGCGAATGGCTGAGCGACAAGTCGTCGCGTTGCGCAAACAGATCAAGGACGGAGCCGCGAAAGTTGCGGTCGAGGTCTTGGGCTTGGAGTATCGTCGTGGGGACCACGTCGACGAGATAGGCGATGGGGCGCTTGCCGGTCATGATGACGCGCGCAATCGAAAGGACCGGCGTTGCCGGCGGGACCTGCAAGCCTTCCGCTTCGGCGGGAACGGCGGCACGCTCTTCGATCCGCGGACGGCTCATGCGCGTTTTCAGACCGATGCGCCGCGCCAGCGTCTCCAGACTCTCCAATTGCTCGAGCCCGGCGTCGATGCGCGGGGGTTGGGGCACGACGAATGTGCCGACGCCGTGGCGGCGATTGACCACGCCGCGCTGTTCGAGTTGTGAGAGGGCTTCGCGGAGGGTGGCGCGGCTCACCGCAAAGCGCTGGCTCAGTTCCGTCTCGGAGGGCAGCATGCCATTGCCCCGAGTGAGCTGACCGGCTTCGATTCCGGCGAGGATTTCCTGAACGACTTGGCGCGCGAGAGAGATGCTTCGGCGGACCATGGTTGGCGGCGGCTGAAAAATGGTCAGATGACAGTCGTCTGACAACTGAAATTATATCGAAATGCGAACAAATGTCAAAATACGCATGAGCCACTGAACCAATGCGCCAGCGAGCCCGCCGAGGGCGGCTAGTGCCCGCTCCACTCGGCTACCCACGCGTCGATAGAGGGCATTCCGCTTGCGCGCGCAGCGCGCACCACGGCGTCTACGTCGAGCGGCACGCGGCGCAACTCGACCGCCAGGTGTCCGCCGCGCGCATCGACGATGGCATACTCGCCCCGCGCCGGATGTCGATCCGGGTTGCTGATTGAGCCGCGTTCGAACGGCATACCGACGCTGCCGACCGTGAGTACGATCGCGTCGCGATAACGCCGCAGCATTTGCTGATGCGTGTGTCCGCCCGCCAGCACCATCGCGCGCGGAGCGCCGATCATCCGCGCCAGTTCGTCGTCCGGCGTCGTTGCCAAGATGACGTCGGTGTGCGCGTGGGGCGAGCCATGATAGCACAGCAGCGTCACGCCGTTGTCCAGCGGCAGTTGGATCGTCGGTTGAAACGCGCGCATGAAATCCAAATCGGCGGGCGAGAATTTTTCCATCGCCCAGTCCCGCATCGCCATCAAGCGACGCTCTCGCTCGGAGTTTGGATCGAACCTCTGCGGAACGAGGAACCAGTCGTCGGTGTTCCCGCGGACCATCGGACAATCGAGCGCGCGTATCTTTTCGATGACCTCGCGCGGCTGGGGACCATTCGCTGCCACGTCACCCAGGCAAACGATTCGATCAACCGCCGCGCGTTCGATGTCATCGAGCACGGTTTGGAGCGCGACGAAATTACCATGAATGTCAGAGATGAGCGCAACCCGCATTGGCAGTCACTCCATTGGAAATGAGCCAAATCACCCAATCTCTTGGCTCATTGACAAATTGGTTCATTGGATCATTGCTGGTAACAGCGCGTACCATTCCGCCGCGCGCACGACATCGTCGACGCGGACGTGCTCGTCCACCCTGTGCACCACGTCTTCTTCGCCCGGTCCAAAGCCAACCGAAGGAATGCCGGCGGCGCCCGCCCAGTACGCGCCGTTCGTCGAAAAATTCCACTTGCCGGTCGTCACGTCCATTCCGAGCGCGCGCGACGTTTCGACCGCCGCGCGCACGAACGGGTGCGATTCCTCGAACGTCCACACCGGAAAGATTTGCTCGTGCTCACGCACGTAGCCGTTGTAAGATGGCTGTGCGTATCGCAGAATTTCGATTTCGAAATCTTGCGACGGCAGCAACGCGCGCACTTGCTCCAGCGCTTGCTGCGCGGTTTCGCCGCGCGTCAAACGCCGATCCAGCACGATCGAGCAGCGGTCGGGCACGACGTTGAGCGAGCCGGCGCGCACGTCGATGTGCGTCGCGACAATCGAGCCGCGGCCGAGGAACGGATCGTTCGGCAACCGCGCGTCGAGTTCCGGAATTGCGCGCAGCACCTCCGCCATTTTGTACAGCGCGTTATCGCCCAGCCAGTGCGACGCGCCGTGGGCGCTGCGCCCGCGCGCGGTCACGCGGAATTCGACGCGCCCTTTATGTCCGCGCACGACACGCAGATTCGTCGGCTCGCCGATGACGACGAAATCCGGGCGCACGCGTTCTTCTTCCGCGAACACCTGCGCCGACAAGCCCTCGCACCACTCTTCAATCGAGCCGAAATAGTACGCGGTGACGCTGCGCGCGTCGAGCAGTCCGAGATCGTGCGCGATCTTCAAGCCGTAGATCATCGGCGGCGTGGAACCTTTTTCGTCCACCGTCCCGCGCCCGTACATCAATCCGTTTTCGATTGCGCCGCTGAACGCGCCGTGCTTCCACTCGCGCTCATCGCCGACGCCAACCGTATCAAGGTGCGAGTCGTAGAGCAAGACGCGCGTACCATCGCCAATACGCGCGACGATGTCGCCGTACGGCGCGTAGCGAATGTCCTGATAGCCGAGCGCGCGCAGTTCGCGCTCGACGCGCGCGGCAACCTCGCGAATGTTGCCGTCGTAACTGGGAATCACGACGAGGTCGCGCAGAAAAGAAATGATCGCGTCACGGTGGGAGGCAACGCGATAGGTAACAGTGTCAAGGATGCTCTGCGGTTTCACATCAATGTCTCAAGCAGCAATTTTCTTTTCGTTTTCGACCCATGCTGACTGACGATGTGAGCCGTCAAGTACGTCTGGGTCCATATCCGCGCCGTTGTCCCATACAATTGTGCCGAGTTTTTCATTCACGTGAACCGTGCGAAATAGCCGAGAATCTCGCCGCAATTGGTTAAAGATTGGCCCGCGCAACAACGGATCAAGATCGCCAGTTTTCTGTTCGCCGTTAGAGAATTCGAGCAACACATTAAATCGATCTAACGGCTTGACAGAACGAACAAGCATTATCTTCTGGTTCCTTTCTCTTCCCCCAGAGGAGCAGTCTTGGTAGATGGTAAACCTGCTTGTGCGCGCTGCCAATCCTCGCGTACCTACAAATCCAGTTTGTCTCCAAACACGAAGTCCCTTGCCTCATGCCATCCCAAGAATAATGGTAGCTCAAGTGAAGTCTTCAACCTCCGAATAAATGCGATGTCACTACTCTTGGGTTGTTCATCCAATATGATCGCCCAACGCTTATGATGTTCTCTTCCAGGATAATAGTTGTATTCAAGAAGCTGACCCAAGGCTTGGCGGATTGCCTGCGTAGTATCCAAGACGCCGATTGTCTTGAGCTCAGCACAGTAGAGATTCTTGCCCTTCCTAAAGCGAACATCTACTTGTGCTTGCTCTTGGTGCACATCAGTGTACCCATTACGCCTGAGCCAATTAACAAATGCGTTCGAAAGCTTATTGTGGTTTCTCTGGACGAGTAGCAATAACTTGGGTGTCCTGCGATGGTGTGGGGCTTCGCTTAGATTGCCGAGGGCTTCGGTGATTTGTTCCATTTTAATCTTCCTTGAGCCTAACGTTTCTTCGATATTCTCAAGGAATTCCTGGTAACCATGATTCTTTCTCGCCAGCAGTTGATTCAATCTTTTCCAGGTCTTCAGTGGAATCGAGAAAGTATTATGTTGAAAGTTTGCCTTGTTAGCACTCCAGTCTCGGAAACTCGTACGTGCACGGATCTCTTGAATCTTTAATGGCTGTTGGAATTTGTAGAGGACTTTCCAATCACATCCCCATTTCCATCCGGCCTTTATTGCCCAAGGATAATCTGTTAGAGGATAAGCGTCGCTTTCTGCTTTCATCAGAAAACCAATATCCGCTCTTTTAGTGCGCCACATCAACGCTAAATCGCCCTTCCGTGTGTCTCTGTGACAAGTCCACCAATCTTCAGGCTTATTTCTTTTGCCTGGCTTTAAGATTTCCAAGTCATTTCCATCTTCATCTTGGTAGTTTTGTGGTTGTGCAACCCAAAGCCAATACCGTTTTTCGTCCTTCGGGGTAACCATTCTTGCCTCCAATGTTCTTTGATTCATCTGTTGGAATTGCCACTTACGCCTCTCTCAAATCTCGTGAAAGTCGTTCTTGGCGATTGGATAACCAATCCTACTCTTCCGGCTCCACCGTGAACTTGAGTGGATAACCGGCTGCCCCCGCGAGGTTGTGAGCGCGCGCGACGCGAGACCGCGCCTCTTCTTTCGGATACGTGGCGACGTACGCAACGCCTTGCGTGTGCGCCGTCAACATCACCGACTCGGCGCGATCAAACAGCAATTCAAACACGGATTGCAGCACATCGACGACGAAATCCATCGGCGTCACGTCATCATTGTGGACCAGCACGCGGTACGGCGGCTCCAGCTCTTCCGCGACGAGGAATTCAATTTTCGGTTGTGCGGGAGCGATCAATCGAATCCTCCTTCATCGCGTTGTCGGAAAAATGCCATCAGATTCTCATCTTTCCTTCACGAAATTTTCATAATTGGGTGATAGAATGTGGTCGGAATCTTGAAAAGGAGGTGGCTCCTATGAGCAAGAAAGGATGGCTTGCCCTGGTCGGCATTGCAGTTGTCATCGTCCTGCTCTTTGGCGTGGGTCTCTATTTCCTGGCGGGACAGGGCTACCGATTCGGCTATGGACTGTTTGGACGCGGAATGATGTACGGCTTGCCATTCGCGCGTGGAGGTGGAATAATGTTCGGCTTTCCGTTTATCGGTGGAATAGGAATGCTGTTGTTCTGGCTGCTCATCATCGTCGGTGTCGTTTGGCTCATCAGCGCACTGGCATCGCCCGCTGCTCCAGCGGCGACCCACGCGGCGGCGATGCCTATGGTCGAAACACCGCTCGATATTCTCAAGCGGCGCTACGCCAAAGGCGAGATTACCAAAGAACAGTTTGAAGAAATGAAGAATACCCTCGGTTCGTAAGTATCGTCTGTGTCGATTCTCGGCGCGCCACAACCGATTACGTCCGTCGCCGCGGCGCGGCGGACGCCTTGGACAGACCTTTCGGCTTTCCGAAAGGTCTGCTTTTTCATTTACGCGCCAGCGCCGCTTTCATCCATGCCCTGTCTGCCGGCAAATTATAACACCGAATGCCCGTCGCGTTGTAGATGGCATTGATGATCGCCGGCGCGGTTGGAATCGACGCGAGTTCGCCCACGCCTTTCGCGCCGTACGGACCATCCTTCGT